>ENA-ORXM01003784-ORXM01003784.1-marine-metagenome-genome-assembly--contig:-NODE-3784-length-14405-cov-3.257887_pt1 | contig 14405 bp, 7 predicted proteins | sample MGYA00237867_ERZ511480 | MGnify/ENA primary metagenome ERZ511480 (study PRJEB26309, sample SAMN06266103) | marine metagenome | isolation source: Algal blade | place: United Kingdom:Sidmouth, United...
AAAAACACGAAATTTAAGTTTCAAATCAAAGATTGCAGATGCGAGTTTGATGATGGAGTTTAACTTTTTGCAATACGACCACGGTAGCCGAGATTTCTTTTGGACACCTTATATATTTGCAGGTTTTGGCGCAACCAAATTTGACCCGATGGCAAAAATTGATGGCGAATGGGTAGAGCTTCGACCATTGGCGACGGAAGGGCAGTTTAAAGGGGAAGAATATTCCTTGGTTGCTGGACACTGGGCGTATGGCGGTGGTTTCAAAATTGATTTGAGCTTTGAATGGAGTTTGAATATTGAGATAAGTGCGCGCCGCATGGGTACGGATTATTTGGATGATGTGAGTACGGTTTATCCAGATTTTGATGATTTGGAGACGGCACATGGACAGATTGCGGTGGACTTATCTGACCGTTCGGTAGAGTTGATTGGCTCGGATTTATTTGAACAAAATGGGATTACGGAGCCAGTTGGGCAAGAAGGGCGGCAGCGTGGAAATTCTAAAAATAAGGATACTTATATATATGTAGGGATTGGGGTGATGTATTATTTTGGAGATTTGTTGTGTCCGTATGAGCGATAAAATGTGTTGAAGTGTTAGTGTTTTAAAGTGTTAATGTAAAAACGCAATTGGTTTAAAATTACTCACCTTAAATTGATTTTGATACCTTTTAAAACAGCCTCTAACAATTTTTTAACTATTTTAAAAAATGAAAAAGGAGCAACGATTGTAAAAAATTGTTGCTCCTTTTTTATGAATAATGAAATAGAAAAAATCTAATTTTACTCACTCACCATATACTGAATAAGATGCCCCGCCGTTGGATACGCCAACAACAAATTTTTGAGTTTTTTTATCGGAATATCTAACTGAATCGCCATTGCAAATAGGTTAATCACTTCATCGGCACTGCTACCAAGCAAGTGAACGCCCAGAATCTTTTCCGTCTTTTTCTCCACGATTACTTTATAGCCTGCAAAATCATTCTGCGCTGCTTTTTCCAATAAACTACCACTCAATTTCTTTTGAAAAACTTCGTATTTCAACCCTTCTTCTTTCGCTTTTTGTTCTGTCATTCCAATCGCTGCCAACCTTGGATAAGTAAACATCACCATTGGAATACCGTCATAGTTAACCGTTTTTTTAGGTTTATTCAACATATTATTGACGGCGATTTCTCCCTCAAAATTAGCCAACGGCGTAAATGGAAATTTGCCAATCACATCACCAATCGCATACACAGTCGGATTAGAAACACTTTGAAAATGCTCATTCACTTCAATACCTTTTTCAGAAAAGTCAACCTTTCCTTTTTTCAAATTTAACCCTTCGACATTTGGGACTCGCCCCGCGCTGTGAACCACCATATCGGTAACAACGGTTTGTTGTTCTTCTGAATTGGTTCTTTGTAAAGTAACTTTATATTCCTCCTTTTGCTGTTTGATTTTTATGACACTCCAACCAGTTTTGACTTGAATGCCATGATTCAGCGTTGCTTTAATAATTGGATTGACGAGGTCGGAATCAAAGGCAGATAGTGGTACTTCTTCTCCACTTGCAACCATGATTTTTGCGCCAGTAACAGAAAGAATATGTGCCATTTCAAAACCAATATAACCACCGCCCGCAAACAAAATTCGTTTGGGAAGTTCGTTTATTTCAAATAACTCACGGGTCGTCGTCAAATAAGTATGTCCCGAAAAATCAAGTGGACGCGGAATAGCACCCGTAGCAATCATAATTTTGTCAGCCTCGTAAATAGTACCATTCGTGGTTTTTAATTTATTTTTTCCAGCAAATTCTACTTTTGATTCTATCAAATCAATTCCCTTTTCTCGAAAATTGGCTTTCGTGCCACTCACCACGTTACTGGTAAACAACTGCTTATGCGCTTGCAATTTTTGCCAATCCACTTTCAATTTTTCATCAGGCAAACCATGTTCGCGCAGATGATTGAACTTTCGGAAAGTGGTGGTTACGGTTTCCATCGCTTTTTTTGGCGTGCAGCCTCGCAAAGCGCAAGTTCCACCAAATAATTCATCTGCTACTGCAACTTTGAGTCCTTTTGCCGCACATTGATTGGCGACGGTTGAGCCGCCTGGTCCGCTTCCGATGACGATAACGTTGTATTTATTTTTCATTAAATTTATTTTTACAAAAGGTTGTTTGTAAAAAGTATGAGGAAGGAATATGTTGAAAGGGTTGACGTAAAAGGTCTTATTTAAATATTTGTAAGGTAAGAAAGTCCAATTTTTAAGTAGAACCGTACATAAAGTAGTTCTTAGACAAAAAAAAATCGCACTACTTTTGTAGTGCGATTTCTTAAATTATAATCCCATGAACATATCCAAAAACGATTTTTTGAATTATTGTTAGTAAAAATTTGGTAGTCTAAACAATAATTCTGTAACTTCGCATCAGCTTTTTTTTAATATAATACCATGAACATTTTTTTAGCATTGAGTTTTTATCTTATTGAACATTTTTCGTTAGCAGATTCCGTTGAATCTGCTTTTTTTTTAGCATTTTTTTTATCCGTTAAAACTTAAAACAAAATCAAAAAGCTGATGCAATATCTTTAGCAGGTAATCATAAGTTGAAGAAAAAAACAGCCCGTCCCGACTCTTGGTCGGGACGACGGGCTATCAACAAATTATAATCCCATGAACATAATCAAATTTTGTGTTCTAATCTTTTTTAGAACCTTGTCTCCCGACCCCCTTTTTCCTAATCACAATACAAAGATACGGCAGCATTAGGCTTATTACAAAGACAAAAACGGGTTATTGTGAGAATTTTATTGTGTATTTTTTGCTTTATTTTTGGTGTAAGTATTTGATTTTTAGTGGCTTGTGTTTTTTTTGTTTTGCTTAATTGTGATAAAAAAGCATTTTTTAAAAGATTTTTTTTCTTGAAAAAAAGATGATTTTTTTTGAAAAAAAGTGAAAAAAGGTCAAAAAATGCGTTTTTTCTATAAAAAAGTGGAGAAAAATAATTTTTGGAAACAAGATTAAATTCTATGAAATAGGTGATTCGCAATTTTAGGAAAATAACTTTTAAAAAATTGACACTATATATATAGTATGATTTTTTTATCTGAATTTTTAAAATTACCGTAAAATCGAATATTCCTTTAATGCTTTCCTCCATTCTTGGTTTGTTTGCTTCTTCAAATTTTTTCCAATTGAAATATTCAAGCGCATATCAATGCTATAGTCAATGACGGTTCCAATGATTCCTCCTGTGATTACACTTTTCAATAAAATAGGAGCGAACTTTTCCTTTCGACAGTCTTCCTCTTCATCCAAACAGCTAAAGAAACTGACCAATCCACCTATAAAAAAAACATTAACTACCCCGGCACCTACACCAATCAAAGCACCATTCCATAATTCTTTTGGTCGGCGGTCTGGATTTCGTAAAGTTGTCACCAATTTTAGTTCCTCCAAATCAGTATAAGGGATGCTATATTTTTTTGCTTTTTCTCCATAAATTGGTAATAAAACCGGGTCAACAACCTTCATTTCTTTTGTTTCTCCTTTAATACGCTGCCAATTTCTAATAGGCGTAACAATCAGAGAATCTGTGGTCGTTTTTAAAATTAGCATTTTCATTACCTGCCGTTCTCTGATTTTAAATTTCATCGTAGAATATGGAAAGTCAATTAATTCAGTTGAAGTTGAATCAGTTTGAGCAAAAGCTGGTAGTTGAAAAATCATTAAGATAAAAAGGATACAATGGGTAGAATATTTCATGTTGCGTGATTTTTGATTTTAAAAACTGTTGACTTATTTGGATACCAAAAAATAGCGTAGAACCCCCATTTTAAAACCTAATACCTTAAATTTGCGGCCGAAATCAAAATCAACAACCAAATTATAAAAATAAAAAAATGGACAAAACTCAACTCGGATACGTCAAGACCACGATTGAAAATAAAATTGCAACCATCGAATTTTTTCATCCTTCACATAATTCTTTGCCTGGAAATTTGTTAAAACAGCTCAAAGAAAATATTGACGCTGCGAGTGAAAATGACGAAATCAGTCTCGTTATTCTAAAAAGTGGCGGCGAACGTACTTTTTGTGCAGGTGCAAGTTTTGACGAATTAAGCTCCATTGAAGATTTTTCAACAGGCAAAACGTTCTTCCTCGGCTTCGCAAATGTCATCAATGCAATGCGCAAATGTTCCAAAATCATTTTGTGTAGAGTGCAAGGAAAAGCCGTCGGTGGTGGAGTAGGGGTAGCATCGGCTGCGGATTATTGTATGTCCACGAAATATGGTTCTATCAAATTGAGTGAATTGGCGATTGGTATTGGTCCTTTCGTAATTGGCCCAGCGGTTGAACGAAAAGTAGGTGTTTCTGCAATGAGTCAAATGGCTTTGAATGCGACCGAATGGCAAACGGCGAAATGGGCAAAAGAGAAAGGTTTGTACACCGAAGTCTTCGAGACAGTGGAACAATTGGATGAATACATCGCCCATTTTTCTGAAAAATTAGTCAATTCCAATCCAGAAGCCTTAGCAGGATTGAAAAAAATATTTTGGGAAGGCACAGAACATTGGGATGACCTTTTAGACACTCGTGCTGCAATGAGTGGACAATTAGTTTTATCAGAATTTACGACAAAAGCAATCGGCCGATTCAAGTCGTAAGTATTAGGTGCTGGGTTATAGGTACTGGGTTCTGGGTACGCCGAGCACCCAATACCTAAAACCCAGCACCCAATGCCTAATACCCAGAAAAGTTTCTATCTTGCCGTATGAAAAAAACGAAAAACTATCCATTAAACGATAAACGCACTATCACGGGCTGGGCATTTTTTGACTGGGCTAACTCTGCGTATGCGTTGACGATTGCGGTCGCGATTTTTCCTAGCTACTATAATGGTGTCACTGACGGCGAAGTTTACAGTGTTTTCGGTATCGAATTGACCAATACTGCTTTGTATTCTTTTGCCCTATCTTTTGCTTATTTATTGGTGTCCGTTTTATCACCTTATTTATCTGGAATTGCGGATTTTGGTGGTAAAAAGCTGCGATTCATGAAGTTCTTTACCTATTTGGGGAGTTTTTCTTGTATCATGCTTTTCTTCTTTTACACCGCAGACGATGTAGCATGGGCAATCAGTTTTTTCGTTTTGTCAACTATAGGTTTTGCTGGTGGATTGGTTTTCTACAATTCTTTTCTACCCGATATTGCGACAGAAGACCAATATGATAAAGTGAGTGCGAAGGGTTTTTCATATGGTTATTTCGGTAGTGTTTTATTGTTGGTTATCAATCTGGTTATCATTTTAGCACCTGCGACTTTTGGACTTGACCCCAATGGAACGTTACAGTATCGACTTGCCTTTGCGATGGTTGGTTTGTGGTGGTTTGGTTTTTCGTTCATTCCATTTGCCCGTTTGCCCCAAGACCGAAAAGGTACTTTCCCTGACAATCTATTTCGCAAAAGCATGGATAAATTGAAAGGCGTGTTAAAAAAAGTAATGCAAGCACCCAACATCAAGCGGTTTCTTATGGCGTTCTTTTTTTACAGTGCAGGCGTACAAACTATCTTATTATTAGCTTCCCTTTTTGCGACTTCTCAATTAGATTTTGCAGAAGCTGATTTGATTACGGTCATTTTAATTTTACAATTTTTAGCCATTGCTGGAGCGTATATTTTTGCGTTGGTGTCGGAAAGAAAAGGGAATAAATTTGCGTTAATAGTGATGTTGTTAATCTGGATTGTGATTTGTTTCATCGCTTATTTTGTCACTACTGCAGCACAATTCTATGGCGTGGCGGCAGGTGTCGGCTTAGTTATGGGTGGTATTCAGTCCTTATCTCGTAGTACTTATTCCAAACTATTGCCACCGAATACCGAAGAGACCACTTCTTATTTTAGCTTTTATGATGTTTTAGAAAAGTATGCAGTCGTGATGGGAACGCTTATTTTTGGTATTATTGACCAGTTGTTTGGGATGCGAAATAGTGTTTTGGCGTTGTCAGTATTTTTTGCGATTGGGATTTTGATATTGTTGACGGTGAAGATTAAGCCGGCTGTTGGGAAAGAAGTATAAAATTTTCCCAAAAAAAAGAGCGCAAGAATCCTTAAAATTCCTGCGCTCTCCCATACTAACCTCTAACCACTAATCTCTCACCACTAATTCGTATAATACAATTTAAAAAACTCATCATACCCTGCAATACTTTTCTCCTTCAAAATGGTTCGATAATTATTCTGCGTCACTGGAAAAATCGTATAATCAAATCCAGATAAAAAGTCACCGCTATTTTTTTGTACGCCGTCGTAATAAGTCATGGCGTCCTTCATTTTCTTATAACGACGAATCACAATCATCGGCAACTTATCTTCTGCACCGCCGAGGAAAATGTTAGAAATCCGTAATTTATCCAAGTTGTGATATTTTCGATTGTAATCAGAAACTCCAATTTTTGCCGTATTCATATCCGCATCTTTATCCAAAATGACGAGCATGTAATGCAGTTTTTCTTCTTCAAAAGTATAGAGACTCGCATCGCCTTCTTCCCCTTCTTTGAGTGCTGGACGGTCTTGACCGGGACCACTTGCTTGTTTTGCACCCAACAATCGCAACATGTCTCGTGCTCGAATTTGCTCGGGTGTTTCTGGATATTTTGCCATTACTTCTTTTAATCCTTTGATATAATCTTCGCGTCCTTGCAAGTTTCCAGCAATCATCGCACCCAACAATGCGAACCGAGGTTGCAAAGGATTGGTCGCTCCGAATTGCTCGGCTACTTTTACTACCCGCTCGTTGGCAATCTGATATTTCCCTTGTTGAAAAGCATCATACGTCTCTTCGTAATACGCCTGCAACTGCCGCTCATCACTCATGATTTGTTTGATGTAACTTGGGTCTTTTATTAATTTAGCATACGTTGAATTTGGATATTCGTTCACAATTTTATCCGCATACAATTTCATTTTTGCAGAATTATTCAATTGTTTGTAGGACAAATAAAGCATGTAATAAGCATCCAATTGATATTCCGTATCTGGGTAGCGTTGCAACAAATCTTCCAAACGTTCTGTTGCTTTTTCATAATTTTGCAAACGGTCACGGAACAAGCCACCCAACGCAAAAAGGGCATCTTCTACCTGCTTTTTCGCTGCTGCTTTTTCTTCTGGCGAATTTGGCAAACCTGCTAAAATTTTTGCTACATCATCTTCCGTTAAATTATCCGCCACTACTTCTTCCTTCTCTTCTTTGGTATTTCCAAAAGTGGAAGCACTTGCTCTCCGCCAATTGTCTGCAAGGTCACGGGCATCCCATTGACGTTCAAAATCTCGTTTGGATTTTTTCATTTTGGCAGGGTCTCCATATGCAAACCAAGTACTACCACCGCCTGCAACAGTAACGTTGGATGCACGACCTCTTGATGGGCCACTTAAGCTCCCACCTCGATTAAGGTCAAGACCATTGGTGCGACCAGCCACAGCACCTTTAGAATTTAATTTCTGTTGCAATTCTGCCATTTTAGCATCATTTGCAATCTTTGCCCGCTTCTCCTCATCGCGTTTTTGCTTGATTTTTGCCGCAATTTTCTTTTTCTCCTCTTCTGGCAATTCACTAATGCGCAACAAGCTATCCTGCGTTGTTACGGTCGTAATATTCAAGGCGATATCCGTCAAGTTCGTATTCAAATCGTTCACTCGACTCCAGCGGTCATCCGTTTTTGCCATCAATAAAAAAGTACTATCGTAGTAACTTTTCGCATTTACGTAATCTTCATCTTCATAAAATAAGTCCCCTAATAAAAGGTAAGATTCTGTTTTTTGATTCGTATTTTTGACACTGTTCCAAGCTGATTGCTGCAAATTGGCAATTGCTTCGGGACGGTTGTCTTCACTCAACGAAATGTCTGCCAAGGCAAAATAAATCGCATCCTTGAATTCTTCATTTTTAATGTCTTTCAACATTTTTTGCAAACTTCTCTTCGCTTCCGCTGACGTACCACGGCCTGTTTTCCAAGAAGTAGTTGCCAGTTTCAAACGAGCATTAAATTCCATTTCGTAATTTGGTCGAAACTTAATCACTTGGTCATAAGCGACTGCCGCAGCAGAACTGTTTTTCAATCGTTGATTAATTTGACCGACAATGAAGGCAACGCGAGCTTTTAATTGTTTATCATTCGAGGTTTCCAAAATTTCATTCAAGGCTGGCAATGCTTGCTCATATTTCTTTTGATTCAAATAGAAATGCGCCTTGACTTCTGACAATTGCTCCCGAATATCCTTAAAAGTTGTCGGGTTTTCCTCCAATTGTTCCATCATTCGCTTTGCCATCGTATAATTGTCACGCTCAATATATGTGCGTGCCAACCACAAAATACCTTCCTGATAAACGGGGCGGTGCTTCATGAAATAGCTATCTGGTTTGCCATTCTGCACTTCAGGAGTCAAATTTCCCAATCGAATCATTTTTGGTGCTGGAATGTCGTCTTCATCAACTTCTGCTACTTTGGGGTCATCTTTTTTCTTATCATCGTCTTTTTTAACGACTGTTTTTGGAGGTAATTTCTTTCCTTTCTTTCTTGCTTTCTTCCGCTTTTTAATTTCTTTTGCTCGCTGCTTGCGCTCTTTTTCCCGTTCTTTTTTCTTCTTCTTTGCCGCTTTTATCCGCTGCTTTTTAGTCAATTTAACCTTACCATTTTTATCAACAGTTGCGCCACCTTTACCTTTTTTCTTCCGTTTTTTAGACCTGGCCTCTTTTTTACGAAGAGCATTCGGACTAAATTCTTCCGTCATGTACATCAACGTCTGTTCCGCTGATTCGTAGTCTTTTTTCAAATACTGCGCCTGCGCCATAATCATATAACCATCATCCACCCAATGACTTGCTCGGTGCAATTCAATCATAATGGACACTTTCTCAATCGCCTTGTCCAACTGCTCATAATGCGCCTGCGGATTCTCAATTTCCGTATATTTCCAAACGGGCAACACTTTATTATAGTTGTCCACATACTGGTCATTCATTGCGGCGTAAGTTTCATCCATGATGACCCCCGCATTGAAATAATAGTTAAATTCGGAAGTGGTATCCTGATAAAACTTCTTAACAGCCCCGACGTCTTCGCCCTTTTTCTTTTGGGTGACACAGCCCGACAAAATCAGCATTATCGCAATCAACAACGGTGTGGTAATTATTCGTTTCAAAACTATCTTATTTTGTTTGAGAATGTGAGGAATCTACCCCCAGCCCCTAAAGGGGAGCGATTTTGAGGTTAATAAAAAGAAACAATACCTATTTTAAAATAAAATACGACTTTTAAATTAACCTTGCGAACGCTCCCCTTTAGGGGCTTGGGGGTCTTATTTCCTTAAAAATCTCATTAAGTTATGTTAAAAAAATGGTGTTTCACCAAAGTTTTATGAAATTTGCAAAAACTTAGCTATTGTTGACTTGGGAAGTTTTCAAAACTTAACAAGTCTAAATTGACCAATTAACTAAATCAACCAATCAACCAACTAACCATTATATAAACTTCAAAAGCACAAATTTATTTTATTATTATCAATTGATAACATACAATGGAAGAAAATCAGCAAAAAGAAACACTTTGGCAACGTTTACAGCACAATTATCGGCTCACGGTGATGAATCATGAGACGTTTGAGGAAGTCGGAACGTATAAATTGTCGTTACTTAATTTTTACGTTGCCTTGAGTGTAGTTGCCGTAGTGGTTGCCATTTTTGTCGTTTTAATCATGGCATTCACGCCCGCCAAACAATTTATTCCAGGATTCGAAAATGCAGGAGACGACGGTGAATTGATGCGCCTAAATGCAGAATTGGATTCGCTAGAAGAAATTAGAGTTGCCAATGATGTATATATCAAAGCATTCCAAAATCGCTTGGAAGGGAATGTGCAAACCGCTGACGACCTCCCGCCTGATGTCGAAAAAACTAAAGAAACCATCGAAGAGGTAGAAGAAAATGAAGCCGATAAAATCCTTCGGCGCGAAGTTGAAATGAACGAAATTGGCGAAGTTGCCCGCAAGGGTAGCACGGGGGCTACGGTCGCACGCGGTACGCCACTCGAACAAATGTACTTCACTTCCCCGCTTTCGGGTGAAATCAGTGCTCGATTTTTAGAAACCAAAGACCATTTCGGTACAGATATTATTGCACCAAAAAACACGCCAGTCAAGGCGATAATGGATGGTCATGTCATTTCTTCTGATTGGACACTCGAAACTGGCAATACGCTTGGCATTCAGCATACCAATGATATTATCACTTGGTACAAACACAATTCGTCGCTCTTGAAAAAAGCAGGGGACTATGTGAAAGCAGGCGAAGCGGTGGCGATTATTGGCAATACGGGGGATTTGACGGATGGGCCGCATTTGCATTTTGAAATGTGGCATGGTGGGAAGCCAGTGAATCCAGAGGATTATATTCAGTTTTAGCTGCATGGGTATTAGGTTTTAGGTGCTGGGTACTGAGTGAAAGATGCGCAATACCCAGTACCTAAAACCCAATACCCATGAAAAATATATTAAAAAAAATCGCTAAATGTTTTGAATTTCCAAAAACGCCCTTATCTTTGCGTTACACTATTCCCATATTAAGTATTAGAATATCCTAAAGATTTTTTTATAATTCTTATTGAACATTAGATATGAACATTTCAACACCGATTTACACAACACATTCCACAAGTAGGCCCATTCTGAGGCTTCTCATTCTGGTAACACATTCGTTACCACCAATTCTAAAACGACTGGTTCTGGTTAGGCAATGATGCAAGGTATCAAGCTTGAGGTATTTCTGTAATTGCTGCGATTTAAGTAATTCGATTTTTAAAATCAATGACTGTTGCAAGTAGCTTCTTTTATTAAAAGTCTATTGAGTTATATTTTTTAAATAGCTGATTTTCAGTATTTTAAAATTTGTTTTCAACTTGGTTATTCATTTTAATAAAAAATAGAATGCTTACTTCTAAAAGCAAAAGAAACTTACAGAGTTATCATTATCAATGACTTCTTTCTCATTGATTTGATTGAAAAAGTGAAATTTAGCGATTGAAAAACATCGATAGTTGAACTTTTAATATCACCTCGCTTGTCTTCAATTCATTTTCCTTTACAAATTTTACCATCCTGTACTATCAGGACGGGGTAATTATTATTGCAAAAATTGTAATTTGAACGCCTCCCAACAATACTGTTGCGGAGCGAACACTCCTTCGATTGACTGCTATTAATAAACGAAATAATCCAGCATAACAAATTAGGAAGGTACTTGAAAACTACTCAATTTTAAGTACAAAAAATTCCAGAAAACCTGACTTACTATTACTTTATAATCCACCATGAACAAACGTTAAAGACCCCAGAAAAACCAATTGTTATTGACAAGTTATAATCCAAAAAGAAGAGGTGAGAAGTGAAACCATTCCATTGTCAGCAATCAGAAAATCCCAATTTATTGTTCGGATTAATCTGACATCTGATAGCACGGCGGTCTGACATCTGACTTCTCAAAAGAACTATTAACCGATTTACATAACAAATTTTCAGAATCCATGTACACAATGATTACACTAGCGATTACCAAGGTATTTAAGTGTTGCAGTAGCAAATTAAATTCGACTACCCAAACTTCAAAAACCATTACTGGACTGTTTTTATTGACATTCCTAACACTATTGAACAATGAAATAACTGCACAGTCATTTTGCACGATGGCTTGCAATGACCATATCAATGTCTCGCTTGGTTTATCTTGCGATAACGAAATACCACCTGATATGATACTTGAAGGTGGCACTAATTCTGCTATTTGTTCGCCCAATGGGGCAGGCGCTTTTGAAGTATTCTTAATGAGTAATTCAATAACCGTGATACCAACGAGTCCCAACATTACGAGTGATAATATCGGAGAAACATTGATTGTGAAAGTGAAACATTCGGCAACTGGGAATTCTTGTTGGGGAAGTATTTCCGTAAGCGACAACTTGAGCCCATACATTTCTTGTCCACCTGACCAAACGGTTGCCTGTTCTGCCGCAACCTCCCCCAATTTTACAGGCAATCCAATGATAATGGACTGTTCCGATTTCACGGATTCCTTTTTTGATACGGAAAATACGCAGGGCTGTGCCAATCCGACGAAAATTATCACTCGCCAATTTACAGCGGTTGATGTATTTGGAAATACTAATAATTGTACGCAGACGATTTCTATCGAACAAGGCAATGTGAACAACGTCGTTTTTCCACCAAATTTAGACAACATTTCACAACCTGCTTTGTCTTGCGAAAACCCAAATACTACTCCAGAAAACACGGGCTTTCCAACGTTAAGTAATGTTGAAATATCCAATGGTGGCCCTTGTAGTTTCGGATTGACTTTTAATGACCAAACATTGCCTACTTGTGAAGGCGCACAAATAATTATTCGAACGTGGACGGTCGCAGATTGGTGTACAGGGACGGTGATTACCGATACACAAATTATTAAAGTAATGGATAATGAAGGTCCGATTTTGAATTGTCCAAGTGATTTGGTAGTTAGTACGACGAGTGCTATCAATTGTACGGCTTCGGTGATTTTGCCTGCCATTTCTGGAACGGATAATTGTTCTAATATGGAAAGCGTCACGGTTTCTACTCCTGTTGGGTTTTTACAAAGTAATGGAGGAGTCATCAACGATGTTAATTTAGGAATTTATGTAGTCGTTTATACAGCGAAAGATGCTTGTAACAATCAATCGAATTGTACCATTCAACTGACGGTGGAGGACAATACTACGCCGACGATGATTTGCGACCAAATTACCGCAATTACCTTGGGTGCAGGTGGTATGGCAGATGTGCCAGCGCAAGTTTTCGATGACGGTAGTTATGACAATTGTTGTTTTGAAGGCTTTCAGGTACGCCGAATGGATAATGGATGTGGCGTAGGAACAGCATTTGCATCGACCGCTAAATTTTGCTGCGAAGATGTGGGTAGCACTATTATGGTACAGTTGCAAGGCGCGGATTGCTTTGGAAATACAAATAATTGTATGGTTTCGGTTAATATTTCCGACAATTCCAATCCCGTTATTTCTTGCCCAACCAATGTAACTATTGATTGTGTAGAAGATGCCAACGACCTCGTTTTGACGGGCGAAGCAACCGCTTTTGATGATTGTGGAAATACAAATATTACTTCTACGGACAACGAGAATTTGAATCAATGTGGTACGGGAACAATCGTTAGAACGTATGCGGTTGCAGGTAATAATGGCAGTTCGGTTACTTGTTCTCAAACGATTACGGTAGTGGACAATACTCCGGTGACGATTAATTTTCCACCTGATTACACGGTGAATGGCTGTTTCGATATCAGTGGTTTTGCTCCAAGTGAATTGCCTGCACCTTTTGGTTATCCAGTAGCAATGGGCGATGATTGTGAGTTATTGGCAACCAATTATGAGGACCAAATTTTTCAAGTTGCTCCACCTGCTTGTTTTAAAATAGTGCGAACGTGGACAGTGATTAATTGGTGCGAATATGAAACGAATAACCCCAATACGGGTGGTTTTTATACAGGTCAACAAATTTTGCAAGTAATGGACAACGAAGCACCCGTAATTACTTGCCCAGCGGATATTTCGGTAGGTATTGTTGATGATTGTGTAGCGATGGTTACTTTGCCACAACCAACGATTGACGATTGCAATCCTGATGCGGTAGCAACGGTAACAGGTAACTTAGGCTTTGGATTCGGGCCGTTTTCCAATGTAAGTGCAGGCGATTATACGGCAACCTACACGTCAGAGGATGGCTGTGGAAACATGTCTTCGTGCAGCATCAATATCAATGTTTTTGATGCTAAACTTCCTACACCTTATTGTAAGGACGGCGTGGTGATTGGATTGATGAATACGTCTCCGCCGATGATTGATATTTGGGCAAGCGACTTTGACGCAGGAAGTTTTGACAATTGCCCAGGCGAGGTACAATTGTCGTTTTCTACGAATGTCAACGATGCTGTAATTGATTTTGACTGCGAGGATATTGGCGAACAGCCGATTCAGTTGTGGGTAACGGATGAAGCAGGCAATCAAGCTTTTTGTGAAACATTCGTGATTATACAAGATAACCAAGGTTTTTGTCCAAATCAGAATACCCCAATGTTCGTAGGTGGAAATGTACAAACGGAATTGGGGGGTAGCATCAACGAAGTAATGGTTTCGGTCAACGATGGTGTGACTGCACCTTTTATGACAAATGAAAGTGGAGATTTTAACTTTGACGCATTGGTAGAAGGCAATGATTATACGGTCTCTCCCGAAAAGTTGGAAAATTCAAGAAATGGCGTTTCGACCTTAGATTTAGTGATTATTCAGCGGCACATTTTGGGAATGAACCTG
>ENA-ORXM01003786-ORXM01003786.1-marine-metagenome-genome-assembly--contig:-NODE-3786-length-14387-cov-3.525297_pt1 | contig 14387 bp, 6 predicted proteins | sample MGYA00237867_ERZ511480 | MGnify/ENA primary metagenome ERZ511480 (study PRJEB26309, sample SAMN06266103) | marine metagenome | isolation source: Algal blade | place: United Kingdom:Sidmouth, United...
AAATACATGGCTTCGATTGGATTGTAGGTATTCTTGCAATTGCGCCCTGGAGTTAGGGCGGTAATGGCTTTTCTTTTTATGATCTAATTCATGGATCGCTTCGGTTTCTAAAAAGTTGCGGTAGATTTGATCGTCTAAATCTTTACGGTCTGTGATAATGAGAAAGGACCAATTGCCTTGTACTTTTCGTTCTACTTTGCGAGTAAAGAAAATCATGGAGTAAGATTTCCCTGAACCTTGGGTATGCCAAAAAACGCCTAGTTTTCCTTTCTTTCCTGCTCTATTCTCAAAGGATTCAATCGCACTATTAACACCTAAGAATTGATGGTTCTTAGCGATGATTTTTACTTTGTTGTTATGATACAAGACAAAGTTTTCAAAGTAATCTAACAGTTTATCTTTTCGACACAAGCCCTCACAAAACAATTGTAAGGTCAAATGTTGGCCGCTTTTTTCGCTCTCTGCTTCAATTTCCTTTCGAGTTTGTTGATCGGTGGCAACAGCCGTATCTTCTAATTTCACCCAAGAAAAGAAATGCTCCCAACTTGCATTAAAAGATCCAACACGAGTTTCTATCCCATTCGATATACCCACAAATAAATTGTACCAAAACAATTGTGGAATGTCTCGTTTATAATCTTTGAGGTTCTTATCAAAACCTATTTTGACTTTTTCTGTAGCATTCTTTAGTTCAATCATCACCAAGGGCAAGCCGTTCACATACAACAACAAATCCGGTCTACGAGTAATGTTTTCGGTGCGTTGGTATTCGATGCTCAATTGAGTGACTACCAGAAAATCATTGTTGGAGGGCTCTTCAAAATCCAAGACCTTCACATAGTCGTTTTCTTCTCTTCCTTGTTTGTTTTTGTAGCTAACAGGTACGCCTCCTTTTATCAGTTTATAAACTTCTTTATTCGCAACTACTGGCGTCAACTTCGCTCGGCTCTTGCTCAATTCTTCAACCGCTATCTCAATACAATCAACTGGCAAAGTTGGATTCAATTTAATCAACTGTTTCTTTAAGCGATCTATTAGCACGACATCTTTTAGCTGCTTCCGTCCAACCAATTGTTTTTCCCAAGCATCTATGTGCCGATAGCCCAAGCCTTTTACAAATAAATTAACGTCTGCTTCTTCAATATGCGATTCGTTGATAAATGCCATGTTGTTGTCTTTTTAGGGTCTACTGTTGGATCTTAGCTGCTCACGGTGCTTGTTTCTTCTATTGTTGATAATGCTAGGTTTTCTACGCTTAGTTTTCCGCTGATTAGTCTTGGTAGTAATAGGTCTCTTGTTTGTTGGAGGGTTTCGTTTTTTTCTCTTAGAATATTAATTAAATCAAATTTTGGTTTCACATATCTAGTAAATTTTTTTTGAAGTAGTTTATTTGGCTTAATTACTTTTAATTTAGAAATGTGATTTCGATTTAATGTTGGAACTCCAGCTCCAGAATTATAATTTTGAAGATTTAGTGTTTGAAGCAAATAATATACAAACAGAGCTTCATTCCCCTGAAAATCTTTCACATAAAGAGTCGTATTTAAAGGCCAAGCTCGACTATTTATGTATTGAATAGTTCCTAAAGATCCCGACCTTCCTGTACAAATACAAGGTGGTTCAACTTTATATTCATTGTGAAATCCTTTAATACTAGTTGAAGCTACAATAGGATATAATCCATCAATTATTTTATTACTAGGTAAATCATATCCTCTTTTTAGAGTGATAACCGTTTCTAAATTTTTCTCCCCCCAGTCCAAAGGCAAAGCTCCATCCGTACCATGCGGCACCTCCTTCCCTTCCTTATCCACAAAAGTAGCCGATTCATATGCAGGAAACCGAAAGCGCACAAACCACTCCTTGTAGATCTCTGCTGCCATCTCTTCTAAGAGTTGGATGCGTTGATTGTTGTTTTCGATGAGGTCATCGTAGGCAGAGAGGATGTTGGCTATTTTTTTTTGGGTTGGTAATGGGGGGAGTGATACTTTATATGCTCTAATGTCTCTTAATAATAAATTAGCCTGTGCGGAACCTCCTCCTAAGTTAATAATCTCTTTTTTCCTCCCTATTAAATAATAATAGAGATATTCAGGAACTACAATATTTGTTCGAGGTTTAAGAAGTGACACACTTTTTTGAAAGGTAGTCCTTTTAATTCGATCATCTTCTTTTGCTATTGCGAAACGTCCAACAGATGCTCCTGTATTTGTTATTAATATATCATTTACTTCAAATCGTGTCCTTCTATTTGTATCTATAAAATCTTCTTTTATTATTTTTCGCCCATTCTCAAATAAAATTTTCCCATTACGAATATCCTTAGCACTTAAAAAGTAATAAATTGATCCTTCTTCGTCTTGGCAATCTCCATGTTTCCCATCAGTAATAAAGGAACAGATTTCTTCAAGTTTATAATTCTTCATTAATTAATTATTTCTTTTAATGTTAGAGATATTCTTGTTTCTATCAAATTAGATTCCTCTTTTAAGCTTTCAAGTTCATTAAATTTATCTCTAATAAGAACATTAAATTCCTCTTCTGTCATATTAAACTCCTCTATCTCTACTCCTACATAACGCCCAGCGTTCAAAGAATAATCCTGTTCCTCCACATAATCACTAGCACCAGCCATTTTACAAAGCCCCACAACATCTTGATATTTAGCCTCAGGAAAACGCTCTTGTAGCCAATGGATATTATCACACCAATAGCCCACCTGCTCCTTTGTCGTCGTATAATCTTGCAAAGTCACTTCCAGTTGCTTATCAGCACGACTAAGCTCGCCCCAAGTCTTATCATTTTTGAGTTTCAGATTCTTATCTGCCAACTTCCAAAACGCTGTCAATTGAATTAGATCCTTTTTGAAACAAGCCTGAATCTTATCTTCAATATCCAAATAAGCTTTCATTCTTTGGGTCATGGCTATTTGTGCCTTGTTGGTAGGCTCTAGATGATCTACATCCTCAGCAAGTTCATCTTCGAATTCTTCATGTATCGCTTCTACTGTACAATCAAAGGCAGCCAATTTTGCAAAAAAATCAGCTTCTTTTAGCTTTTTTATTTTAGCAGGACTTACTGCCGTTTGATTTTCATTGGCATAGTTTTTTAGCTTATTTTTAATCGTTTCTTGAGCGAGATCCAAGTCGTAACGTTGTTGGAACAAGCGCTCTATTAGTGGAACCAATTTCTTAAAATAACCTTGAATCAATTCCAAATAACGCCCGTTCTCTCCACGATACAAACGCACAATAGCCGCTAGATTCTGCTGCTGCTCATTCGTCCATTCTCGATGCGCTCGATCAATCTGACGATAGACATTTCGAGCATCCAAAAAGAGAATTTTGTCTTTGCGCTCTGTATGTACCTTTTTCTTATCAAAAAACCACAAAGTAGCAGGCAAGGTCACCGTCAAAAACATATTAGATGGCATACTCACCATGCAATCCACGATACCAGAGTCTACAATCTTCTTGCGAATCTCTTGCTGCGCTCCACGAGCATCCGAAGCCGAATTGGGCATCACAAAACCAGCTCTTCCCTTTTCATTCAAAGAAGTAGCAAACAACGAAATCCAGAGGTAATTGGCATCTGCAATTTTATCGTCCTTCTTACCTTTATTCTTCGGCAAACCATATTCATAAAAACGTTGGTCGTTTTTAACCGTACTTTCTTTGACTGACTTAACATTAAAAGGAGGATTCGCCATCACAAAATCAAACTTCCCATAACTATCATAAGCATCCGTTTCGTAAGAATTCACCTCCGTAACTTCCCCTCTTAAATTATTCACCAACAAATTCATCTTTGCCAAACGCACGGTTTCGCCCATGTATTCTTGCCCACAGACATAAATATCACTGACATCCTTTTTGGCTTGGTTGATAAAGGTAGCCGATTGCACAAACATACCACCAGAACCACAAGCAGGGTCAAAGATACGCCCTTTGTAGGGTTCAATCACTTCTACAATAAAACGCACCACAGAGGTCGGCGTAAAAAACTCCCCTCCTTTCTGTCCTTCGCTCATCGCAAACTTACCCAAGAAATATTCGTAGATCTTACCAAAAATATCTCCAGTTGCATCTGCTGGAATGTCCGACAAGGTTTTGAGCAGTTGTGGTAAAATGTCGTGCTTCTTCTTCTCTATTTCAAAATAAGCTTCCTTGGGCAACACATCTTGGAAAGAAGCATCTTGATATTGCTCTATTCCCTCCATAGCATCTCGCAAGGCTTTCGCCATGCTTTGATCTCCTGGTAAACTCAACAGGTAATCAAAACGAGCATGATCAGGCATGTAAAAACCACAAACTTCTAAGGCTATCTCCTCAATAGGGCGCTCCATTCGAGTCCCTTCTGCTTCTTTATGGTCTGCTTTGATTTTTGACTCGTGCTGTCTATATTTGTTCTCTGCATACTTTAAAAATATCAATCCCAATACAGGCACGGCATAATCAGAGGCTTTGATTCCACCATAGGCACGTAGGGCGTTGGCAGAATCCCACAATTTATTTTCTAAGTCTTTTAGTTGTTCGTTGGTCATTTATTTTTCTTCGGTTTTGTTTAGTCTTAAATTTACATTTTTTGTAATGTATTTTTAAGTTTTGGATTGAAAAAAGTATTTTTTTTAGGGTAAAAGATTCAAAGTTTGTATTATAAAGTATCAATATATGAGACTATTGCATTTTTTACTCAAATCTATGAATCGAGATGGCACATTTAAAATACTTTGGCTTAAAGAATTTTCGAGTTTTTGATGAGGAAGAAGGTGTTTTCTTAAACCTTGCCCCTATATCCTTAATTACAGGTACCAACAATTCAGGAAAGAGTTCCTTTTTAAAAGCCTTAGTTATGCTTCGAGATAGCATTGTTGCAGGCAATGGTCAACATGGTTCTTTCAATATTGACTTAAACAAGCAAGAGCATTTTTTAGGTGACATTAATAATATCTTTCACAACAAAACAAAAAAGTCTGTTGAAATAAGTGTTCCCTTTCCCTTTTTAGGAGTGAAGTCTTTGGTATTAACACTAGTTTTTAAAACTAAATCTAAAAACTCAACTTATAATGCTGATTTAAAAGAAGTCATTGTTAAAGACCAAAATGAACCTAATCAATGTCCTCTGTTTCGGTTCTCTTATAGAGAGGCTAGTAAGGCAGAACAAGAACAAGCAAAGGTTGTTTATACAGAAAAGTATGAAAGAAAAAAAGCGGAATATCAACAGGAAGTTAAAGAAGCTAAAAAGGCAGGAAAAAAAACTTGGTTTACTGCTCCTTATATTCTGCATCAGACACTGCCCAATCGTTATCAATTAGTAGCTTACATTGAAAAAGAGATTAATACCTCCTTACTAAGTAAATATCTCCATGAATTACATCAGATCTATGATCATTTCATCAAGGAATTAGGAGCACCTTTTAATGATGATGACTTACGCTATTGGAAAAGTCATAAAGAGTTAAAAAAGCTAAACTATGATATTTTAGCCTTTAGTGCTGAGTTTGGATGGAAGTTGGATCTTACAAAATGGACTACACAGATAAACAAGTTAAAAAAAATAGCTAGCTTAAACGATCCTATTGCAGTAACCGACGAGGCATTCTATTCAGACTATGAAGAAGGTCCACCTCCGACTGAAGGTGATGTTTTATATGATAAAATTTTGACTAATTTAGAATCTTTGAGTTGGACGGATGAGATAAAAAAAGATGAATCGATAAAAGTACTTCGTCAATCATTTAAAAACACTTGGAAAAAGCTCTTTTCTAAAGTCACCCTAATTACACATACTCCTTCTGTTCGAGGTCTGTCTTCTAGAATTTATGATGAGAACTCTAATAATATTTTTGTTAAACTACTGAAAGAACATCTGCCTTATAGTGGGTATAATGATTTTATATCAAAATGGCTAACAGAATTTAACATTGGAAAAAGATTCGACATTAAACATATTCCAAAATTTGGATTACTTGAAGCTTCCATTATCACCTTCGACAACCAAAAAAGACCTTTAGTAGATTTTGGGTATGGCATCATGCAATTGGTCACTATTCTCATACAAATAGACGTCCTTGCCAATAAAAACGCAGGTGAAGAATATTGGTATGATCAAGATGGAGAGTATAGAAAAACAGTATACCAACCTAGTATACTCATCATAGAAGAACCAGAAACAAACCTTCATCCCAATTGGCAATCGAAATTAGCTGATCTTTTTCTTCAAGCATCGACAAAACTCAACATTCAATTGATTGTAGAAACGCATAGTGAATATTTAATTCGTCGGTTTCAATACTTAGTTGCTAAAGAGAAACTAGATAGTGAGATGATTAAATTATTCTATGTTTATAAAAATAAAACCGTAGACAATCGAAAAATTGAAGAAATTAAAATTGAGTCAAATGGCAATATAGATTTCTCTAAATTTGGTGAAGGTTTTTTTGATGTTTCTTTAGACTTAATTACTTCCCTTTGGGACGCTCAAATCTCCAAGACATTGAGCAATGAAGAAAAAACTATCTTAAAAGATTTAAGTACCTCCTACAAAGAAATAATAGCACTGCAACAGAAATTGGCAAAAATCCAAACAGACAAAGAAAATGATAATTCAAAAGCACTAAAAGTAATAAATGAGAAAGTTACAACTATTCAGAGCACAACACACAATACACAACAACTAGTAGAAAAAATAGACGAAAACATTATTATAATTCTTAAAGGGTTTCAGGATTTTTCTAAAGGTTTAAAAACAATAAAAGAAGTCTTAAACTCTATACAATTGGAGGAAACAAAACGATTTGAACGATTACATGCCTTCTTTGATAAATTCTGGGCAGAAAACGCAACTGACATACACGATTACAATCAATATATAGAAGACTGGTTAACAAGTTGGGAAAAATTAGATCCAAGAAGCCATATATTTTTATTGCATGCAGAACTCGCCACTCGAAGCTTAAAAGAATGTAATGCTTTAGATTACTCCTTATCCATTCTTCAATACTGTCGAATATTAGAACGAGAATTATCTGTCCAAATATTTAATCCATTTAAAGACTTTTTAATTAAAAAATATTGGAAAGAGCAGAGCTCTAGTGATTATGATATATTATTCACTAATTTAGAAAATAAACTAAGCACCTCTCCTAAACCTACGAATTTAGATGACTTAAAAAGATTATGGAGTCTCGCTAAAAATCTAAAAGCAGATACTAGTAAAACTCATGAAGTCGCTTTAAACACTCCCAAAGCTGTAATGCTTGGTCAAAGTATTGATGGATTATATCTGTTGAATGAAACATCTATCAATATGGAGCCTTTAATTTTAGAATTAAGCCAATTTATCAATGATAACTTAAATTGGAATAATGTAGTTAATTTCACTATCCCTCCTGACATAACACAATCTATGTTTAGTGGTGTTCAAGGTATTAGTTTCATAGATTGTATAGAAGAATTAAGAAAAAACTATAGAAATAAAGCTTCCCATACATCAACTTTGGATGAAAAAGCAATGGATAATACAAAGAAATCCGTTGAACTTCTTTTACAATTTTGGACTGAAGAATTACTCAAGTAGAAAATGCAACTTTTACCTTTACAAAAAATACAATATTGGTTACAAATTTATACTTTTGAAAGACCATATCAAAATTTAGGGCATATTACCCCTGAAGCTTTTGAAAATAATGTTTTAAATCGCTACTCTAAAGTGGTTGTTGCTTAGGGGAAGCCTACATTTGTTTTTTCTGCATACACGAAACCTGTTATACACAAACAGAAAAAATCATACTTTATACAAAACAAAACCTTATAATATAAATCCAAACTTATGAACTCAATGTCAATAGTCAATTTATCAAGAATTGAATCTTGTAAGAAAAAAAAATCTACAACAATAGTAACAATCCTGCTTTTTTCTCTTGCTAATTTAATTTATGGGCAATCAGTAGAACTCGATTGGGTTAATACAATAGATGGAAATTACACAAATGGAACATCTCTAATAATAAATGATTCTGGATACATCTACTCCACAGGATACATGATAGGAACTATGAATTTCCATCCTAGTTCTGGGATTAATCGTCTTTGCTGTAACGGTGCTTTCTTAAAAAAATCAGATTCAGATGGTAATATCATCTGGGTAAAAGGTGGAAACTTAGGCTGGGCAGGAGGAAGCTCTATGGCACTTGATAATTCTGGAAATATTTATTCTACTGGTGTCTTTGAAGATACTATAGATTTTGATCCAGGAACAGGAGTTTTTAATTTATCTTCTACTACTGGCACAAATAATAATGATATTTTCATTCAAAAATTAGACCCTAACGGTAATCTCGTTTGGGCGAAAAAAATTGGAGGAACAGGTGGAGATAGAGGCTTGGCTATTGCTGTTGATAATGCAGATAATGTTTATATAACTGGAATTTATTGGTCTAGTGTCGATTTTAATCCTAATGCAGGCACTTTCTATTTAAACGCAGGTTTAGGAAACTTTGCTACATTTATATTAAAGTTAGATCCCAATGGTAATTTTATTTGGGCAAAAACATTAGACGTAGATTCTAGTAATGACTTAGCAATAGATGGAGCAAATAATATTTATATGATTGGTTCTTTCGATGGTACTGTAGATTTTGATCCAGGAATAGGAAACTTCCCCCTAACTTCTTCAGGTCCCATTTCTACATATGATGATATTTACATTGAAAAACTGGATTCTGCGGGGAATTTTATCTGGGCGAAAATGATGGGTAATAGCTTTGTAGACGAAGATGGTTATTCTATTACAGCTGATCGGGGATATTTATATTCTACTGGAATTTTTAGAAATACAACAGATTTCAATCCCAATGCTGGTGTTTCAAATTTACAGTCTAACGGGGATAATGATATTTTTATTCAAAAATTAGATACTGCTGGAAATTTTATTTGGGCGAAAAGTGAAGGTGGTAACAGTAATGCCGACAAAGGATCATCTATATCTGTAGATGAAATGGGAAATCTTTATATTGGAGGCATTTTTAGAGCAACAGTAGATTTTGACCCTAATGCTGGCGTTGAGCTTTTAACCGCCGAAAGTAATGGTAATGCTTTTATTCAAAAACTAGATACTGCTGGAAACTTCATTTGGGCAAATAGTATTGCTGCAGGAGGGGCACCTAGTCTCAATTCCCTTGCAATAAACAAAAATGGAGATATTTTCACCACAGGTTCTTTTTGGACAAAATCAGATTTTGATCCTACTCTAGGAACGTTTAATTCTTCTCCTACGGGATCTGCTAATTTTTATTTACATAAACTAACTCAACATAAAGTACTAGGACGTATTTTCCATGATTTCAATCAAAATTGTGTAGAAGACATATCAGAAAGCAATGTTATAGGAAGACATGTTATTATTAATCCTGGAAATATTATTGCAACAACTAATAGTAACGGATATTGGGGTATTAATTCGTTGCCTAGCGGCACGTATAATGTTACGATTGATACCTCAGGTCAATGGTCTTCTACTTGCCACAGCACTTATTCTTTTACTGTAGTGAATTCTGACAGCGTTACCCTAGTTTCTCCCATGGGACTGTTTTCAACAACCCCATGCTCTGCACCAAATGTTTCAATTCACGCTCCTTTCCTTCGACCTGGTTTTTCTAATCAACGTGTTTATGTTCAAGCTTGTAACCAATACATCGGTACTGGAATCTTAGATAGTGCTTATGTACTAGTAGAATTAGATTCATTACTCACTCCTCAAACGGCTTCTATACCATTCTCTAATTTAGGGAATAATATATATCGAGTCAATCTTGATTCTATTTTCCCTGGAGAATGTATTAGTTTTTGGTTAGATTGTCATCTTAGCATACATGCAAATTTAGGGACAAGTCTGTGTTTAAATGCCATCCTTTATCCAATTGATTCTTGCACGCTTGATTCTATTCCTAATCCTTTGCCACCTGGCATTGCTCCTTGCTACTCACCATACGATAATTCGCACCTTACAATCCATGCTAACTGTAATAATGATACAATAACTTTTGAAATTGAAAATACAGGCGATGGTGATATGTCTTGTTTTTCACAAATACGTTTATTCATTGATGGACAACATAGCCAAACAGATTCTATTCAATTAATGAGTAACGATACTGCAATATTTAGCTTTCTAGGTGATGGTCGCACTTGGCGGTTAGAAGTAGACCAACATCCATTACATCCTGGAAATTCTCAACCTTCTGCCACTATAGAACTGTGTGGCAATACATCTAATTGGACTCCAAATTTAGTAAATATACTCCCTCACGATGATGCGGACCCTCATATTGATATTTTCTGTGGCTTAGTAACTGGTAGTTATGACCCAAACGACAAAACTGGCTATCCCCTAGGTGTTGGCATCACAAATGATATACTGCCGAATCAAAACTTAGAATATCTCATTCGGTTTCAAAATACAGGAACAGATACAGCATTTAATGTTGTTATAAGAGACACACTAACTACTGACCTAGATATTTTAACTATTCAATCTGGTGTTTCAAGCCATAATTATAGTTTCAAAATGTATGGTCCAAGAATACTAGAATGGACTTTTAGCAATATTATGCTTCCAGATTCCAATATTAATGAGCCTGCGAGTCATGGCTTTGTGAAATTTGAAGTAAAACCTAAAGCCAACTTACCTAATAGTACTGTAATTCAAAACTCCGCTGCTATCTACTTTGACTTCAATCCTCCAATAATAACAAATACTAGTTGGCATACTATTCATGAAGATATTTTCACAATATCCATAGATAAAATTGTTGAAGAACAATTACAAGTGAAGATTTATCCAAACCCCACAACAGGCTTGATATATATTGATAAAAACGATAATTTGGAAATAAACATCCAATTAGTAGATAATTTAGGTCAAGTACTGATTGATAAAACATCTAATTCTTCTATCACAGAAATAAACCTAGATAGGTTTACAACAGGTATTTATTATCTTTCTATAAACAATGGTAAACAGACTGTGCCCCATAAAATTATAAAACAATAAAACTGACAAAATCAAGAATGAGGGTTATATTTTTTTTGACTATACAATTCCACTCGTGATAATGTCTAATAAAATCCATTATTGGGCTCTTTTAACAATATTATTCACGTTAAAAATCACTTCAAAAACAATAAAACCATTTACATTTATTTTTGTCCCATTTTAGTACCCAAAATAAAACAAAGCTCCTATCCTATTCGTTTACAAAACTATATAAAACGCATTACTCATACTGTTGTGGGCACTATTTAGACTTACAAAAGTCTACATCCAGCAGCATAAAACATAGGCTACATCGCTGTTTCAGCCGTTTTATGCTGCTTTTATTTTTTGTTCGCTTTTCTCGCTTTTACATCTGTTTACATCCGTTTACAGTGCTTTTTGTTCTTCGTTTGTTCACCAAATAGAATGCTTTTTGCGTAGCTTTCTATAAAAAAGAACAAACCATGATTCAATTTTCTATTGTCCACAACTACAAAAACAAGCTTCGAAAGAACGGAACTGGGCTAATTCAAATCAGAGCTTATACAAAAGGGCAATGTAAATTCTTTTCTACTGAAATTTATGTTACCCCCTTTCAATGGAGCAAACGACTCAAGCAAGTCATTGACCACCCCAATACTTTCCAATTCAATGCTGAAATTAGACGACAAGTAAATGCACTAGAAGCTTTCGCTCTAGAATACATCAAAAAGAATGGCAGTATTACCATCGCTCAAGTTGAGGATTTCTTTCGTTATGAAGATGTAGAATCTTTTACGGATTTTTGGCGTTGCGAACTTGCTGCAGATACCAAACTCTCTAAAGAAACCAAAGGTAAACACAAAGCAGCACTCAATCACTGGACTGGCTTTCGAAAAGATGTTAAGTTCTCAGAATTGAATTTTAACTTGATTCATGACTTTGACACCTTCTTATATAAAAAGAACTTACACACCAATACGGTATTCACACATCACAAGCAAGTACGTAAATACATTAATTTGGCCATTAGCAAAGGTGCTTTTGAAACACATAAAAACCCGTATTTAAAGTTCAAGCCTAAAACAGTGGCTACGGAACGCTTAGTTTTGGTCTGGGAAGAAGTTGAGCGCTTGGAAGCCCTGGTCTTTGATCCAAAAGAATCTTACCTGGAGTTAATTCGAGATATGTTTTTGTTTTCTTGTTATACAGGATTGCGTTTTTCAGATGCTTGCAATATTCAACATCAAAATATTGAACAGGAAAAAGAAGGACTGCTCCTAAACATCATTGCTCTAAAGACAGGCAAGCAGCTCCTGCTCCCCTTGTACAAATTGCATCTTAAAAAACCTGAGCAGCTCATTCAAAAACATTTGATTCCTGGTGCTGCTCCTCGTGTCCTGGTCTTTCATAAATACACTAACCAATATTTTAATCGAACACTAAAATTATTGGCTGCTCGTGCTGGGATCAATAAGGCGATTAGTAGCCATGTGGCTCGACATACTTTTGCCACTCATCTTGCCTCTAAGATTCCATTGCATGTTTTAAAGTCGATTCTGCAGCATTCTAAAATTGAAACGACTATGATCTATTTGCATCTTTCTAATAAGGTTGTGAATGATGCTTTGGATGGAGTGAATTGGTAGTTGTCCTTATAGAAAAATTCATATAACTATTAATATTTCATCTCTTTAATAAAGGTTATGTAAATAAAAGTTGCATACGTGCGCGCAATTGGATTAAAATTGTTAGCGAAATACATAACCTTTAATAATTATCTAAATATTTTTTACTTGCTTCGAATGCCAATAGGCATGTTATGATCAAACTTACCATGGAGTTCTGGTGTTTGAGAGCTATTGAATTTAGTTAAAGCTCTTTCATGTACTTTTTTTCTAACATATTCATAAAGTTCACTAATCGTTATAATATGATCATAATTGGAATCTGCATTTCCCCTCAATCCCTCTAAGTAATAATAGGTGAATAATCCTTGTCCGAAAATCGGATCATCAATAGATGTTTCGTTAGACTTGGATGCCATAAACAAAGCTAAACTATTTCCACTGTTATTTAGTGTTTCATAATATAACTTTTGAGTTTCATCATCAGAAAGAATACCGTCCTTAAGAGTATTCTTCTCTGCTCGTTTATCCCAAGAACCTGCATGGCAAGCATCAGCTATACATAACTTTCGTTTCGCTTTACTTTTATAAATAATTTCTCTTATGTCAGAATGTGTAATAATATCATCATAAGCGAAGAAAATATTTGTTCCTCCATGCCCTGAAAAAAAGAATATCACTAAATCATTATTATCTGCTTTATTAAAAAGAGTAAAACAACTATTTAAAATATTTTCTTTGGTAGCTTTTGTATCTGATAGTTTTATAAGTTGTGATTTTTGCAAACTTCCTCCTTGAGGACTTTGCAAAAATTCATATACTTTTGCCGCATCATTATGACAATTATTTAAATCTCCTACGCCATTTTTATTTAATTCATAGCTATAATCTGAAACTCCAACAATTACAGCATAAATATTAGGTTTTGAGGTTGAAGAGTTATTGTTTTCTTGACTTGAGTTTGTAGTAAAATTATTAGGAATATATTTTACGGTAAGATATTTTTTAAAAATATTTCCATTAAGATCTGTAACTTCTAATGTAAAATTGTTAATTCCCTTCTTTAATTGAACATCAATCGAAAAGCTAGATGTTGTAGTCTTAGGACTACTTAATACTCCTATATACTTTTGGATATTGACATTTTTTATACCATTTTTATCATGAATATAACCTTTTATATTTAATGAAGAAGAAGATGTTATTGTACTATTATTCATTGGTGTAGATATTGAAATAGTAGTTTCTGTATTTCCTAATAGATTATCAGACCACTGCTTTGTAAATGTATGAACATCTAATATTTTCGATGTAATACTATATGTTGTTACAACATACTTGATTGTATTACTTTCCATCTTATTCATTTCTTTTAGCTTTTCTCTATCAAAAGAAATTTCTTTATGATTATAGTCATTTGCCTTCATTGCAAAATGAAAAATCTTAACTTCAATATCATTAAAAAAAACTTGAACTTTAAAATTCAACACTTTTGACTTTCGTTTTCTCAAACCAAAACCTAAGACAGATTCATTCTTGAAAAAAGTATAATAGTCTGTTCCCCATTCAATACTTCTATTATTATTATCTTCCAGAGCATGAATTCTTGAATATACTCTACGATATTCTGGTCCTGCTGGTACAGTAGTATGCAATCCTCCTTTTCTCGCTTTAGAAAGTTGGCAAAAAGTACTTTGTATAAAAAAGAACATTAACAATCCGCATACATATAATTTAAAATAAAAA
>ENA-ORXM01003787-ORXM01003787.1-marine-metagenome-genome-assembly--contig:-NODE-3787-length-14386-cov-3.277448_pt1 | contig 14386 bp, 12 predicted proteins | sample MGYA00237867_ERZ511480 | MGnify/ENA primary metagenome ERZ511480 (study PRJEB26309, sample SAMN06266103) | marine metagenome | isolation source: Algal blade | place: United Kingdom:Sidmouth, United...
CGCGATGCCTTCCTCTCGGGCGATGCGACGGGCGACGGTGAACAGTCGCCCGAGGGCGCTCTCGTCCTCCTCGGACACGTCGTCGACCGTCGGGATGAGACGGTTGGGCACGATCAGGACGTGTGTGGGCCGCTTCGGATCGATGTCGCGGAACGCGGTGACGAGATCGTCCTGGTAGAGCGTGTCGGAGGGGATCTCGCCTCGGATGATCTTGCTGAAGATCGTCTCTTCGGTCATGAACGGGGGCCTCACGATGGGGGAGGGAGAGAGGGGAATGGGAACAAGGGGGGTAAAACGGCAAGCGGTCATATAGAGACGACGAGCACGAAGCGACGAGCACGAAGCGACGAGAAGCAGGCGAGGGAAAGAGAGAAAGAAGGGCGGCGCGGGCTGCCGTTCAAGGTGCCGTTCGCCGTCGAGTATACGAGAGCAGCGCTGGAGGGTGCCCGCTCGGACGAGCGGCGGAGGGCGCCGGAGGCAAGGTGTGGTGCGCGGGAGGAGAACCGCACCTGGTCGCTCGCTTGCGTTCGGCCAGGCCGCTCGGGTAGCGTCGGTTTCACCACCGCGGCCCGGCCGCTCCCGTTCAGCGATCGGTGGCGTCGGTTCCTGCCGCCGGTTCGAGGGTGGCGTCCGATCGTCGTGGTCGTCAGCCCGTCGCGCCGAGCGTTCGGTCGGAACGCCGATCCCCTCCCTGTGCCCTTGTACGGAGCCCTTCGTGACCCGACTCGACGCCTTCCGCATCCACCGTGACGCCGACCCCTTCGTCGCCGAGTTGACGACGATGCGGCTCGAGGAGCTGACGGCGGGCGAGGTCGTCATCGAGGTTCTCTGGTCGAGCGTCAACTACAAGGACGCGCTGGCCGGCACCAACCGCGGACGCATCCTGCGCGCGGCGGTGCTCAACGGCGGGATCGATCTGGCCGGGCGCGTCCGGCACTCGGACGACGCGGCGTTCTCCGTCGGTGACGAGGTGTTCGCCTGCGGTGCGGGGCTGTCGGAGACGCACGACGGTGGCTACGCCACGCTCGCCCGGTTGCCGGCGAGCGCTCTGCGACGCCCTCCCGAGGGGCTGTCGCTCCGCGACACGATGGCGATCGGCACCGCCGGCATCACCGCGGCGATCGCCGTGCAGCGGCTCGAGGACAACGGTCAACCGAAGGACAACGGCCCGATCCTCGTCACCGGAGCGAGCGGTGGGGTCGGCAGCTTCGCCGTGCACCTTCTCTCGCGTCTCGGATACGAGGTCACGGCGAGCTCGGGCAAGGAGCGGGCGCGGGACTACCTTCTCCGGCTCGGTGCGCACGAGGTGATCGGACGCCTCGAGGGCAACGGGCCGCCCCGACCGCTCGAGCGCGGACGCTGGGGCGGGGCAGTCGACAGCGTCGGTGGCGAGACGCTCGCGCGGATCGCGAGCGCCACACGTTCCTGGGGCAGCGTCGCCTGCATCGGGCTCGCCGGCGGCGCCACCCTCGAGACCACGGTCATGCCGCTGATCCTGCGCGGCGTGAGCCTGCTCGGCGTGAACGGTATCGAGCTACCGGAGGCCGTGCTCGATCGCTGCTGGGCGCGTGTCGGCACCGATCTCAAGCCTTCTCTGCTCGATGTGATCGCTCCGCACGAGACCACGCTCGAGGGGCTTCCGACGGTGTTCGAGGCGATGCTGGCGGGGGAGATCACCGGACGAACCGTCGTCACCGTACAGTAGACCGAGCGCCGGATGCCGTGTCGAAGACCCGTCGCGGTCCTCGCTCGGCCCCTCGCTCGACCATCCTCCGACCAACTCAGCAGGACACCCATGGGCAAGCGACTCTCGAAGATCTACACCCGTACCGGGGACGATGGCACGACCGGGCTCGGCGACGGGGCGCGCGTCCCGAAGGACCGCGCACGCGTGTCCGCCTACGGCACCACCGACGAGTTGAACTCGGTGCTCGGCATGCTGCTCGCCGAGCAAGTGCCGTCGAAAGTCCGAGATGTCCTGCACGAGGTGCAGCACCACCTCTTCGATCTCGGCGGAGAGCTCTGCATTCCCGGTCACCAGGCCATTCGCGAGACCCATGTCGACTGGCTCGAGCGCACCCTCGATCACTTCAACGACGATCTGCCGGCGCTCGAGGACTTCATCCTCCCCGGCGGTAGCCGCGCGGCGGCGACCTGTCACCTCGCACGCACCGTCTGCCGCCGGGCGGAACGCTTGGTGGTGACGATGACCCACGAGGAGAGCGAGGTGCCGCCGTTCAGCATGCGCTACCTCAACCGTCTCTCCGACCTCCTGTTCGTGATCGCCCGCGTGCTCGCCCGTGCCGAGGGCGGACGGGAGGTGCTCTGGCAGAAGGAGCGTCCGGTCATCGATCCCGGCGCCGCGTGACGCGTCGCCCATCGTGGCCGATCTCCGAGCCGCGGCGCTAAAGCGGCCCGTTTCTCCGCCGATACCTCTTCCGTGACCCGCCGCCGTCGCGGCGGCGGTCGACGCACGGCGGAGAGCGGGCGGCAATGGAGCGGTACGTCGAGAGGAGTCGATCGCGGAGGCTGGTGCTGGCCGGGGTCGCCGTCGCGCTCGCCTGCGGGTTCGCCGTCGAGCGTCCGGGCGAGCGGTCCGGCGCTTCGGCGCTAGCGACGCCGATCTCGTTACCGAATCCTCCACCACCGCTCGTGCCGGCCTCAGGCGCGACGATCGATCCGCCGATGCCGCCCTCGGCGATCCGGCGATCACGCACCCACGAGCGCCTCGTGCCACCGTCTCCCGATTCGGTCGCGGCGCGGCCGAGGAGCTTCGGCGAGCCGAGCGCTGCGCTCGCCTGGCGCTCGGTTCACGGTGCCGTCGACGGAACGCTGTGGCATTCCGGCGAGCGGACGGCAGCGTCGGTGCACGGGCTCGACGGTATCGACTTTCCCGCTCTGGCGCGGGCGCGGCGCTCCGCCGACGAGCGCGTCTACCGCCCGTTGGTCAGCTGGCGCGAGTCGACGACCAGCCCCGATGGGCGCGAACCGATCCCGCACGTGCGCTGCATGGGGCTCTCCCCCGAGGCCGTCGCTCGTCGCGCGGCGCGCTACGAGGAGCGCATCATGCGGCTCGCCGCCGAACAGGGCGTCGGCGCGAGTCTCGTCAACGCGGTCATCGCCGCCGAGTCCTGTTTCGATCCGCAGGCGATCTCGCGAGTCGGGGCGCTCGGCCTGATGCAGCTGATGCCGGCGACGGCGGCGTGGCTCGGCGCGGAGGATCCGCTCGATCCGAACACCAATCTTCGGGCGGGCATCCGCTATCTCGCCTCGCTCGAGCGGCGCTTCGGTGATACGGCGCTGGCGCTCGCCGCCTACAACGCCGGTCCGACCAACGTCCGGCGCTACGGAGGGATTCCGCCGTTCGGGGAGACGCGCCACTACGTCAAGCAGGTGCTCGCCCATCAGCGCCGCTACGCGGCGGCGACCGCACTCGCGGCCCGCTGATGCGCCCTCGGCGTTCGGGTCCGTGGGCCGGCGTCATCGCGCCGTGGAGGCGCTCGGGGGGTTAACACTCGTCTCGGTCGGTTCGGGGCTGTCGCCGCGCACGAGCTGCTAGACTTCGCGCCGGCCTGTCGCGGCCGCGTACGGCCCCTTCGCCACCGCTCCCCCCTTCGCATGAACGCCCTGACGATCGAGAATCTCGTCAAGACCTACGGCAACGGCTTTCAGGCTCTCAAGGGCATCGATCTGGAGGTGCCGGCGGGCGACTTCTTCGCGCTGCTCGGGCCGAACGGGGCGGGGAAATCCACGGCGATCGGCATCATCAGCTCGCTCGTCAACAAGAGCTCGGGGCGCGTGTCGGTCTTCGGTCACGACATCGACACCGAGAAGGAGGCGGCCAAGGCCTCGATCGGTCTCGTGCCGCAGGAGTTCAACTTCAACGTCTTCGAGCCGATCCTCGACACCGTCACCAACGTCGCCGGCTACAACGGCATCTCCCGAGCGGTGGCGCGCGAGCGGGCCGAGCGCTATCTCCGTCAGCTCGATCTGTGGGACAAGCGCAAGGGGCCCGGGCGAGAGCTCTCCGGCGGGATGAAACGGCGCTTGATGATCGCCCGAGCCCTGGTGCACGAACCGAGACTGCTGATCCTCGACGAACCCACCGCGGGTGTCGACATCGAGATCCGCCGTTCGATGTGGCGCTTTCTGACCGAGCTGAACGAGGAGCGGGGCACCACGATCATCCTGACCACGCACTACCTCGAGGAGGCCGAAGCGCTGTGCCGCCACGTCGCGATCATCGATCGCGGTCGGATCGTCGAGCGGGGCACGGTCGCCGAGCTCCTCAGCCACTCGATGCTCGAGACCTTCGTACTCGATCTCGGGGGCGAGGCTCCCACGGTGCTGCCTGACGTCGCCCCGTTTTCCCTTCGCCACCGCCCGGACGGGCGACTCGAGGTCGATGTGCCGCAGGGGCAGGGGCTCAACGGGCTGTTCGAGCGGCTCGGGCCCGCAGGAATCGAAGTGACGAGTCTCAGGAACAAGTCCAACCGTCTCGAGGAGTTCTTCCTGCGTCTGGTCGCGCAGCGTGACGAGGAGGAGGCCGCGTGAGAGGCTCGGCCACTCCCTCCGAGGCCGCCCGCGGGGGTGACGGCAACGGTACGCCCGGCGAGCGTGCCGAACGCAGCGTGGCGGAGAACGGGAGCGTACCGGAGAGGCTCGACGACACGGCGTCCGCCGACGGATGTCCGGACGCGGTATCGGCCGACCGGCTCGCCGCGGCCGGATCGGAGGACAGCGGCGAGCGTTTGCAGAGCGGCGAAGGCGATGTCTTCGACACGGTGGCCGTCAACCGAGTCGCCTACCAGACGATTCTCAGGAAGGAGATCCGTCGCTTCACCCGGATCTGGGTCCAGACGATCGTGCCGCCAGCGGTGAACGCCCTTCTGTACATGCTGATCTTCGGCGGGCTGATCGGCTCGCGCATCAGCGACATGGACGGCTTTCGCTACATGGACTTCATCGTCCCCGGCATCATCATGATGGCGATCATCATCAACTCCTACTCGAACGTCGTCTCCTCGTTCTTCGGCTCGAAGTTCCAGAAGGTCATCGAGGAGATGCTGGTCTCCCCGATCTCGAATCTGACCATCCTCGCGGGGTTCATCTCGGGCGGCGTCGCACGCGGCATGGCGGTCGGGCTCCTGGTGTCGGGGGTGGCGCTCTTCTTCAGCGACATCTGGCCGACCCACCCGTTCGTGACCATCTCGGTCGCCGTGCTGACCTCGGTCGCGTTCGCCCTCGGCGGGCTCATCAACGCGGTGTTCGCCAAGTCCTTCGACGATATCTCGATCGTGCCCAACTTCGTGCTCACGCCACTGACCTACCTCGGCGGCGTGTTCTACTCGATCCAGATGCTGCCCGACTTCTGGCAGTCGGCGTCGTTGTTCAATCCGGTGCTGTACATGGTCAACGGCTTCCGCTACGGCATACTCGGCACCAGCGACATCCCGCTCTGGCAGAGCTTCGCGGTGATCCTCGCCTTCATCGCCGCGCTCGGCACCATCGCGATGGTGTTGCTGAACCGCGGTACCGGTATCAAGCAGTAGGAGCGAAGCGCCGCATGGCCACCGCACGAAAGAGTCCGGCGCCGACGATGGCCGAGCGGGCAGACCGTCATCTGCTCTATCAGCTGTCGGTGCAGAATCCCGAGTTCGAGCTCGAGTTCATCGACGACACCTTCGCCGAGCTCCGCGGGCGCAAGCCGCGCACGATGCGCGAGGACTTCTGCGGCACCGCGCTCTCCTCGGTCGAGTGGGTGCGGCGACGTGCCGACAACACCGCCGTGGCGATCGATATCGACGCCGAGGTTCTCGACTGGGCGACGCGCAACAACCTCTCGCGGCTGAAGCGGAACGAGCGCTCGCGTCTGGAGCTGCTCGAGGGTGACGTGCTCACGGTCGAGACACCGCGGGTCGACATCGTGCAGGCCTACAACTTCAGCTACTGGTTCTTCCAGGAGCGCGCGACGATGCTCGCCTACTTCCGTCGCGTGCGTTCGGCGCTGGTCGACGACGGGCTGCTCTTTCTCGACGTCTTCGGCGGCTCGGAGTGTTACCAGACTCAGAAGGAGAAGCGCAAGCTCGACGGCTTCCGCTACGTGTGGGAGCAGGCCGAGTTCAACGCGATCACCAACGAGGTGAAGTGCCACATCCACTTCCACTTTCCCGACAAGTCGAAGCTGAAGAAGGCGTTCAGCTACACCTGGCGGGTGTGGGGCGCGCGCGAGCTTCGCGAGATCCTGGCCGAGGCGGGCTTCTCCGAGACGATCGTCTACCGCCAGGAGTTCGATCCCGAGACCGACGAAGCGCTCGACGAGTACGTCGCCACCGACTTCGCCGAGGACTACGCCTGCTGGCTCGGCTATATCATCGCCAAGCCGTAGCGCTCGGCGGGGCATCCCGAGCGCCGAGTCCCGAGTCCCGAGACGGCGCCTGAGGCTAGGGCGTTCCGGGTCACCCAGTGGTGATGGCGGGCCGAGCACGAGGCGACGGGTGCGGGCGCGTCGGCCGCTCGATTCGGCGAGCTCTCGCCCTGCCGGCGGCGGACCACGAGCTCACCGCGTCGCACCCGCCAGGGCGAGGTGTCGACCCGCCGACGCGATCGGCGTCGGGGCGTTGGCGGACGCGCGCGAGTGGCCGCCCGAACCCGAGCGGCGCTGGTATCGATCGGGGATCGCGGTCGATGTCGAGGTGCGGAGCACCGTTTCCGGACCCGAGGCCCGGCCGTCTCGGCCGGCGGCGGCGCTGGCGACGTGCTCGTGTACTTTCTTCTGTCAAGTACTGTTACGCCGGGCGTCTCCGGCGTCGGATTTGCTGCGGACCGTTCACCGATCAGACAAGACGGGTGGGTGGTCTCGGCGCGTTCCTGCGGATTCCTGTCGGGAAGGCTCGTCGAGTCGCTCGTCCCCCCGGCCGCCGCTCGATCTCTCGGCAGGAACGACACGACGCTCGAGCGTTTCGAGACGGCCACTCGTGAACCGGAGCGAAGCATGCTGTCTCGCCATACCGAGTCCGAACGGTTGGCCTCACTGAAGCGCCTACGGGTGCTGGACACCCCACCCGAGCCGGCGTTCGACGGTTTGGTTCGCGCGGCGGCCCGGGTATGCGGCGTGCCGATGTCGCAGCTCACGCTGATCGACGCCGATCGGCAATGGTTCAAGGCCAGCGTCGGTTTTCCGGGCCCTCCGGCGACGCCGCGCGAGTACGCGTTCTGCGACCATGCGATCGCCGAGGGCGGACTGTTCGAGGTGCTCGATGCGACGCTCGATCCCCGCTTCGCCGACAATCCGCTGGTCACCGGGGAGCCGCGAATCCGGTTCTATGCCGGCGTCACGCTGCGGCTGAGCGGCGGCGCCCATGTCGGCACGCTCTGCGTGATCGATCGGGTGCCGAGGACGCTGACCGCCGAGCAGCGCGAGATCCTGACCCAGTTGTCGGAGGCTGCCGTCGGCCTGCTCGAGGCGCGTCGCGCGACTCACGATCTCGCGCTCGGCGACGCCCGCTTCCACGCCTTGGGCGAGTCCTCCTCTCTGGGCGTGTTCTCGACCGATTCGGAAGGGGCGTGCACCGGCACCAACGAACGTTGGCAGTCCATCTTCGGCGTCAGTGCGGAGGACGCTCGCGAACAGGGCTGGAGCGAGGGCGTGCACCCCGAGGACAGGACCGCGCTCCTCGCCGGGTGGCAGCGAGCCGCGTCGCGGGGGCTCGATTTCGCCAGCGAGTTTCGCGTTCGGCAGCTCGACGGTGCCGTTCGGTTCGTACGCGCCGTGTCGCGCTCCGTGCGCTCCGCCGACGGAGAGCTGGAGGGCCACGTCGGGACGGTGGAGGATGTCACCGAGCGGGTGCTGCAGCACGCGGCGCTCGAGGACGCGCATCGCAAGCTTCAGATGGCGACCGACAGCGGTCGTATCGGCGTCTGGGAGTGGGACGTGAGCCGGGACGTGACCACATGGACGCCGCAGATGTTCGCGCTCTACGGACTGGCGGCCGGACCCGAGCGAATTCACCGCGATCTGTGGCTCGATCGCGTGCACCCGGAAGATCGGGAGTCGGTGCGACGCAGGCTCGAGGTGAGTCTGTCCGGCGAGGATCGCCTCGACGGCGAGTACCGCATCGTTTGGCACGACGGCAGCATTCGCCACTTGCGCGTCTCGGCTCACGTCACCCGCGACGCCGACGGCGCGGCGGTTCAGGTGACCGGCGTCAACTGGGACGTGACGCCGCTGCGTCGGCTCACCGAAGAGCTCGCCGATCAGCACGAGCTGCTGAAGGTGACCTTGGAGTCGATCGGAGACGCGGTCATCACGACCGACGCGCTCGGGCGGATCACTTGGCAGAATCCGGTCGCCGAGCAGATGACCGGCTGGCTGTCGGCCGAGGCTGTCGGTAGACCGTTCCGGGAGGTCTTCCACGTCCACGACGCGAGAACGCGGCGGCCGATCGAGGATCCCGTCAAGGCGTGCGCGAGCGGTGCCCGGGCGAACGCACGGATCCGCCATGCCTTGCTCGTCGACCGCGACGGCCGCAGGCTCAGCATCGAGAACTCCGCCGCCCCGATCCGCGATCGGGAGGGCGTCGTGCTCGGCACGATACTCGTGTTTCGCGATGTCACCGAGCAGCGTCGACTGGCCAGCGAGATGAATTTCCGGGCCACGCACGACGCGCTCACCGGTCTGCTCAACCGCACCGAGTTCGAGAGACGCCTCGAGGCGAGGCTGGGAAGCGCGCGGGGGGACCGGACCGAGGACGCGTTGATGTACATCGACCTCGATCAGTTCATGCTGGTCAACGACGCCTGCGGTCACGCCGCCGGTGACGAGCTGCTACGGCAGGTGGGCGGTCTGTTCGGCGAGATCGTGCGCGGCGGCGACGCGCTCGCGAGACTCGGCGGCGACGAGTTCGGGGTGATCCTCGAGCACTGCAGCGGCGATCGGGCGTCCCGGCTCGCTCAGCAGATATGCGATCGGATGAAGACGTTCCGCTTCGAGCACGACGGGCGACGTTTCCAGATCGGCACCAGCATCGGACTGGTGCCGCTCGACGGCCGCTGGGAGGACACCTCGGCGCTCATGCAGGCGGCCGATGTCTCCTGCCACGCGGCCAAGGAGGCGGGACGCAACCGGGTGCACGAGTGGTTCGACACGGACAAGGCCATGCGGGGACGGCGTGGCGACATGCGGTGGGCGACGCGACTGGCGCAGGCGCTCGACGAGGAGCGCCTGGTGCTGCACGCCCAACGCATCGAAGCGCTCGATCCCGGGGGAGAGGGTCTGCGTGCGGAGATGCTGGTCCGGCTGCGGGAGACGGACGGTAGTCTGATCATGCCCGGGGTATTCCTGCCCGCCGCCGAGCGCTACCACGTGATCACGCGCCTCGACCGATGGGTGCTGAGGAGCACCATCGAGCTGCTGTCCTCGCTATCCGATGTCTCCGGGGTGGAGCTCCTGTGCGTGAATCTGTCGGGGCACTCGATCGGGGACCGGATCTTCCATCAGGAGGCGATGGCGCTGCTCGATCGTGCCGGGGCCGGGGTCTGTCGGCGCCTGTGTTTCGAGGTGACCGAGACCGCGGCGGTGACGAACCTCGTCGATGCGGCGCTGTTCATCGATCGGGTACGGGCGCTGGGCGTTCGTGTCGCGTTGGACGACTTCGGCGCCGGAGCCTCCTCCTTCGGCTATCTACGGATGCTGAGCGTGGACTCGCTCAAGATCGACGGGCAATTCATCCGCGGGCTGGCCGAGGATCCGCTGAACGAGGCGGCGGTGCGCAGCTTCGTCGAGGCCGCCCGGGTGCTGGGTCTGACGACGGTGGCCGAGTTCGTCGACAGCCCGGCGACGCTGGAGCAGATACGTCGTCTCGGTGTCGACTACGCGCAGGGCCACCTGCTGCACGCACCGGAGGTCGTCGACCGGCAGCTCCTGGAAGGGAAGGGATCGTTCGGTCGGGGGAGCGCTGCGGTTCGCGAAGATCGGCTGGTGATGTCGGGCTGATCTTTCGTCGCGAAACAGGGCTTAACCACCGCGGTCGCCGACGCTCGGGAAGCGCAGCGTGACCCGGGCACCACCGCCGGGAGACGCACCGAGCTCGAGCGTGCCGCCATGGCTCTCGAGCAGCTCGCGGCTCGCGGCCAGCCCGAGTCCCTGTCCCGCCACGCGCGTGTCGGCCCGCTCGCCGCGCCGAGCCAGCCGTGCCATGTCGGGTGGAAAGCCCGGGCCGTCGTCGTCGACGGACAACGTGGTGCCGGCCTCGTCGCCGATCACGTGGATCGTCGATGCGCCGTACTTGCAGGCGTTCTCGAGTACGTTGCCGAGCAGCTCGTGGAGGTCGACATCGGCCATGCGGACCGTGAACCGTGGTGCCACATCGATCAGAAAGCGCACCCGACGCGCCGGATGGAGCTTGGCGAGCGAGCGCGTCAGACGTTCGACGACGGGGTGCACGGCCAGCGGGGGGGCGAGCACCGCGCCGTCGGGTAGGGTCGCGCGCTCGAGCGAGCGCTCGATCGAGGCCCGCATCCGGGTGGTCTGCTCGAGGAGCGTCGCCCGCTCGTCGGCGGCGATGGGGGAGCGGGGCGACGCGGCGGTGCCCGGTGCGGCGAGGTTCGCGAGGATCGTCAGCGGCGTCTTCAGGGTGTGGGCGAGATCGTCGAGGAGATCGCGGTAGCGGCGCCGTCGGCCGCGCTCGCTGGCGAGCAGCGCGTTCAGTCCGCTGGCCAGCGGGACGAGCTCGCGCGGCACGTCGGCGTCGAGCGAGCCGCGCTCGCCGCGCTCGATCGCGCGGACCTCCGCACCGATGCGTTCGAGCGGTGCGAGGCTGCGACGCAGCACCAGGGTCTGCACACCGAGGAGCAACAGCGCCGCCCCGAGCAGCGTCGCCCACAACGTCCGGTCGAAGCGTCGGAGCTCCCCACCGAGCGAGCCGCGCTCGTCGACGACGTGCACCACGAAGGGCAGCTCCTCGCCGTCGTCGAATACCCAGACGCTCTGCAGCTGCAGTCGATCGAGCGCCGGCAGCCCACCCTCGGCCCCGAGCCGCTCGAACGTCCACTCCCCGATCGGTGTGGCCCGCACCGGAGGCACTCGCCGGACGCTCGATCGCGACTGCCAGAGCCGCTCGCCCTCGTTGCCGACGAGCTCGGCGTAGAGACCGGCGACCGGTTCGGCGAGGGTACGTTCGGGAAGCGCTCGCTCGTCGAGGACGAGCGTCGCCTCGGGGGTGATCTCGGTCGCCCCGAGAATGCCGTACACCAGACCCTGCAAGCGCTCGAGCCGGGCGGTCTCCGCGCGCTGGTGGACCGACCAGGACACGGCGAGCGCGGTCAACACGACGAAGACGGCGAGCACGACGGCGTTGCCGACCAGCAGGCGCGCGGCGATCGAGCGCACGGCGGGCGGTTTCAGTCGGGGGCGCGCTCGCGCTCGAGCGCGAGGCGGTAACCGCGTCCGCGCAGCGTCTCGATCGGCTTGAGCGTGCCGTGGGGGTCGAGCTTCTTGCGCAGGCGCCGAACGAACACCTCCAGCACGTTCGGGTCGCGATCGGTGTCCTCGTCGTAGAGGTGATCGAGCAGCGTCGCCTTGCTGATCGGGCTGCCGCCGTTCAGGGCGAGGTAGGCGAGCACGCGGTACTCGTAGGCGGTCAGCTCGATCGGCTGCGTGTCGAGGGTGACGCGTTGCTCGCGGGTGTCGACGACCAGCCGGCGGGCGTCGCCGCCGACGAACGTCAGTCGCGAGTCGCTCCAGCCGCCGCTCCGGCGCAGGAGCGCGCGGACTCTGGCGAGAAGCTCCTCCATGTGAAAGGGCTTGACGAGGTAGTCGTCGGCTCCGGCCTCGAGCCCGTCGACCTTGTCGCGCCACGCGTCGCGTGCGGTCAGCACCAGGATCGGGTAGGTATGACCCGCCTCCCGCGTCCGGCGGATCAGCGACAGCCCGTCGAGCTCGGGGAGCCCCAGATCGACGACGGCGATATCGATCGGCATCGTCGTCGCGAGGTAGTGCCCCTCGACCCCGCTGCCGCTCTCGTCGATCGCGAACCCCGCCGTCCTGAGCGCCGCGACGACCTGCTCGCGCAGCGCCGGCTCGTCCTCGACGACGAGCGCCCGCATCAGCGACCGCGGATACGGTAGACCCGTACCCGTCCGTCGGTCAGTACCTTCACGGCGTAGGTCTTGGTGCCGTCCGCGGCCGTGCTCTCGCGCACCCCGAGCACGCGACCCTCCCCGCCGCTCATCCGCACTGCCTGCTCGATCGCCTCGCCGCGGGATCGCGCCTCGGCCGATGCCTCCGGCACCGTGACCGGGGCCGCGCTCAGCGCCAGCGCGAGAACCAGGGCGCGTCCCCACCCCTCTTTTCGGGTGGCGCCGGAACGGTGTCGACGGTGGGCGATCGGGGCCATGAGCGGGAGTGGGGCGTGTGGGTCAGAATCGGGCCGGCGTCAGCGTCACGTTCAGCTCGAGCTCCGCACCCGGATCGCGCGGCAGGCGGGTCGTGTAGGTACGCCCGTCGTAGCGGTACGTCACGTCGTAGTGCTGCAGGCGGCGTTCCGCGCGCGAGCTCTCGACCTCCCGGCAACGCTCCACCGGACGCGTCTCGTAGACGGTACGGGGTGCGTGGTAACGCGGCGCGTGGCGGCGGTGGCGGGCGTTCGCCGCGCTCGTCTCGTTGGCGACGGCCGAGCCGATGATGGCGCCGGCGATCGTCGCCCCCGCCCGCGTGCCGCGGCTCGAGTTCCGACCCAGCTGGTTGCCGACCACGCCGCCGATCAGACCGCCGACGATCGCCTCACCGCCACGGCGCTCCCGGGGGTGGCCGTCGCGGTAGGCACGGTGAGGGCGAGCGTAGTCCTCGCGGACGACGTGCCGTACCTCCTCGGTCCAGCACTCGCGCGTGGGTCCGAAGTAGCTCACTTCCTCGTAGACGGGGCGAACATCGAGCACGTCGGCGTAGACGGTGAGGCGTTCGGGGCGAACGTGCTCGCGGGCGGTGGCCGCCCCGGCGAACGCGACCGCGCCGAGCGTCGCGGCGAGCAGCAGCGCCGGTAGACGGACACCCGAACGGGCCGGTCGGCCAGCCGTGCGGTCGACGACGAGGCCGGGGACGAGGCCGGGGACGGGGGGGCGAATGGGCGAGGCGGATCTCATCGTGGCGACTCCGGGTTCGGCAGCCGTGGCGCGGCACGCGTCACGTCGAGGGTATCGTCGGGCGCAGGCACTGAACCCGTACTGAACGGGGCACTGCCGATCAACTGTCACCGTCCTCTATCGGCAGGATGCGCGTCAGCAGCCCGAAGCGGGGGTTGTCGATGTAGTGCAGCTCGGTGCTGCGCATCTTGCGGCTCTCGTAGAGGCGGTAGCTGCGCTGTTCCTCCGGGTCGGTGTAGACGAGCAGTGCCTCCATGTGGAGAAAGCGCCCGAGGCGTACCTTCAGCGTGCCGGTGAGCGGTGTCGAGCGAATCGCGCGCGAGCGATCGGGGCGCGGCGCCGAGCTCGCCGGAACGAATCGCTCGTAGGGGGCGGTGTCTTCCGGCAGGTAAAGATCGAAGGCGGAGCCGACGTTGACGCGGATCGCCTGCGCCTCGCGCGCGCCGAGCCCCGGCTGACGCCACGCGAAGTGCCGCAACACCCGATAGCCGCGGGAGCCGGCGATGGCCCGCGCCTCCTCCTCGAGCGAGAGCCCGCTCTCCACCGGGCGAAAGTCGGCCGCACCGGCCGCCTCGCCGCCGAGCGAGAGCGCCGGTCCCACCTTGGGAAACCACAGACCGCGCTCCGTCCCTCGGTCCCCGGAGAGGTTCTCGAACAGCATCACCTCGATCAGGTAGTCGGTCGCTCGGACACGGTCGGCGGCGACGAGGGTCGCGACGGCGAGCAGGATCGGGGCGAGCGCGCGGGCGAGCCGCGCCGAGCCAGCGGGCGTTCCGGACGGGGACGGATCGGGCATGTGGAGGCGTTCCGGTGAGAGCGGGCGCGGTGACGGTCGCGTCGGCGGCATCGCCGCCCTTGGGCGCACCGAAAAAGCGGGAGAGGAGCGTCTGCTTGGAGCCGCCGGCGGGGACGGGCGGCTTGCGGCGGGGCACGGCCTTGCCCATCGTCACGCGCAGCCCAAATCGGGCCGACCGTGCGTCCAAACGACAGGGGGAAAAAAAGACAGGCGGCGGGGGAGGGGGGGGTGAAGGAACGGGTGGGCGAGGGGACGACGAAAAAAAGCACGCACGGGACGAGCGCGTCGAGGCGGGAGGTGCCGCGCACAGTCGACGCGCGCGCGGCCGTGGGCGCTGCAGAGCGCCGACGCGGCTGCTCGGTGCGCCCGCAAGCACCTCTGGGCGACGCGCCGGGCGCGTTCCAACAAAACCGAGCAAACCACCCATGCATCCGACAATGGCGGGCTAAA
>ENA-ORXM01003788-ORXM01003788.1-marine-metagenome-genome-assembly--contig:-NODE-3788-length-14385-cov-17.431297_pt1 | contig 14385 bp, 13 predicted proteins | sample MGYA00237867_ERZ511480 | MGnify/ENA primary metagenome ERZ511480 (study PRJEB26309, sample SAMN06266103) | marine metagenome | isolation source: Algal blade | place: United Kingdom:Sidmouth, United...
GTTCGGTTCTTTTGTGTTTTGTGGTTCTTGCTATAGCTATAGTAGCGGATAGCGAGACCCTGCGTCACGACGAAGCACCAAACCTTTCGCTCCAAATAAACATAGACAAATAAGAACCACGAAAACGACTTAAACCACAGAAACCAAATGCCCGGCATCTACATCCACATCCCCTTCTGCAAACAAGCATGCACTTACTGCAACTTTCACTTCTCCACGACCCTCACCCTAAAAGATAAATTGCTCCAAGCCATTTCCAAAGAAATCGCCCTACAAAAAGACTATCTACAGAACGAAACCATAGAAACCATCTATATCGGTGGTGGCACACCTTCCTTACTCAACGCCCAAGAAATCAACAAAATATTTGAAGACCTCCACCAGCATTTCACCATTGCCAACGACGTAGAATGCACCATAGAAGCCAATCCCGACGACCTCACCCACGCAAACATTCAAGCCCTCCGCACGACTCCTATTAATCGTTTCAGCATCGGCATTCAATCCTTCACCCAAGCCGACCTGCGCTATATGACCCGTGCCCACAACGCTGAGCAAGCCCTACAATGCGTCCCAATGGTGCAAGACGCAGGCTTCGACAATATCTCCATCGACCTAATTTATGGAACACCCACCCTAAATGACGAAGACTGGATTAAAAATATGGAGCAAGCCTTTCAGTGGAACATCGCCCACATTTCCGCTTATGGACTCACGGTAGAAGAAAATACTGCTCTCGCCCACCAAATTAAAGCCAACAAAACCCAAGCTCCTTCTGAAGGAAAGGCAAAAAGGCAAATGCTCCTACTCATAGAACATATGACAAAAAACGGCTACATTCACTACGAAGTATCCAATTTTGCTAAACCCAACCAATACTCTAAACACAATAGCAGTTATTGGCTCGGCAAAAAGTACTTAGGCATCGGACCTTCTGCCCATTCTTACAATACCCAAAGCCGTCAATGGAACATCGCCAACAATGTAAAGTACATCAAAAGTATCGCTGAAAACAAAGTACCCAATGAGGTAGAAACCCTCACTGAATCCCAAAAGTACAACGAATATGTTATGGTCTCTATCCGTACTATTTGGGGCGTCGACTTGGAAAAAGTAAAACAAGATTTTGGCGAAAAATACCATCGTCATCTTCAAAAAAGTAGTACGCTCTTTATCAAAGAAAAACATGCCTTCCTCGAAAACAACAATCTGCGTCTTACAACTTCAGGCATCCTTATAGCTGATATTATCACTGCCGAGCTTTTTTATTAGTTTTTTTTGGTTCTTGGTTCTTGGTTCTTGGTGCTGTAGTTCTTGGTTCTTAGTATCGTTATACTGTGGTTGTAAATGAACTTTTTTTATTTCTCTACTTTGCTCACCTGTCACTTCTCACTCGTCACCTGTCACCTAAAAAACCGTCTCTTCGGCAGGTCGTTTCAAACATTTATGTCAAAATTTTTTTGTGGTTTTATTAATGCTGTTCTATGGGGGTGAGACAGTGTAGGATAGCCTCGATAGTAGTGTTATACCAAAATCTGTGTGGGCGCATATGTGGAATGTATCACATATGCTTGTGTGTGGCTTTTGGTATAGTAGCGGATAGCGAGACCTTGTGTCACGACGAAGCTCCATACAGTTCGCTCCAAATTAAAAATCATTGTATCAAAGAAGAGTGAGTTTTCTTTTTTCAAGCTTTGTGGGTGACGGAGGTGGAGATGATTTCGTGTTTGTGTTTTTTATATAGCTCTTTGATGATGCCGTCTGAAAGTCCCAGTTTTAAGACAAAGAGTTTTTCCATTTTTGTCCATTCCATCACATTTCTGAAGATTGTTGTGGCTGGAATAATGACGTCGGCTCTGTCTGGCTTTAGCCCCATAACGTGTATTCTTTCTCGTAAAGTAAAACCGTTGAGGTGTTCATCGACGTGGGCTAATATTTCGGGCGTGATGGGTGTTTTTTGACTTCCATTTACATAGAGTTTGTGAATTTTGATGATGTTGCCACCTGATCCTAATCCATAGATTTTGGGGTATTTCTCTACAAGTGGAGTTAGCCAATTTTTCAAGGCATCCCAAGTAGATTCTTCTACTTGTTCGTTGAGTAAACGAATTGTTCCTATTTTGAAAGATTTGGAATCAATAATTTTGTCTTCGTGAAATAAAACCAGTTCTGTACTTCCGCCACCGACATCTACACTCATAAATGTTTGATGCTCGTGGTCTTGTAATTTTTTTCGATAAGTTTCAAAAATGGTGACAGACTCGTTTTGTCCTGAAATAATCTCAATATCAATGTCTATTTGTCTTTTGATGCGGGCTACAATTTCTTCTCCATTTTCTGCTTCACGCATGGCAGAAGTTGCAAAGGCTTTGTAGTGTCTTACACCATATATATCCATAAGGTTTCGGTAGGCACTCATGGCTTTTGTGAGCATGTTTATTTTATTATCGTAGATTCTTCCATCTAAAAATGCTTGCTCTCCTAATCGAATGGGAGAACGTACAAGTAGTTCTTTTTTGATTAAAGAACGCCCGTCATTTTTGCTTACATTACAAATTAATAAACGAACCGCATTAGAGCCTATGTCAATCGCTGCAAATTTCAATATGTATCGGTTTTGTTAATAAAGAATATTATAAAAATAAATGTTTCTACAACATTCCTAAAAAGGTACAAAGATAAAACTATTTCAATTTATGTGCCAAGTTAATTGATATAAGCTAGTTCCGTATTAATGATAGATTAAGTTTTTGTAAGCTGCTTAACTTTTGAAGAGGGGCGTATGGTGCATATGGAACGAAGGGACAAATAATTTAGCTTTCGCTTTACATATTGAGCTGTTGCCGAATTGTTTCGTCTTGAATTGGATATACTTTTTCGGTTGGTACGTTTAATTCTGGAAGTAGCGTTTTGTTTAGTTTTTGTCTTTCGATGTCAACGAAGGGCGTAATGTCTTCGATGGATTGTATCCAAGTATTGTTGAAAAGTTCTAAGGCTTCGTTTCGTAGCCCTAATTGTATGGCTTTCCTTGTGTGTTTGTTGCCAAAGGGATCGTGGTCAGGGTCCCACTGTAATCTTACATTAGATTTTTTTAATTGTTCTTGCCAGACTTTTCTTTCAGGATATTGTTTGCTATTGTATGTGGATGGAATGGCGTTTTTGAGAATTTGTAAAAATCCTTTGTGGGTGATTTTGATGGCTAAGATGCGTTCTTGGTTTTCTTTGATAGCCCAACCTGCTCGATACATCATCCATAAAAAATTTGGTTTTATCCATGTCATTCGGGTAAAACGGTAGTGGTTGCCTCCAAATTTTTGATGGGCAATGGCGTAGTTGGCGATTGGGTTGTTGAAGGCTTGATAGACGATGATGCCTGTATCGTCGTAGTGGGCGATGATGTGTTTTCCTTCTTGGGGAAGTGTGTGTTCTTGTTGGTTGTATTTTGTTGTTGGGATGTTCATTTTCTTGATTGTTTGTTTACCATTTCCTTAACAACATTTTCCTTGAATTAATTCCATTATTGTTCTAAAATACATTTAGCTTTACAGCTAAATTAATTGACAAATATGCAAAATATACATTTTAATAAAGTCGAGGATAAAAATATTCTTTCTGACTTAGAAACGGAATGGCGCAATACTTTAACCTTTCCAAATGATGATTTCTGGGAAGCTGTGTTCGATTCTTCTCAGCATTGGGGACTGAATCAAGGAGATGAAACTATAGGTTATGCCTGTGTAGGCAGTAGCAATACTTTGTTGCAGTTTTTTGTATCTGCAAAGTGGTTAGAACAAGGACGAGTAATCTTGGAGCATTTTATTAAAGAACAGGAAATTAAAAAGGCTCGGATGGCAACAAATAACCCAATATATTTATCGTTGTCTATGCATTTTCAAAAATCAGTAGTTGTAGATGGTTATCTATTTAAGGATATGGTTGATATTTCCTTAGAAGAAAAGAAAGGGGATTTTAAAACGGCTACATCAGAAGATTTAGAAAGGTTGGTTGATTTTTCTCATAGAGTCTTAGACGCTCCAAAGGATTGGTTGAATGGCTATATTAGCAATTGGATAAGTAGGGAGGAGTTTTTCTTATTTGAAAGAAACAATGAAATTGTTGGGACTTGCGAAGCTCGAACGACTCCTGTTAATAGTGAAGTCGCCAGTTTGGGGATTGTGGTCTGTCCTGAACATAGAAATCAAGGTATTGGAGCTTATTTATTGGGGAAGGCTAAAGCTATTGCAAAGTCAAGAAATCAACAGGCTATTTGTGGTTGTAGCAAGGATAATATAAGTTCTTTGAAGGCTATTGAAAAGAATGGTTTTAGAATTATACACTTGTTTTCAATACTACATTTTGAAGAGTGAGCGCAATGGAGGACATAAAAAAAAGGCTGTCTCTTTTGGAGACAACCTTTTTATATAGAAGAAATGTTTAAAGCTGTTTTTTTAATATTGCTTAGTTATGCTTATGTCCTTTGTGATTTTTGTGATTGTGTTCGTTTTTGTGGAATCCTTCATGCTTTCCACTTTTTGTACATCCTTTTACATCACATTTGTTATTTCCTTTTTTTCCTACTTTTGATTCTTTGGTCTGTTTTGTTCTATTAGACTTTGAATTTGTTGGCACTTTTGCGTCTTTAGTCGTTTTCGTTCTTGAAGGCGTGTTAGACTTTGGTGCTGTTGATCCTTTTCTTGATGTTGGCACTTTTGCGTCTTTAGTCGTTTTCGTTCTTGAAGGCGTGTTAGACTTTGGCGTTGCTGGTGCTTTTCTTGATGTTGGCACTTTTGCGTCTTTAGTCTTTTTTGTTGCATTAGACTTTGGTGCTGTGGATGCTTTTCTTGATGTTGGCACTTTTGCGTCTTTAGTCTTTTTTGTTGCATTAGACTTTGGTGCTGTGGATGCTTTTTTCGTTGGGGTTTTAGCTTGTTTTGCTTTTGGTGCCATTTTTTTGCCTCCTTTTACAGGTGTTTTACTCGCTTTTTTCAAACCACTTTTTGCATCTGAGCTTTCCAATGATTTGGCTTGTTTTGCATCTTGTGGAGACAATACCCCTTGTTTTCTAAGCTTTTTAGCTTGTCTGTTGGCTTTTTTAGTGGCTTTGCGCTCTGCCTTAGATAATTCTTGTTTCGCTTTGGTTGGTGCTTGTTTGGCTACTTGGGCTGACATGGTAAAAGATGCTCCCAAAACTAACAAACAACAAACTATTATACTAAATACGCTTTTCATGATTTTCTTAATTTGATTAATGATGTGCTTTTTTATTAAAAGCTTTGTACTTATGACTGATTTTTTTGGAAAAGTTTAATGTTTATGTATTTTTTATTCAAACTATATAAGTTGTATAAGTCTATATAATTTGTGGTTCTATCCTTTAGTATTAGCCCCGATAGTAGTGGTTGGATGCTGCGTTGGCTGCCTTTTCGGTTCGTTTGTGGAAATGAAAGGCATTTTGGAAATGCCTTTCAAGACGGTACAGTGCGTGAAAAAATGCAAGGCATCTTAGAGATGCCATCCATTAGCGGATAGCGGGACCATGTGTCACGACGAAGCACCTTACCTTTCGCTCCAAAAAAAAGAGCTTCTTAAAATACTTTTACATGTTCTGGAATAAGATACGGGATACTGAAGGTAAAAGTTGTTCCAAAACCCAATTGGCTTTCTACGTCTAATTTTCCTTGTTGGAGTTCGATAAGTTGTTTGACGATGCTTAGTCCGATACCGAAGCCGTTTTTGGAGTCTCTTTCTTCGTCTACTTGTTGGTAGGTTTCAAAAATCTTGTTGAGGCTTTCTTGTGGGATGCCAATGCCTGTGTCTTTGACCTTAAATTCGATAATGCACTTTTCGTCAATGAGTTCCACCATACTAATAAGAAGGCGTACTTCACCTTGTGGCGTGAATTTGAGGGCGTTGTCGATGAGGTTGTAGATGATTTGGGAAAGTCGTGTAGGATCGCCTTTGATAAATCGAGGTAGTTTTTCGGCAAATTCTACTCGAACAGGAACATTTTGTTGGCTTACTTTAAATTCAAAGGCTTTGATGACGGAATTGACTAGTTGGTCTAAGCCAAAACATCTTGAATCAATTTTGAATTTGTAAGATTCTGATTTTGAGAAGGCCACCAAATCCTTGAGCATCGTATCCAAATTACGGGCGGCATTGCTCAATGCTTTGAGGTATTCCTGTCCTTTGTCTTCGTCCACAAAATTTTGAAGGATATACGTTGTACCAATGATTTCGGTAAGGGGCAGCTTGATGTCGTGTGTCACTTTGGAAAAATGGTCTTGACGAATTTGCTGCATTTTTTTGAGTTGCTCTAATTCCGCTTGTGCAGGATGAACACCATTTTTGCTGGGCGTTGGCTCAGGAACATTGTTATTATTATTAGATATAGCATGCTTACGAACGTCTGAATTCAGTAAATGACTTACATCTTCCATAACGCAAATAAGTTGACTATTTTGACGCATAATACTTACATCTAACACAAAAAACTGCTCTTTCCATGTAAATTCTATTCCTCGAAATTGTTTTAAAGCACCTTCTGTAATGTTGGGGTAAAAGTGCTTAAATCGTTTGAGAAAAGGCAAAACATTGTAAAGAGATTCGTTTTTGTGTGGACGCAGGTTAATTAAAGTATGACATGACTCTAAAAGGAAGCCGTTCTCTGTAAAGACAATAGCTTGTAGTTTCCCTGAGCAATGTATTAGTTTGTAATCTTCCAGTGCCATCGTATCGCTTGGTATTGTAGACAATATACAAATCTACTAAATTCTTGTCAATTTTTTTTATTTTTTTGGAGACAGCGGTTTGTAGCTTTGTTGTGGGGTTTGGTCCTGCTATTCGCTATTATGGTGGCTATTGGGCAACCACAAGGGATTGCCCCTACAAGTTTGTGGGCAGACACATGGGTCTGCCACTACCATGCCACCATACCGCTACTATCAGGTCTATTTTGGATGGTTTGTCCATTTATGAACGAGTTATTTTACGCTGCATCGCAAAACTCTTTTGCCTTCTAATGTCCCTTCTAAATAATCTCCAATTTGGACGGGTCCCACTCCTGCGGGTGTTCCTGTGAAGATTAAATCTCCTTTAGCAATGAGAAAATAACGAGAAATATGAGCAATAAGTTTAGCAAAATCAAAGATCATATCTTTACTATTTCCTTGTTGAACCATTTCCCCATTTTTGGTCAAGCTAAAATTAATCGCCTCTTTGTCAGGCAATTCGTCGATAGGGATAAATTCACCCAATGGTGCTGATCCGTTGAATCCTTTGGCGATTTCCCAGGGATGTCCTTTGGCTTTAAGCTCTGCCTGAATGTCTCTTGCGGTAAAGTCAATACCCAATGTCATTTCGTTGTAGTACTTGTAGGCAAATCGTTCTTCGATGTGTTTGCCATTGCGACATATTTTTAGGACGATTTCGGTTTCGTAGTGTACGTCTTTGGAAAAGTCGGGATAAAAGAAGGGTTTTCCTTTATGCAAAAGGGCTGTTGGGTACTTTGAAAATACCAATGGCTGTTTGGGAACAGGGTTATTTAGTTCTTTGGCGTGGTCTACGTAGTTACGCCCTATGCAGAATATCTTCATATTAGTTTTTGTAGTTTTTGTAGTTTTTGTGGTTCTTAAACCATATAAGATATAGCAATCCTAATTCAGTTCAGGAATTTTCTTTCACGCAAAGACCGCAAAGAATTTTGACGCAAAGACCGCAAAGCTCAACAGAAACCAATCTCTTTGCGACCTTTGCGAAAAACTCTGCGACCTTTGCGTGAGATACACTTTTTCTATTTTCAGATAGGACTGCTATATTTAAGTTTTTTTTAGAACAAATGAATCTACTAATTCACTGATTATTATTTCTTATTGTATTCGCCCATGGTTCTTTGTGCGCCGATGGTGGCGTAGGAGATGACCATCTTTTTGGCGGTTTCGTTGTATTCGATGAGGGCGTCTTGTTCTGTTTTTGTCCATTTGCCTAAGACGTACTTAACTTGTTGTCCTTTGTTGTAATTGTCGCCGATGCCGAAACGTAAGCGAGCGTAGTTTTGGTGTCCTAAGACGGATTCGATGTCTTTTAACCCGTTGTGTCCGCCTGCACTTCCTTTGAGTTTTAGGCGTATTTTGCCGAAGGGTAAGGCGATGTCGTCTACGATGACGAGTACGTTTTCTGGTTTTATTTTAAGCTTCGTCGCCCAGTGTTTGAGGGCTTTTCCGCTTCGGTTCATATAGGTTGTGGGTTTTATTAGATGAAAGGTACGCCCTTTTTGCTTGAATTTGGCATAAAAGGCATGCCGATCTAAGTCAAATGTAACGTCATTGTCTTCTGCAAGTAAATCTGCAATGTCAAAACCTATGTTGTGGCGAGTATTTTCATATTCTTCACCGATGTTGCCTAAGCCTACTATTAAATAATTCACTGTTGTATCTTTTTGAGTATTCTTTTCTTTTGATTTGGGTTGAAAAAGGTTTTTTAGGAAATTTAGCATTTAGTTTTTGTAGTTTAAGTGGTTTTTGTAGTTTTTGTGGTTGTTTTACCCTGAACCATATAAGTAATTTAAGTTTGTTTTAGTTCATATAAGTTTTCTGTTTTTCTAATTCCTAATTCCTAATTCCTAATTCCCTAATACACCAATTCCCTAATTCCCCAATACACCAATTCCTAATTCCCTAATTCCCTAATTCCTAATACACCAATTAACGAGCTTGTTCCTTTTTAGTTGCTTTTAGGGTGAAGGTGTAAGGTATTTTGTTTTGGTGTTTTTTTAGAATCCACCATCCTTTTTCGTCTTTTTCCATTTCGGGGAATGCTTGGTAGAATAGTTTATCGTATTCGTTGATGAATTGGATTTCGAGACCGTTTTTTATGAGGGCGTTGACGATGTCGCTCATGCTCCATGTCCATTCATAGGTTTTGTTTTTGTAGACAAAATCTTTGGCAGAATAGTCTGGATGTTCGTTGTCTTCTCCGCCCCATGCATTGGGTTCTTTTTGGTTGAAGTAGGAATGCTTTATGTTTAGACCGTCTTTTGTGTTTTCGTCAAGTGTATAGAGTATTGGGTGTATTTCCATGATGTAGAAAATACCGTTTGGTTTAAGATAGTGCGCCACAATATTTGCCCATTCGTTGATGTCTTTTAGCCACATGAGTACGCCTTGTGATGTGTAAACAATGTCGAATTGCCCTTCTAAATTGTCTTTGAGGTCGTAAATATTGGAGTGTACAAAAGTCGCTGGAATGTCTAATTCTTCTTTGAGTTTGTTGGCAACTGTGATGGATTCATTGGAATAGTCTATTCCTGTAACTATGGCACCGTCTTTTGCTAAGGAAAGGGTATCTGTTCCTATGTGGCATTGAAGGTGTAGGAGTGTTTTATTGGCTACAGGATAGAATTCTTTTTGTTGGATTTCGTCTATCGCTGATTTGCCTTGTCTTAGGCTTTCAATGTCATAAGAGTCGTAATGAATAGGTGCTATTTTATCCCAATATTGTAGATTTTCTTGTTCTGCTTCTGTTGGTTTGAGCGAGGACATTTTTTTGGTTTTTTTGGTTTAAGTTGTTTTTAGTGCTGTGGGTGGGCAGGTTTGTTTTGTTTCTACTCTTTGTTCTCTACTCTCTCTTATTGTACTTTTAGATAGAGGGGCTGACCATGCAAAATAGACTGGATGGTAGTGGTTGGATGCTTGCGTTGGCTGCCTTGTTTGGTTCATCAGTGGAAATGAAAGGCATTTAGGAAATACCTTTCAATAAGGTGCGATGCGTGAAAAAAGGCAAGGCATCTTGGAGTGCCATCCATTAACGGACAGCGAGACCGTGCGTGACGACGAAGCATTTTACCGTTCTCTCCTAATAAAAAAACCATACACCAAGATTGATGTATGGCTTTACCCAATTGTATTTTTACGTAATTTTTATTCTGCTGCTGTTTCAGCTACTTCTTCTTCATCTTCTGCTTGAGCAGATTTTAATGCTCTTGGTATCTCAACAGAAGCGATAGGAATATTTGGATTGTTTAGGATCTCAATATTCTCATAAGACAAATCGCCTACTTTTACAGACTTACCCAAAGTTAAGTTAGTAACATCTACTTTAAGTTCCCCTATTAAGTTTTCAGGAAGTGTTTTTACTTTTAATCTACGCTCTTTAGGCAATAATTTACCTCCAGCTTTTACGCCTTCAGCTAACCCTTCAAAAACGATTGGTAAGCTTGTAGTGATGGCACGTCCATCTGTCAAAGCCATAAAATCAATGTGTAACAACTTATCTGTTACAGGGTGAAATTGTAAATCTTGCATAACCGCTCTGTGGCTTTTTCCATCTACTTCCACATTCACAAGGTTAAAATCTGGCGTGTAGACAATGTTTTTAAACGCTTTTGCTGGTGCGCTAAAATGTACATTTTCTTCACCTCCATATAATACACAAGGCACTCCACCCTCTCTTCTGAGGATTAGTGTGGCTTTTTTGCCTAAATCTGTTCTCACATTTCCTTCAACAGTTACTGTCTTCATTTGTATTTATTTTTATTTTTAATTATTTGATTTTCTAAACAAACAATGAACTGATAGAACGATATTCATTGATGTATTTAAAAGCAGTGGCGAATAAGTCAGAGACAGGTAATACTTTTATTTTATCAGATTGTTGTTTTAGCGGAATGGTATCACACACCACTAATTCCGTTAATACTGATTTATTGATATTGGTGTAAGCGTTTCCTGACAGCACAGGATGCGTACACAAGGCTCTCACACTTAATGCTCCTTTATCCATCAATAATTGTGCTGCATTACACAACGTATTTCCTGTATCCACAATATCATCAATCATAATGACATGTTTCTCTGCAACCTCGCCAATTACTTGCATTCCTGCAATTTCGTTGGGTCTTTTACGGTATTTGTCACAAATAACCATTTCTGCATTAAATCGAGAAGCAAATTGCCTAACTCTTTTAGAGCTTCCCACATCAGGAGAAGCAAACAATGGATTTTCGATGTTTAATCCGTGTATGTATGGTACAAAAATGGCTGAACTATCCAAGTGATCTACAGGAATATCAAAAAAGCCTTGTATTTGAGGCGCATGCAAATCCATCGTCATAATACGATCTGCACCTGCTGCCATCAATAAATTGGCAACCATTTTGGCACCGATAGAGACACGAGGCTTGTCTTTTCTATCTTGTCGAGCGAACCCAAAGTAAGGAATAACAGCAACAACATATTTAGCAGAAGCTCTTCTTGCTGCATCCATCATCATCATTAGCTCCATTAGGTTTTCTAAGGGTGCATTGGTAGATTGGATAAAGAAAGTAAAGCATCCTCTTACTGATTCCAAGATATTGGGTTGAAACTCTCCGTCACTAAATCTTTCAAAGACCAAATTTCCCAAATTTTGTCCATATCCCTCAGCTATTTTTTCAGCAAGGACTCTAGAGCCTGTTCCTGAAAATATTTTAACGTTTGGTTTCATATGTATTTTATTGAGAAAATTGGCTGCAAAGATAGCATTTTTTTTCCATTTTTCCATTTTTTTGGAGACAACGATTTTGTGAGATTCTAAATCATAATTTCTATTTTCTATTTTTTTTGGAGAGAATGGTTTGTCTTTCATCGTGATGGATGGTCCCGCTGTTCGTTCTTATGGTGGCCTCCACACAAGATGTAAGGCATCTTGAAGATGCCTTACATCTACCGCCCCAATCGCCACCATACCACTGCCATCGGGTCTATTTTGGATGGTTTGGACGTTTTTTTTACTGTTTTCATCGCATTTTTATCCTTAAAATATGGCGAGGGTGATGGTGAAAATGAGTAAGCCTGCAAGAAATAAAACGAGGGTGTAGGGTAATATTTCGTTGGCTTTGAGTCCTGTAATACCTAAGAGTGGCAATGCCCAAAAGGGCTGTAACATATTGGTTAATTGATCGCCATAAGCCAACGCCATGACGCATTTTGCCATTGGAATGTCGAGTTGTTGGGCTGCTTCTACGATGATGGGACCTTGTACTGCCCATTGTCCGCCTCCACTTGGTACGAAAACATTGACGATGCCTGCGCTGATAAAGGTAAAAAATGGAAAGGTAAAGGCAGTGGAGTTTTGGACAAAAAAGTCTGAAAATACATTGATGAGTCCTGAGTATTTCATGATGCCCATAATCCCTGCATACAGTGGAAATTGGAGCATAATGCCTGTTGAGCCGCCTATGGCTTTTTGGGTAGCTTGCGAAAATTTGTGGATGCTTCCATGAAACAATAAGCCTAAGGTAAATAACATAAAGTTGATGAAATTGAGGGATATTGCTTTGAAAAAACCTCCTGCTTCGCCTGCTTTAATCAATCCTATGATTAGAAATAAACCGCCTATTGTCCAAGCTACTATGCGAGAATGGTCTAATTTTTCCGCTCCTTCTATTTTTTGTATGCTGACATCTTCCCATTCTGTGGTGGGTAACGTATAGTCGGCTGTTTTGCTTCTTTTGCCCATGAAGTACATGATGGTGGGCAACCCTATGAAAAGACAGAGGGAGGCAAATATATTCATGGGGGAAAGGATGGTTTGGTCTATGGGAATGACGCCCATTTTGTCGGCAAGAAAATGTCCTTCGTTGGCAATGATGAGGGGAGCTGATCCAGAAAATCCGCCATGCCATACCATTAAACCTGCATAGGCGGCAGCTCCGATGAGTGGATAATTGAGGGGAATGCTTTTTTGTTTGGCGTATTCTCCTAATTTTCGGGCTAAAATAGCTCCAAATACGAGTCCTAATCCCCAATTGATAAAGGCTAAGGTGATGGTGAAGAGGGTGACGGTAAATGCTGCTGTGGCAGTGTTTTTACAGAGTTTGAGGATGCTTTTGATGAGGGCGTCGATGGGTTTGGAAAGGGCTAATACGTGTCCTAACACGAGGATTAGAATCATTTGCATGGTGAATTGCAGGAGTTCCCAGAATCCTTTTTCCCAATGTTGGGCGATTTGTAGTAGGTGGTTTTTGGGGTTGTTGGTGGCTGGTTCTGTGAGTAGCCATGCGAGGAGTGCAGTTGCTAGTGTTAGGAGGATGGCGATGGCGAAGGGGGATGGGAGTATTTTTTTGGCGGTGTTTATGACTTTGTTGGATAGGGACATTGCTTTTTTTTTCGACCTATAGTTTTTGTGGTTCTTGTTTGTTTTGAACCATATAAGTTTTTTTTAGTTCATATAAGTTTTTGCGGTTCTTGTTTGTTTTAAAAAAATATCATTTCGGCTATGCTAAATGACCAAATTTATATAAAGTTTTTTTGCAGTGGTTGTGTTCTTTTAAGCTAGACCTGATGGTAGCGGAATGGCTAACCAAGTGCTGTCGTTTTGGGTGCTTAGTGTTGTCGTTTGGTTCTTTTGTGATGAATGTACTTGGGTAGCCATATTAGTGGACAGCAGGCCTTTCCGTTGCGATGAAAGATAGACTGTTCTCTCCTTATTATTTAAATTTTGGGTATAAAAAAAGCGAGAAATGTTGTGTTTCTCGCTTTTTTGCTTTTTAGGTATTTGTTTATTTTATGGTGCGTATTGGATTTCGACAATACCAACTCTTGCTTTGTTTGGTAACCATATGTCTGCATCAGATATTTGTGTGAGACCGTCGAGGTTTCCGTCTGCGTCAGAATAGACATTTAAAAGTGCTGGAGATAGTAACCAAGTTTCGTAGTCAGTTACTTGGATGATTCCATCATGGTTGTAGTCTCCTGCGATCATCATGCTTTTGTTGTTGGCATTGAGTTTTTGTTGTTGTAGACCGTAGGCTTGCTCTATTCCTGATGTAAAGTTATATTCCATATCTTCTTCTGCTTCTAATGGAACTGCTGTCATAATATCCAAATGGTTTCTGTGTCGAATGACAAAGTAGTACGGTTCTCCTTCGATTAGAGAGAATTCTAATTTATCTCCTTCTGGATTAACTATATCTCCATTTCTTAGCAGAATTGCTGCTTGTGTTTCAACAACTACTGTACTTGGTGAATTGACATTTTGTTCTGGCACACCAGAACGAGCTTCAACTAAAATCCAATCAACCATGTATGTAGACACTTCGTCTAAAGATTCTGTACCATAGTGATTGTAAGGAGGTTGGCTGTAAGGGTGATTTAGTGGAAATAATACTTTGTCGTGTAATTCATTGTCCATTAAACCAGAGTAGTTTTTGTAAGGACCTTCTAAGGCAACTTGAAAATCAAGCTCTACATCAATCATTTCTCCTGTTGATTCTTCTGGAGTCTCTTCCGTTTCTTCTGGAGTTGCTTCCGTTTCTTCTGGAGTTGCTTCCGTTTCTTCTGGAGTTGCTTCCGTTTCTTCTGGAGTTTCTTCCGTCTCTTCTGTTTCTGTACCTGCAATATGAGCTTG
>ENA-ORXM01003789-ORXM01003789.1-marine-metagenome-genome-assembly--contig:-NODE-3789-length-14384-cov-4.164325_pt1 | contig 14384 bp, 13 predicted proteins | sample MGYA00237867_ERZ511480 | MGnify/ENA primary metagenome ERZ511480 (study PRJEB26309, sample SAMN06266103) | marine metagenome | isolation source: Algal blade | place: United Kingdom:Sidmouth, United...
TGACGGTAAACAATCAATATAATATGACCCCAATCGGTTGCTAATAAATAACTATTTATGACTGGTCCTGGTCACTAAAACTTTTGTAAACTTAACCAAAATTTTAAAAACTAATTTTTTGGATGACTGATAGTGATTCAGTGTCTTGTTTTCACTTTGAGAGGCTGTGGTACATCAATTCCCCGAAACTCCCAGAAAAACCTTGGATATGGACAGTATTTCAGAAAACATAAAATTACAAGTAACTGATTCCTAAGTATTAAGTTTTTTCAGATTTCAAACAACGCTCCTATTGTTGATTTGACAACAGTAAAAATTGATGAAATTTTTTCACATTATATCATTAGTCGTTTGATAAACTAGTATCAAATTTTATGAAAAACCTTGATGAAAATATTGTTGATGTAAAGAAAGAAAAGATTGACAATCTCAATAAACTTGCAGATGAGTTTTATCATAAAGATGTGTCTAAGATTAAACAATACGCTGGTGAAGCATTAATACTTTCTGAAAAGATAGGATATGTTAGAGGAAAAGCAAACGCCATTAGAAACTTAGGTGTGGCAGCATATTTAATAGGTGAGACTTCTAAGGCATATGATTTGTTTCAAAAATGTTACGAGTTGGGTTTGGGACTTAATGATTTATCCATTTTATGTGGAATTTCTAGCAACATCGCTTCCTATTTTAGTCATGCCAAAAAAACAGATCAAGCTACTGAGTGGTATTTGAAATCCATAGATTATGCTTTGCAATACAACGATGTAGAATCGATTGCTTCTATATACAATAATCTTGGTGTTATGCACTTGAATAACAACGATTATATAAACTCCGAAAAATATTTTACGAAGTGTATTGAAGTTGCCACCTCTTTATCAGACTTGACCATTCTTAATTTTGTGAAACTTAATTTGGTTAACATCTTTTTAAAAGAAAGTAAAATTGAAAAAGCCAAAGAATTTTTAGACGATGTTTTTGTTAGGCTTGAACAGTTTAATGACAAAAGGGCGAACTGTTTTTACTATATTTCTTTAGCAAAATATTATAAAGAAACCAATAACTATGCCAAAGCTATTAATTGTTTTGAAGATGGTTTATTGTTGTTAAAAGATTTGGGGGAAGAAGTAAAATTAGGAGAGGTTGAGTCTTTATTGGCAAGACTTCATTTGCAATATAACAATTTGGATGATGCAGAATTACACACCCATAAAAGTTTGGAATTTGCATTGAAAACCAAGAACAATGGTTTACGATTAGATTTACATGTACTATTGGGGGATATTTATTCAGAAAAGAAACCCTCTGCTTTGGGGGGTCGTGTTGGCGATCTCAATTTACTGTCTGTCAACGACTAAGGAATATGTGCTCATTTCATATATACCTGCCTTAATCTTATGGCTTGTGTTGAGCGTCAGTAATGGATTTAATCGTTTTTGGCGCATTGCCATGAGGCCAATACTCTTACTCTTCGCTCTTGCTGCAATTTTTGTAGTTGGTCCGCAAGTGGGCAAGGTATCAGAGGCCTATGCCCTTGAACAAGTATTAGCAACTGCCGAGACAACAAGCACATATATTGCCCGAGTTACTGAAGAGAAAGGTGGTACCGGGTATTCATTAGGTAATGTTTCATATACACCACAAGGGCTTATTGTATTATTTCCTCGGGCAGTTACCGTTACCCTTTATCAACCCATGTTGTATGAGGTCAGTAACCCTGTGATGCTATTTAGCGCATTGGAAAGTACGGCCGTTTTATTTTTTACAATTTTCATGCTGTTCCGTATTGGTCTAGCGAGGTTCGTCTCTATTTTGACAGACAACCCATTTTTACTCGCCGCTTTGGTGTTTAGTGTGTTTTTTGCCTTTGCCGTAGGTGTGTCTACCCTAAATTATGGTTCACTCGCAAGATATAAAATTCCTTGTCTTCCATTTTATGGGTTGGCAGTAATATATCCATATTCGCTGTATAGAAAACAGAGGAAAGCAAGAGAAGAGGAGAGAAAAGTGAAAACGGCTCTTGCTTAAAGCCCAATTCCCAAATAAGAGAAGCCTTCTTTTTCAAGTCTCTCTTTATCGAAAATATTGCGACCGTCAAAAATAACAGGCGTGTTCATATCTTGTTTAATTCGCTCCCAATCGGGGCTTCTAAATTCATTCCACTCGGTGACAAGTAATATGCCATCACTACCTACAACTGTTTCATACACACCATGACAGTATTCAATCTTATCTCCAATGATTTCACGAGCTTCTTCCATTGCGACAGGATCATAGGCTTTAATTTTAGCACCATGGTTTACCAATTCATTCACAATTGTGATTGATGAAGCTTCACGCATATCATCAGTATTCGGCTTGAAGGACATGCCCCAAAGTGAAAACGTTTTTCCTTCTACATTGCCATTGTAATGTGCAATTACCTTGTTGGCCAGAACCATTTTCTGTCTTTGGTTCACATCTTCTACGGCTTGGAGTATTTGTAATTCATGACCTAAAGACTTCGCCGTATTAACAAGGGCTTTTACATCTTTTGGGAAACATGAACCACCATAACCTACACCAGGATATAAGAACTTACTCCCAATTCTAGGATCTGAGCCAATGCCGTGTCTTACTGCATTAACGTTTGCTCCAACAAGCTCACATAGATTTGCAATATCGTTCATAAAGCTGATTCGTGTAGCTAACATTGAGTTAGCGGCATATTTGGTCAGTTCTGCTGAAGTGATATCCATATAAATGATACGATATCCGTTGAGTTGAAACGGTTTGTATAGGCGCTCTAACACTTTTTTGGCTCTATCATTTTCTACACCTACTATCACGCGATCAGGACTCATAAAATCCTGAATGGCAGCGCCTTCTTTCAAAAACTCAGGATTTGATGCCACATCAAAAGTTAACTCTGCCTCTCTATTTGCTAAGGCCTCTGTAATTGTTTCCTTAATTAATTTTGATGTGCCGACAGGTACAGTACTTTTGGTTACAACCACAAGGTAATCATTCATGGCCTCACCTATTTCTTTAGCTACCTGCGTAACATATTTTAAGTCAGCAGATCCATCTTCTCGAGGAGGTGTACCAACGGCAATGAAGGCTGCGTCAGCATCTGGAATACAATCTTTTAAACTTGTAGAAAAGTGTAATCTACCCCTCTCTATGTTTCGATGAACAATACTGTCTAAGCCAGGCTCATAAATTGGAATTTCACCATTTTTAAGGCCTTCAATTTTTTTTGCATCTATATCAATGCAGTACACTTCCATACCTACGTCTGCAAGGCAAGCGCCTGATACAAGACCGACATAGCCGGTTCCAACAACAATTATTTTCAATTCTGTACAGTTTTATAAACGGTTCGATAGCGTTCGATGCCATCATCTAAATTAAAGCATTGAATTCCAGATTTTCGAATCTTCATTTTGTCTGCTTGAGTTGAAAAATCGATCAAATCTTGAGCGCCAGACTTTAGTTCATCGAGGTTTGTAACATCAATCACAATGCCAGTATTAGTTTGCGTAATTATACGCTCAATATCCCCTACCTTCTTGTTCCCAATTACAGGAATACCTACACCCATCAACTCTGGAAATTTTGTTGGTGATGTACCCGTTCTTGAAAAGGTTGGTCGATAGAAAAAGACAGAAGCATCAGACACCGTAAGTAGTTTAGGCAAAGTATTCCTTTCTGAGGGGGTTATGACCACATCATTTTCAGATACGCCGTGTTTGGTCATACTTTCTGCAATCAGCGGAGATGAAGTTTTAGTAATGATGAGGAATTTGCTTTCAGGTTTGATTTCCTTCAGAGCTTTGAAAAAAATCATCATTTCGTCAATCAAATATGATCCTCCAATAGATCCTAAATAGGTCAACACAAAATCAGTCTCAGAAAAGCCTAGTGACTTCTTTAATTCATTTGTTTCGCCTGACGAATAATCTTGATAGTTGAATAAAGAAAAGTCTGCACAGCAAGGAATTACTGTTATTGGAGATCGTGATTGTAAATCAAGGCTTTCGATATGGCTTTTGCCAGCTTCGGTAAGGCTTATGACAGCATCTGCTTCGGAAAAAAATCTTTTTTCGTAATACTTGAAATACCTGTAAACACTGTTAAATACTGGGTTATTCACATTCCAGGAACCAGATTCTTTACGTTCATCAGCCCAGAATCCACGCATGTCGAAAATAAAAGGAATGTTGAATTTCTTTTGTAGACGAAGACCTACAATGCCAGGAATATAGCTGCGACAATGCGCTATAGAGAAACCTAATTTTTTGTGCAGATTTTTTGCGGTCTTATACAATTGGATGTAATCATAAATACCAGAAAAAACGGGAGGCTTTTTGTTATATTTTACAGGATGCCAAGTGATTCTATGTTCATTACAGATTTCACTGATGGTCGCTTTAAGTTGCTTAAATCGTTTTGGTTTTTCACTAGAGAGAATGTGAATGTCATATTCATCAGCAAGACCAATTAAGTATGGCAAAACCTGTGATTGACCCAAAGGGTCGGTCATTCCATCGTATGATATGTAGAGCACTTTTGGTTTCAAAATGTATAGGCTTGCTTGAATGAGGGAAGCTCTTTGTCTTTTGACGATACAATCATTGAAGTGTCAAGTTCGGGCCACCCAATTGCGATTTCATGGTCATCGAACCGAAACCCACGCTCATCTTCTTTTGCATAAAAGTTATCGCATTTGTAACTAAACAACGCGGTGTCGGTTAGGGTAAGAAAGCCATGTGCGAAACCTCGTGGTATGTAAAACTGCAATTTGTTTTCTCCAGATAGAACAAGTCCAAACCATTTTCCAAATGAAGCAGATTCTTTTCTCATGTCAACTGCTACATCAAAAACAGCACCATGAATTACTCTTACTAATTTTGATTGTGCATTCGATGCAATTTGATAATGCATACCACGTAAAGCTCCTTTCTTAGATAGAGACTGATTATCCTGCACAAAGTTGTCGGAAATACCGTGCTCGCCGTAGGCTTTTTTATTGTAAGTTTCGTAAAAATAGCCTCGGTCATCTTGGAAGACTTTTGGCTCAAGTATCCGTAACTCAGGAATGGCATCTACAGGAGTAATCATTTTGAAGTACAAATGTATTGCTGATAGTTCATTTACTCACGATATTCGAAAGGAAATGGGCTTGTGACTTTTTTGAAATTAAGAATATCCCATTTTTCGTTGATGTGGTTAATTTTCCAGACGGTTCCACGAGCATTATATTTTACTGTTCCATCGTTGTTAAATTTCTGTGTAGGTATAGAATATGTCTGATGATAAATTTCTTTGGGGGTAACTGTGATGTAATTTCCCGAATCATTTAAATATGAAAACTTAATGTTATCATTTAGTTTACCCTGATAAATAATTTCATCAGCACCTTTGGGAACATAGAGGTAATACCTGTTCCATTTCGTACCTGGCCTAGGACTTATTTTCTGGTGAATTACGCTACTAGCGGTAGAAAATGAAACAAACAATGCATGTTTAAAGCTGATGTCGTAGGTTTTGTGACTCTCAATGGGTACTTCAATTAAATCTTTATCATTCACATCAGCAAAAGAAAACTGCCGAACCATTTCATTATTTTTTGAGTCTGTAATCAATAATTCGAAGCTTGGTTTGGGAGACTCTATTGTGAACTTCAGGGTTTCAGCTTGCGTTGTGTGCAATATAAAATTCATGCCTCTCCGATAAAGCTTCATTTTGTATGTTGACATTTGCTTCACTGGTCTAGTTTTCTCAACGTCAAACTCAAAATTTACTGGTGCTACAGTTTTTGAATACACCTCTTTACCCGCTAAAAATAGGTTCTCAATTTCTTTATGTGACAATGTTTTGTTGCGCAGAGCTTGCATTTTCGTTTTGTCTTTAAAGAGTGGGCTTTTTCTATATCCATAAGGTTTTACATTCCCGTAGTCGTAAAACACAATGGCTTTCGTTTGTAATGCGCCATAGTCAGATACTTCTAGGGCGAAAGACTCTAGTGCTACTGCCGACTCGATGGTTTTTGCGGTTTTTGCTTTGTAGTACTTGTGTAAATATTCCAAATAAATTATTAATTCAAGAATGCGAGCTTTTTCATCATCTGCAGCATCGCTTTCATAGTATGCGCTGTGGAGACGTTTGTAGGCTTCAGGAAGCTCATACTCTCCATTAAAGTTTCCTGAAAACCATTGAGTGAATAGAGGTTCAATGTGATTGCGTGATTTGGGAAAAGCGAGTTGATAAAATTCATTGTAGAGTTCATCAACCGTTTTGTTCGAGTAACCAGTTAAGGTGTTAGATAACACATAAAAATGTGGTGCCATGATCACAAAATGAGTGCTTTCAAGTGACAAACCGGCTAAGTCCATTGTCTTAATGTCATCAACAAATTGATTAACATGGCGCTTTTGATTTAGTTGAGGTAATCCGCCTTTACTCCATTGGGTGATGTTGAGATAACCTCTATAGAAAAACAAGTCAAAACCATCTTGTTCTCCTTTCTGTTTCCATGCATTGTACATCTCAGTTCTCGTAGAATAGGCATCTTGAAAGGCATCAGGCACAAGTTGTACCATAATATTTGACGGTAACGAAAAAGGGGGAACTGCTGCATTGAACTTACCATCACCATACGCATTTACCTTGAGGAGAATATCTGGATGTTTCTGTTGAATTCTTCGCCCTACTTCACTAATCCACCACCATTGTTTCTCACCTGCGTTTGTTATCTGTGGAATTGTTTTCGGCAAGGTGCCACCGGTTCCAATCCCATCAAAAGGTGCTAGTGAAAATTGGTTGAGGTGAGGCTTGGCCTTAATTTCTTCTAAAAAAAACGATTCTAACAAATCAAAGGTTTTAGGCTCGTCGAGGTTGAGATTTTTTCTTTTCTTATCAATATCATGAAAAATGATAATTCCTCGATCATGAAGTGCCTGTATTTCAGCTTTCTTAGACTTGTAGAATGTCGATAAAGAATGACCCACCGGTGAGTAATCTCCGGTTCTCCAAAAATTTCGGAGTTGATACCGTCGAGCCATATTTTGTTGCTCATTATAAGGGTTGAGCCCACCTGTTCCGCCATAATAAATTGAGTTGATCTCAGGTGTTACGTATCTAGCTTTCTTTTCTGAAAACGCAATTGCCTCTGGTTTAATGGTCCATGCATCTGAATACCAAAGAAATTCAAAACCTAATTGCTGAAGTAGATAATACATCGCCCGATGGGTGCTGTCTTTTTGGCCAGAGCTAACGAGCAAAGCCATGTGTTCATTCATATCAAAATAGAAGTCTTGATTCCCGAGCGAACCTACTTCCTCAACATCGTCTTGATGTAAGATGTTGATACCTACTTTAGTTGGCTGACTTACCTTTTTAATTGTAGCAACGGATGCTAGCAATTCATAAAAGTCATTTTTTATACCTTCTTTGACTTCAAGGTCTGGCGAAACATATATAGATACGATGCCTGTTTCAAGGTCAGCCGGTGGCTGCTTAGATCCACAGCCCGCAAATATCATGAGTAATACAGTGAACGTTGATAGCATCGATTTCATTCATGAGATTTAAAGGTCTCTGTTCTTTTTCTTAAATCCATCTTTATCAATCATGTAATGGATTCTGCGTTGAATTTTTTGGAGTAAGTTGTATTTCCCTTTGTTGGCGTGTGGAAAATCTCGATCAGGTATGGGTTTGTCTAGAAAGGTACAAATCTTTTCCCATCCATCACCATCTTCCCAACTAAGCTCTAAAAAATCATTTGGTCTATCTTTAAAATATGATTTTATTTCTCGGTTATGTTCTCTGTAGCGATGTAACCAAATTTCTTCGTTACCAACTGGAAAGTGATTTCCTTCACCATAAATTTTTTCGAAGAAAGGATTGCCATCTTCTTTATAATGATTAACGCAACTCTCAAGCCAATTTTGCTCGCTTCTTGTAGTGAGTATGAATTTACTGCCAGGAAAATGCTTGTCTAACTCTTTATAGAAGAGTGGCCAAGGCATATCCCTGAATCCATCATAAGGCAATAAAAAATCTTCAATGAGTTTCCATTCTTTTTCTTTCAATGCCTGATACAATAATTCTTGTTTACCTAGATTTCCTGTCGCGCTGTAGCCTAGAGTAATTAAAGCTGTTTCTAAAGTTGTACTACCGGTTTTGTGAAACCCGAGTCCGAAAATTTTCATGCGATATTATTTTCAATTCTTTTTTGCAAACGAAGTTTGCTTAAAGGGTATTCTATAAAGTAATATGTGGCACTTGATACTACTACAGAGATGCCTACAAAAATACAGAAACCCAAAGTGGCATCAATCATATTTTTTGGATTTGGCATTATGTAACTGTTTACCAATTTCAACGCCAACAAATGAAACAAATACATAGAAAAACTGATTGATCCAAAAAATCGTAACCATTTCATTTCAAAAACACGCCATAGTAGTTTTTCTCCATATTTAATGCAAAAGAGTAAGGTTGACCAAATCACAACAAAATGGAGATAATATTTTGATCTTGAAAACACATGATGATTATAGGTTTCAATATTTTTTAAAGCAAAATGAAAAGAGGGCACTAGAAAAAAATAGGCAAGCAGAGCCAATATTGAAAGTGCTGTTAGTATTTTTTTTGTGCTTGAAGGTAAAAGTAACAACCTGTCATGGTTTCTAATTTCTATCACTGCCAAAATAGTTCCTGCAATAAAGAACGCAAGGTAACGCAGTGTGGATACCTCTCCTAATGAAAAGCTTTTCATTACATAGAGAGAGACAACAATAAGTAGAATCAGAAAGGGATAAACCAATGTTTTTTTCCATCGTAAAACATAGAATAGAATTAACATAATTAGAGGAGATAGAAAATAATATTTGAACTCTACAGGTATAGACCAAAATACAGATTTACCTTCTAAAAGAAACAAATGCCGCAAAAACTCTCTCCCACCTTTGATTGACATTGAGTAATCAAGTCCTAAGAAAGTGAAAATACCTAAATTTAAAACTAAGGCAATGACAAACAGAGGATAGATACGCAAAAACCTTCGAAAAAAATAGTTTAGCCAAAAAGCTACGCTCAACTTCTTTTTGACAAATCCTAGAGCTATTTGCCTGTCTAATAAGTAACTGCTGAGTATGAAAAACAAATAAACCCCACTTTTTCCAGTACCAGAAAAATTCATTCCTAAGAAATAGAATGCATAGTTTGAAGAATGAGACAGCATGACGATCAAGACGGCAAAGCCCCTTAGACCATCAAGATATTTAAAATGGTAGGATTTGTCATCATGAGGAAAAAAAACCTGGTTTAATTTGCCTAACAAGCTGCAATGTTATGAATCTTTTTCTGTTTAGGAAGTCCTAGGTGTTTAATATTGACAGCAAATTTACAATTTGATTATCTGGTAAATATTGCTCTTTATAATATGTGGTAAGAAAGTTTTCATTGAGCAACATGTTAGTATTTGTTATTAATTGGGAAAATTTGTTTGATAAATCTATTTCATCACCTTTATTAAATACATAGCCTGTTGTGCTATCGTGAATGACCTCTTTTAAACCACCTGCGTTTGATGAGAGTACAGTTTTGCCTAACATGAGTGCCTCAATGGCAACATTACCTAAGCCTTCTTCAAGAGATGGAATTACTACAAAAATTGCCCCTTTCATTAGTGCGAGCAACTCTATATTTTGAAGCTTGCCGGTTATTGTTACTTGTTTTTCTATTCCTAAAGCGTGAGTAGTTTGTTTTATTTGTTGCTCCATTGGTCCATACCCTGCAATAACAATGTTTATGCCTTTATCTTTTAAGGTGTTGTGCGTTGCTTTTAAAAAAAACAGGTGACCTTTTACTGGGTGCAACCTTCCTGGAATAATAATATAATTTTTCTTCACCGCAACGAGAGCAATTGCTTCAGCAACTTGCTCTTCAGTAATGTTTTGGTTGGGAACAGCATTGTATAACACGTGAGAATTTTTTGTAGGGAAATGCGCCTCAATATCTTCTTTTACTGCATTAGATATGTGAATATGTCCATAATCATGTTTTTTTCCAAGCTGACAGTTTAAGATATGAAAAAATTGTTTTGGTAAGGAATTAATAGGACTCTGCGCATACTCTGTGGAGCGGTGATAAACCCATAATTTAGGCGAGGTGGAAAAGTTATTTTTTGCTATTCTCGCCACAAAATGAGCGCTTTGTAGAACGGCAAGTATATGTGTAGGTTCAAAACTATTAACCTTTTTTGTTACTGCTGCCTTCGTGAGTAATAGTCGCCTAAACAACGAAGCCTTAACTTTATTTACACCTCGAAAACCAAGAACTTCAACAGATACGTTTTCGTTTACTTCAGACAGGAGAGGAACTTCATTTCCAAGTATAATGAGTTGCGTTTCTATTCCTTGTTGCGAAAGGGCATTGGCTTGCATAACAACTTGGGTTTGTGCACCGCCAAGGTTCAGGTTTGGTATGATGTAGCATATTTTCACCAGGCTTTTATTGGTTTATAAGAAGTTTTATATAGAAATCGTACAACATTGCTACCGTTCGTTCTTTCCTCCAATTTTCAAGTGAAAATAACCTGTTCATTTCCCCGATACTCGCACAATCTTTTTGTGATACCTTTTCAATTGCATCGACCAGTGAAGACATAGAGTGTGGTGTGTACAGTTCATTTTCAGTTTGTTCTATGTACTCGGTAATGTTGCCAACTCTTGGTGCAACAATTGTTTTCCCCTGGTAAAATGCCATTGGCAAAAGACCACTTGTTAACACTTCTTGTCTTTGAATTACAAGGCAATCTGCAGCAGCAAAATAATAAGGTAATTTTTCGTTAGAGATTGAACCCTGATCAACCTTATATTCATTTTTAAACCCTTGATAAAATAATTTTCTTGCTAACCACTTTAGCTTTTTAACTGGATATTCTTTGGTATAATACCGTATGTGAAGTTTGGGCGCAAGCAACAATTTGTTCGCGATGTTAACTTGCCGAAAAGCGGTTTTGATCAAGTTAGTTTCTTCAAGCGTTCTAAAATTTCCAAAACATAAGATGACAAATGTCTCCTCAGAAATGTTCAATTGTTTTCTGCCGGCTTCTTTACTCACTATATGTATGTCTTCATAAATATGGTGAGGTATCACGACATGTTTTTGAGTTTTGGGAACGGTGTAGCGGCTATACAAATCTGACTTGCTGAACTCGCCATGATGAATAACGCCATCTGCATGCTGGATGATGAGGGCATACAAATCTTGATACAAGTCAGCATCTTCAAACCTGTTAGTTTGATCGCGTTTGTGTGGTTCTGCATTGTGACGAGTGTAAACAAGTTTTGAACCTCGTTGTTTATGAAAGCTTATTTGTGTTTCTACGACTTCAAGATCCATGCCCTCAAAAGAAAATTCAGGCCAATGAATGTGAATGATATCGTAAAAATTTTCCTTATTCCAAAACTCCGATTCCTTGGCAGTTGCTTGCACACCGTTTAGGCTGTTTAACGTGTCAACAATTTCCCAAATGTATGGGTTTAGATTGCCGGGGGCCGCATCTTGTAAATGAAGAATGTTCATTGAATGGTAAAAGTACTATTTCAAAAACGGCTTATGGTTGAGAGAATACTTCAATTTACTCCTTCGAGTCCCTTTTGGCACAGCCGGTACACCCGCCACAATTGTCATTGGCTCAACATCTTTTGTTACAACACTACCAGCTGCAATCACCGCACCCTTCCCAATTGTTACTCCGGGTAATATCGTTGATCTTGACGCAATCCAAACGTAATCTTCTATAATCACCTTTCCACGTTTTAATTCATGAAAATCTGAGTGTGGATCATGGCCCATTGACCATATATGGGTTTCTTGTGCAATGTCAACATGATTGCCAATCTGCAAACCACCACGGCCATCTAGAATAATGCGCGGATTGAAAACACAATGATCACCTACGTAAATATTCTTCGGTTTGCGTAATTCAATATGTCTTTGAAAATTGGTTTGTTTACCCACGTGTTGCAATGCAGATTTTAAAAAAAGCCTGCGAATTGTTCTTGATGGTAGGGGCATCACCACATCGTTTAGTATGAAGCTGCCGACGTGATTTTTAAGCCCTAGTAGATTAATGAGTAACTGTTCAATATTTGAAGCAAATGCAGGAGAAGAGTGAAACAGTTTTTTTTGTAGTTTGAGTTTTGCGGAGTCACCACCAAATGTGGCAAAGCGCGTTTCGGATAATACTTGTTTTACTTCGTTGTTACTTTTTTCAGGTGAATTCAGCGCTCTATAGGCATTCTTAAATTCTAGAAACAAGCGGTTTGTTTTTGGACGAGTTGTTTTGTCATCATGTGCCCAATCTTGCATTCTAGCAGCAGATTTAGCAACTTGATGAAAGTGCTGCAAATTTTGGGAATCTTGATTTTCCAAGCGGTTAAATTTTGTTTAGAATAGCTGTTGAGGCTTTTGGCGTAAACAATTTTCTTGCAATCTTATTGAGTAAGCCAATGTTAAACTGTTCAATTCTTTGCACAACACGAAAGTAAGCCTTTATGTCGTTTTTGGCGAGTTCAAGGTTCGTTGTGGTAAGCTGTTCAAATTGCTCATCAAATAGAGAAGGTGTAACCATATAAGCATCTTTTAATGTTGCCAAGGCATTTGCGAGTACATAAGTTCGTTGTTGCTCTGTGAGATCTGTTCGTAAATGCTTATTAAAGAGGGTGATTTTGTTACGAATGTACCGCTCATCTCGCCTTTTACCACCAAGTCTATTCTGTTCACCTCGTCTAAAATAGCCACTAATTCCATCACAGAAAATAAGGCTTGGCTTTTGGATTAGCAGTTTGATTCCGAAGTCCCAATCTTGCCAAATGAGCAAATCCTCATCCCACATTGCCTTTTCTACCAGAGCTCGCTTCCACATTCCTGCTTGAGTTTGCCAACAGACATGATTGTAAAAGTCTGTTAGATAGTCTGATGAACTTCTGAAAACTGAGCCTTCCATGTCTCCAGGTATTTTCTGAAAAAACTTTGTTTTCATGATCACACCGTCTGCATTACCATTGTTTTGGAGACATGCAATTCTTTTTTCTAAATTTTCATGATGAAACAAATCGTCAGAATCAAGAAAAACCAAATACTCGCCACTAGATTGTTCTATTCCGATATTTCTACACTTATTTGCACCTTTTGGTAACTCTTTTCTTGCCAAAAATTTGAATTTGTCATTCTGTTTTTCGAAGGTTTTAATCACTTCTGCAGATTGATCTGTTGAGCCGTCATCAACAATGATACATTCCCAATTTGAATATGTTTGCGCTTCTACAGAGGCCAATGTTTCTGCAATGATGCCACCACGGTTAAAAGAAGGAATGATGATGGATATTAACGGATTCAATCTTGCATTTTTATAGGGTAAGCAGAGTATGCAGAGTATGTCTTCAAGGCATACTTATCGAACAAGTCTTGTAACTCTTTTTTCTGTTGCTCAGAAATTTGATTTATCCATTTTTCAATTTGCATCCGAGGATTTTGTTGTAAATCATTTTGAAAATCTGTTGCACTGGCCTTTCTTAAAGAAGGTATATACCGAACCAACTCTTTGCCCCAAGCCAATTCAATCTTAGTTAGCTCATCTTTTGGGTTCAAAAGTAAGTCTTCATAAAAAATGGTTAAATATTTTTCATCTAGATGTTCATGCAAATCACTATTTGTTTGAAGCCAGGTTTCTATAGGTTTCAAAAGTGTGACCTCCGCATCTTGTTTATCATGAAATGCTTTCAGTTGAGAAAGAACAGTTGGTATAGGGTGCCTTACGAGATAAATAGGTTTGTGAGTAAAATCGAAATTTTGAACGAGCCACTTTAGCATGCCAGTACAACGTACACTCTTTACAAGAAGCTGTTTCGCTTTACATAAATCTTTTACTGTGGTTTTTGATGTTGTCCAAGAAGATATGTGTTTAGATGAAAAAATGAGATCAACCTGTTTCTTTAGCTTTGGAAACTCTTTATTTTCATGCACAATTGGGCGCCAACCTAAGTTAAACTTATTTGATAAAACACCTTGTTTTACATGAAAAGGTTCCCAAACAATTGCAGTCTTTGGCATGTGTTGTAATAATTCCATCAACCATGTACTTCCACTTCGCGGATTCGATGCGATGAGAATACAATCTTCCGCCTTAAACCGCTTGAGCGTTGCAATTGTAACCGCCAATTTTTCTTTGAGTTCTTTTTTCAAAATTTACAATTCATTTTTTCTGCATAAAATACTACTGCATAAAACAACTGCAATCATTTTTTATTCATTTTAAAACTGAAAATAAATAAATTCTTGTTGATTGCCGGCCAATGACTGAATAAAAAAGATGAGCAAAAAGTAGA
>ENA-ORXM01003794-ORXM01003794.1-marine-metagenome-genome-assembly--contig:-NODE-3794-length-14350-cov-5.307574_pt1 | contig 14350 bp, 13 predicted proteins | sample MGYA00237867_ERZ511480 | MGnify/ENA primary metagenome ERZ511480 (study PRJEB26309, sample SAMN06266103) | marine metagenome | isolation source: Algal blade | place: United Kingdom:Sidmouth, United...
TTGTTTGTTTTTGGTAAGAAAGTTATCGCCCATAACAAAAGTGGAGTCGTTGATTGTATGGCGTTCCGGAATCTCGGTTTTGTATTTGCTGACATCGGGTACATCGCGCAGTGATTTTTTAACACCACAAGAACCTAGAAGAAAAAATGAAGATACCATGACAATGGCCTTTGTCGTCAAACTCTTTTGCCATATGCATAATGACCCGAAATAGTATTGGGGAATCTTTTTCATTCTAAAAATTGCTTCCTTTCAAGCTTATATACTTCTTATCCTTTCCAAAAAATATTCTGTCACACTTAATTCGGCTTAGTTCCCTTTATATTACCTGTATCACCACTTTTCCACTTGCGTGACCCTCGCTGACAAAACGCATAGCTTCCGCTGCTTGATTAAGCGAATACCTTCTGGCAATAATCGGTTTTATTTGGCCACCTTCCACAAGTTTTACGATAAATTGTAAATCGAGTTGGTTCGGCTTGGCCATCAGGGTACGTATTTTCTTTGAGCCCAAAGATAAGAACCGTCCGAATAAAACGGCCTTAAAAACCTGATTTAAGGCCCCACCGATAATGACGCAGCTACCATTCGGGCGCAAGATTCTTTTATAGGCAGAAAGTGGGCGACTTCCATGTACGACCAGAATAAGGTCATAAGTAATGCTGTTCTTGGTAAAATTTTGTTTTGAGTAATCAATAACTTTATCTGCCCCTAGAAACTTGGTCTGTTCTAGGTTCTTTGGGCCGCATACTCCGGTGACGATGGCACCAAAATATTTGGCAAGTTGAACTGCAAAGGTGCCTACACCTCCGCTACTGCCGACTATCAAAACCTTTTGCCCTTCTTTGATTTTTCCTTTGTTACGTAACCCTTGCAAAGCAGTTACTGCAGCCATGGGTAAGGCTGCAGCTTCTTCGAATGTCATTTTTTTGGGTTTCTTGACTAACACGTTTTCAGGAGCAGTGGCATATTCTGCAAAACCTCCAAAACCGCTTCCCGATAGGTCGCCCAGTACCTCTTCGCCTACTTTAAATTGCCGTGTATTTTTACCCACCGCTTCTACTGTTCCTGAAAAGTCTGCACCAAGAATTTTTTTCTTAGGAATTAACCCCATTTTGATTACACGATAATCTGCCGCATTTACAGACGCCGCATGTATTTTCAATACGATTTCATTTTCGTTCGGTTCGGGTTTGCTGACATCGGTATACGAAAACTTGTGGGGTTTGTTCTTTTTGTCATACCGTAATGCTTTCATATCTAATTTGTATGTGGCTACCGTGATAAGATTCAAAATCTCGATTTGATTTCAGTTATCGGAGAATTATGAACCTCACAAATGCTTTCAAGAGGAATTTCGTAATCCGTTCAAATTCCGCTCTGTTCGCCGAACTGCTAGCTCATCTTTATAATCAAGCCATTTTTGGCCCCAATATTTTCGAGTAAAATTATCGAAATTCCGCATGATGAGCACGTTTGAGAGCATGTTCAAGAATCGCTTCGGATTACGCGGTAGGGCCCTTAACGTCATCGAAAAACCCCCATCAAGATATTTGATGTAATGCCAATAACCACTTGGCATGTAAAGGGCGTCGCCATGTTTCATTTCTACCTGAATACCTTTTGCGTGTTTCAGGGCAGGGTACTTCTCAAAATCCGGATTATCCATATCAATAGTTTCCAAGTTATGAATGGAGTAGGGCACCCGATATAAATATTTGGTCTGTTCGGGAGAGAAAAGGGTCACACTTTTGTGGCCGTCGAAATGAAAATGCATGCTATCGGGCAAATCGATATCGTAGTGCATGAAGACCTTGCTTTTGCCTCCACCAAAGAAAAGGGCGGGAAGTTTTTTAAAGAATTTCAGACCGATGTCTGGGTACTCGAAGTCTTTTAGCAACTCTGGCATTTTTTTCAGGATTTCGTAAAAAAAGATTCGCAGGTCGGTGGGTTGTGTCTTTAGGATTTCGATATAGTCATGGAGCTTCATTTCCTTTTTTGGGGCATAGACGCTCTCTTTATCCTTGGCAGGTTCGTTGTCGTAAAGAGGAACAATCTGGTCTCCCGAACGCTCTTGAATATAGTCCAAGGTCCACTTTCGGTAAGCCGGCCAGTCTTTGGTCATTTCCGTAATCAAAACCGGTTTTTGTGGCCTGTAAAAATTCTCGATAAAGTCTTTTTTCGAAATATGCTCGACCCTTGTGACCGGGCTGGTTGCGAATTGTGCCATCACGAATTGATTTTTTCAACAGCTTTTTGTTCTTTTTCCAATATTTTGTTCAATAGATAGGCTTCACCTAGTATTTCGGAGCAGGTAACTACTCCACTAATGGTCACTCCTAAGATACCATGCATGTTTAGGCTCTGCCCCGTAAAATAGAGGTTTTCGATTTTTGTTCGTGGTGAAATAAATGATTTCAAGGGATTGGCCGCGTCTTTAATATACCCGTACATCGAGCCTCGGTTGCACCCGATATAATCCCGATACGATAATGGTGTCGAGGCGTATATCGATTGAATACAATTTCGAATGTTCGGAAACTTTTTTTCGAGTTCGTTCAGCAGTATCTCGGTCTTTTTTTTCTTGAATTGGGCATAAGTTTCGCCTCGGTCATTTTTATTGGCAACGGTATTGAAGGTGTCGGCCCAAGCGGTCACTTCATCAAAATGCATGTAGGCAATCGCGGTCAGTTGTTCGCCCCATTCATCTTGGTTCTTACGTACACCCATCGAGACCATATAGCTTAAGGGCCAATTTTCTTGGGTATAATCGTGACCGTTCCAGACGGCGTCGATATCTTTTGAATGGTAATAGTTATGATTCAGGTACGGAAAAGATTTTGGTTTCAATACGATATGAATGCTAAAGGCCGAAACGGTGCTTTCCATTTCTTCGATGCGGTGCGTAAACGATTTTCTGAAGTTAGTTTCCCCTGCCAATCGTAAGGTGGTTTTTGGTTCGATGTTCGATATAAAAAGTTTACCTTTTACGACAGTTCCATTTTTGGTAGTCACCGATACTACGGTCTTGTTTTCTACATCAATGCTAACGACCTTTTGGTGCTTGAAGGCATCTCCACCATTTTCCTTCAATCTGCGGATGAGGAATTTGGTAATCTGACTTCCGCCGTCAGCACAGCGATAGGAACTCTCGATAAAGGAGTTGACCGACAGGGCGTGTACATAAAACGGTGTTTTTTCAGGAAGCCCTGCATACAATAGATTCGAGCCGGCTAGTACCGCTCGCAGTTTTTTGTTTTCGGTCAGGGAATCGATATAGGCCTTTGCCCCAAGTTGAAAAAGATCGGATTCTTGATGATAGGGTTTGCCAATTTCTAGGTTGTATAACGGAAACTTCTGGCATACTTCCCGTAGTTTCGCACAGTAGGTTTTGATGGCCTTATCTTCGTCTGGGAATTTTTCAATCAAGCGGCGGGCGAAATTATCGTATCCCTGCGCGTGCGGATATTCGGTATCGTCATCGTCGAAGGTTATCCGGTCAAAGCCATTTTCGTCAAGTTTTTTGAAATGGAGGCCGTCAAGAATATCGAGATAATCGAAGTAGCGGTAGAGGTTCTGCCCTTTTGATAGTCCGCCTAAATAATGCACCCCAGTGTCAAAAATGGTCTTTTCACGTACAAAAGTCTGCAAGTTGCCCCCGAACTGGTTGTTTTTTTCCAGCACACAAACACTTTTGCCTTCGCGGGCCATAATATTGGCCGCAACGAGACCGCCCATTCCGCTGCCGATAATTACGATGTCGTAGTGGGGTTTCATGGCGTACTTGCTTCTCTTTTTAGTACGATAAAGTTATCATTTTGTATTGAAGCGATAAAACCGCTCGGAAAAGCTTCTTTCGCCATATCGTTTAATAGGACTAAAGTATGGGTTTCGGTCAATTCTTCAACCTTAATCGATGTGTAATCAAAGTTTTTGGAATTTATAATAAGCACGTTCGCTCTATTTTTTAAAGCTTTTTCTGCGGAATTCACAACCTCAATTTTACTGTAGTTATGGACCAGGTAATTATTTCTGAGGATGGCCCTTGCATCCTCATTTTCCAAAAAGGAATAGATTTTCCGGTCGATTGAATCTAACGCTATAAGCAAATCAAGTTCTCCATAACCATCGGAGATATGTATGATGGAATCCTTCTCGCCAAGGCTGTCGATTACACTTTTATAGGTGCTTTTTCTTGATTTTAAGTCCTGTTTGACAGCCTTATAAATTGAGTTGCCTTTGTGCCGATAGTTTTCCACGATAAGCTGATGCCAATACGTTTCAGCTTCTATATCGTTACGCAACCTTCGAAATTCCGACCTAAAATATTGACCGACCTTCTTGGCGCGCTCCGTATAGCTTTGTCCGAATACCGAGTCTTCGGGCTTGATACGGGGCAATAGTTCAAGGGTAACGCTGCCATCCCGTATGATAAAACTGTTTTTTGGTGAAACCTCCGAAGTGCCATGAATTAATATCGGTAAAATATCCATACCCATTTGCTCGGCCAGATAAAAAGCCCCTTTATGAAATCGTCGCATCTTGTTCGTCGTGGATCGGGTACCTTCGGGAAAGGCGATTATAGAAAACCCTTGTTCTATCTTTTTCCCAAGGTACGCTTTACCTTCTTCAATACCCATAGAAACAGGATAAGCCCCGTGTAACTTGGCAGCACTGCCTATTGTTTTTGAATGGTAGACATGGTCCTTGACCAGATAAATACACTTGGGGTGCAACATCCCCATCGCGAGAATATCTAAAAAAGAAGCGTGGTTGGCAATTAGCATCGCCGGTTTTTTAAAGTTTTCGTGAAGTGGATTTCGGACTTCTTTTTTTACGAAGGGATTGGTATAAAGCACCGACTTCATAAATTTTGAAGTCAGTTTATGCAGGCCCAACTGCTTTTTTGACCTTCCGTTGGGGTCAAGCTTTAAGGCCATCCAAGCGTATACTGACAGTAGGAGACCGCCCAGATTGAAATATCCGAAAGAGAAAAGGGAATGTACCAAGTATCTTGGCGTTATTGGTCTTTTATTGGTGTCGCCCAAAAAAAGTCGGAAGAGTAAAGGCTGCAGCGTAAAAGATACGAAAAGGGCACAACCGATGCCAATTAGTGAAACTAACGAAACGGTATAGAGCACGGGATGCTTGGCAAACACCAAAACCCCGATACCCGCAAAAGTCGTGATTAATGAGAGTATAATCGATGTTTTGTGGGTAGCCAATGCTTTTTCACCGGTTCGGTATTCGGTCAGCAACCCACTAGTCATAAAAATACTGTAGTCCACACCAAGCCCGAAAATAAAACTACAAATGATAATATTGAAAATATTGAACTCGATATGCAGCAGCCCCATAATACCCACCGTCAAAAACCAGGTCAAGAATATCGGTATACTTGTAATCAGGGTCAAGGTAAAACTCTTATAGAACAGAAAGAGCAATAGCAATACGACGATAAACGAATAGCCGATTAATCGGTTAAAGTCTTTTTTAAGATTACCCAAAAAAGTTTCGTTGACCTGTTGCCGGTCAATAAGTAAGGTGTTCGATCGGTCTTCGAATTTTTCACGGACTGCAGCTATAGTCGCCAGGTCGACTTTGACCAAAGAAGTAATTGTTGTTCCGGTACCGTCGGCGACGAGGTAATCTCCAACCGAAAACGAAGGTATGGCCTCCAGTTCGGCTAATTCCATAGGTTTAAAACTTCCTTCAATTAGTTTGTAGAATTCGGAAAACGTATTTTCCTTAAAACCGAGTTCATTACCACTTTCGATAAGGTTGTTTCTTAGGGAGTCGATTCTTTTTTTCTGCCAGAATTGATTCCAGTCCGCAATTTTTTGTCGCTGAGATCGATGCGATTTAGCCAAGGTTCCGATTGACCCGAAGCTCACGATGTCACCATCTTGTTTCAGTTGTTGTAATTCTTGGAAAATTTTATCGTTTTGTTGCAGTACTTGTTCCAAATCTTCTCCATAGGTAGAAAGATAAATGGATTTTGAACCAATATCGGTCAGCTTTTCCAAACGTTCACGGGCGTCTAGAAGGGCCTGGGTCTCATAATTCAGTTTGGTAATATCTTGATTGAAGACAACTTTGTTATAGGTGAAAATACTTATGAAAAAGAGTATGGCCAGAAGGGAAAGTGCCCATTTGTTTTTGTGGAGTTCGAAGGCCGCCCATCGATCGAGAACCGTTTTTTTTGAAGTGGCCGCCTTTTTAGCCTTATACACTTGCGGAATGAAAAGCAGCGCGAATACAGAAGCACCCAAAACACTAACGGCCGCAAAAATACCAAGATCTTGAAGGGCCTGTGCCTCTAAAAACAAAAGACAGAGAAAAGCCGAAGCCGTGGTGAGGCTACTCATCATAACAGAAGGGGCCACTTGATTGTAGAGGCTTTCGATACTATTTCCGTTTCGGATATGGGTCAAGATGTGTAGGGCATAGTCCAAGGTTACCCCTAACAAAATCGAGCCAATACCCAATGAAATGGCGGAAATCGTATCGCGCAGCAGACATAGAAAAGCGATAGCCAACAATCCGCCGAAAAGGGTAGGGGCAAATAATATAAGCGGTAAGGTCACTTTGCGATAGAATACGATAAGCAGTACGATCAGAACGGTCATGGCAATACTGACCGTAAACTGAATGTCGTACTTGATCTGTTTAGCATTGGAGACGGCACTTAGGGCCGCACCAAAGTACTCGCTCCGTGCCTTGTTTTCGAACTTCGCGTTCAGCGCATCCTGAATTTGGTACAGTGCGTCTGAAAACGGTAGGTTTTTGTTGGTTTCGCTCGATCCGAATTTTGGGTTGATAAAAAGAAGAATGTTCTCTTCGTTTTCGTTAAGCAGGAATCCGTTCTTGAGTTTAAACCCATCCCCGAAGCCCAATTGGCGTAGTTTTTTTAGAGCGACGAACGAAAGGCCGAGAGGATCTTTGACAATTGTTTTTTTCGCGATAATTCCTGTAGGGGATATTAGTGTGCGATAGTTTTGTTTGGTTATTTTGGCAATGCTATCCTTGGCCAGTTTTTGTTGGATAGCTTCGTAGTCGGGTGCATCTAAAAATAGGGGTAGATTTTTATAGACTAAGTCAAGGGTTTTGGGAAGGTCATTCTCGTCGACCTTACCTTGCACCGTTTTAATAAATTCACCTTGGCTTCGTTCGATACTGTCTAAAAATGCACTCGCATAATCTGTCAAGTCCTCAACCGAACCATTTCCTTCTTTCCGGATATTGACAACAATCTTGTCCGTAAAGGCGATGGATTTTAATACTTTTTGAATCCGTTTTGTTTCTTCATTGACAGGAATCAATGAACTGATATCATCGTCGAATTCGATTTGCCTGATAATACCGATAAAGGCGACCAATAGCAATAAAAGACCGAGTACCGCCAACCCTCTTTTTTTGGCCATCCAACGATATATACCATAAAAAAGGCTACCCATTTTCAAGAGCGATTTTGCGCTTTTCCATTTGGCTGAGGGTGAGGTACCCGAATAAACCTCCTAAAACCGAAATAACGGTCGCCAGAACAAGACTTCCGATGAGATAAGTTTTTAATCCGCTAAGGGCCAAAAGGTTATCCGCTATGTTTTCCAGGGCAAAAAATTGCTCTTCATTCAAGATCCAAGCACCGACCTGAACGCTTGCGTATAAAATAAAGGGAATGAACGGAGGAAGACTGATATTCGAAAAGGCGAATGAAATAGGTTTGTTCAGCTTTAATAAAAAGGCTCCCCCTAATACCAGCAGCGTATGCAGCCCCCAAAACGGACTTAGACCCACAAAAAGGCCAAGGGTAATGGATAGGGCTTTCTTTCTGGGAGAGTCATTGCTGCCCAGAACATCTTCGGCCAGAAACTTTTTTATTCCTTTTTTCTTTACGCGCCGGAAGAAATCCCGGGGTTTGATATAGAAAATGGCCATAAGCACAAACCAAGTATTCAAGATACTGATTCGGGTAAAATCGGGTACTTTTCTAAAATGGGATACCCTTTCGGCGGCATTATATGAAATTTTTACGGGAACATTTTTAACTAATGTTCCATTCCAAGAAGCTTTGACGATAACCTCGATTTCGAATTCGAATTTTGGGGTATATAAGTTCAGTTTTTCGATTTCCTTAAGGGGATATAAACGATACCCGCATTGTGTATCGGTAAGCCAAGTACCCGTTTCGAACCAGAACCAGAAATTCGAGAATTTATTACCAAAACTACTCGACCCTGGTACATCGGCCTGTTGCATATTTCGAGACCCGATATAAAGTACATTTTTGGTCTCTTCCGCTTGCAGTGCTCCCAAAAAAACATTGATATCCTCGGGAAAATGTTGTCCATCGGAATCGATGGTGATGGCAAAGTCATATCCCCTTTTTAGGGCTTTTTGAAACCCGACTTTTAGGGCATTGCCTTTTCCCTTGTTCTTGTTAAGATGTATTTGTTCTAGCTGTGTATAGCCTCTTAGAATATCGATAGTGCTATCGGTCGAGCCATCGTTCACAACGATAATTTCTGACGTTTGCCGAAGTACGCCATCGATGACTCTTTTTAAGGTTCCCGCATTGTTGTAGGTAGGTATGAGTACACAACAGTTAAGCTGTTGCATGGCCTTTTGAACATTTGGGGTTGGGGTTGGCACTGGTACAAGGGATTATTGGAGGATGTTGCAAAGTGCTATACAAGCTGTCAATCTGAGCGCAGTCGAATACTTTTTGTGTTCCAATAGCATTTGACCGCGCTCCATGTGACATTTATCAAAACATCATCGATTCTTCGGACAAAGATAGCGATTAGATGCCCGAAAACAATTGCTTCTCATCTTCTGAGAAGGCAGCGGACTGAGTAGTATAGCCCTTTACAAAGCTTTTCGCACCATTATCGGTCATCGAAGCAAAATTATCGAGAATGAACTTCTTGTCTTCTTCGATATTTTTGGTGTAGCCCGTAATCTTGGGTACATTTTCTTGTACACTTAATCGAATGCATCGTATTTCTACACTGGCCTGATCATTTTCCACTGCATGTTCGAGCCATTCCCTACCCTCTTTAAAAAAAGACTTTTTATCGCCGAAGCCCTCGGCGTATTTTGACATTAGGGTGGTTACTGCTCCTTTATAGGCGACTAGGGTCTGGTTATCATTTTTTCCGATTACCGATAGTTCGTCAAATAATTTTTTGGTCGTTTGCTCACTGTTCGAAGCTTCACGGTATTTCTCACGGATAGATGCCAAGTCCGGAGAAGGGTCGAGAGCGTTCATGCATATCAAAAAAAGAAATATGATTTGGTTCATAGTGTTAGTTTAAAACCTTAAATGTAGCATTCAATTTCAATGCCAAGGTATCATCGAAGGAGGTTGTATTTTTTACTTTGACCATTTCGTTTTCGCTAGATATCTGTAGAACTACATCTATCATTTCATTTTTTTCAGGATTGATGATGGCCATGAACTTTACGTTAGAACAAACAGAAAGAAAAAGTTCTTTTTCAATGAATTTTTCCGTGAGTTCCTTGATAATCTGAATCATACAAACTCCCGGCATGATAGGATTACCCGGAAAATGGCCCGCAAAAACTTCGTGATGCTTGTTCAGCTTTATAGTTGCCGAGACCTTACCATCTTCTTCTTTAAAATCAATTATGGAATAAAGTCCTTTGATCAACATGTTATTTGATTTTAAATTTATAGGCCGCACCGATTTGAAAGACCCCGTTCAAATTACTGCCGTCTTCTTCGTAAAGATTATCGGCCCCTAAAAAGTCGATACTGATTGTACCCTGTTTGTATCTGGCCTCGATGCTTAGTCCGAAATCGAACTCATAACCTATTCCTCCCATGGCAACGATATCAATTGGCGATATCTCTTCGTCGATATTAAAATTGCTTAGGCCGATAAAATTATTATCAAGATTGATGTCGATACCGACTCCCAACATAAAATGAAAACCCTTGTTCGGTACCACATAGAACTTGTTCGGCAGGGCGATGGATAAGTAATTGATATTCACATCACCATATTCTGTGGAATTCGAGGCCCCTCCTTGATTGGAGTATAGCACTTCAGGTTGCATTGCATAATAGTCGGCAATCGGAATCTTTATAAACGCCCCGATATAGAGTCCGGTTTTGGAATCCAATCTTGTTTTACTAATGTTCGAGCTGTTAGCGCCCAGTTTAAAGCCGGGTCTTGCCTGAGCTGTTACCTGACCGACACAAGCCACAAGAAACAACAACAAAATAATTTTTAATTTTTCTTCCATTTAAAGTGCCGTTAAAACAATTTTAAGTGGGATATTTTGATGCAAAATCTCGATTCGTTTTGCAATGTTATCATTTATTCCTGAAAACAGGAAGGTTACTTTTTCTTTTCCATTTCCGGTTCGGATAATTTTTTTCAATGAGTCTTGCTCGAAAAGGTAATACTGTTTTTTGGATAATACCCTCGCTTCAAACATGGCTTTATTGGCTTTGCCAAAACGATTCGTCTGGATTGGATTTTCCTGAATTAGGGCCAAAAAATCCCTTTTTAGTACGTTTATCAGCAATTTTTTGTCCATTTCGGGTAAAATCCGGTTGATTTTGAAGTTTTCTCCTAGAAATTCAAAATCGAAAATGGTATTTCCCATTTCGGTGGTAAAAACGATTCTATGATGGGCCTCACCTAACTTCTTGACTACGAAGATACCCCCAAAGGATTTTTGAAAAGCATCGATATTGGCCTTATACACATAGTCTTTTGAGAGATTTGAAAAATATGGATTCAATAGTTTAGAATGAATACCGCTCGAGGGACTAAAACCTTGCTTTTTGGGGTAGGAACCACAGGCTAAAAACAGGCAAACACAAAGGCTACTGAGCAAAAACCGCATCGGATAGGGGTTGGTTTTCGATTCTATTGGCAAAAATGATTTGTGTATAGTCTTCGGAAGGTTCTATCATTTTTACTTCTTCGACTGTTCCGTTAGTTCCAAAGACAATGTGGAATGCTTTGATGAATTCGGCAAACTGTGCATCCTTGGGCTTGAAGTGTACTAGGTTCTTTCCATCTTGTTTAAAGTATGAAATATCGAATTGTGCCGTATCGAACATATCTCCGCGAATGCTTGCCGTAATCAATTGGTTAAGTTGTTTGAAAATCTCATTTCCACCGATATCCATATTGCTCTTGTTGCCGTCATCATCAATGTATAGGGTCTGATCTTTGAACAGTATGGCATAAGAGAAGGGTGCTATATATTCCCACTTGACCAAATCAGGGGTCTTAAATGCCAATTTTCCTTCGGATTTGATATCGTTCGAAAGAAAATCGAGATGTTTATACTGGATAAAATCACTGGTTATCGTTTCTGTCTTCTCCGCTTTTTCCTTCACCATAGTTCGCAACGCTGTCGCCTCTGAAGCGGTCATTTCGGTTTGGGCGGAGAGGGTCGATAGTAAAAGGAAAAAGAACAGAATTAAAGGCGTGGCAGATACTTTAGGGCTTTGTTTCAGTCTCAATTTGGATACGTCGTCGAAACAAGATGGAATCAGCTTCGTCTCATTTATGAATAGAATCCAATGAAAAATAATTTCAAAAAAAGGTATTTTAGACTTACCCATATGCCTCTATTTCCAACAATCGCTCTACCGTTACCGATTGTAGATTTTTCTCTTCCAAAAATACCAATAACCGTTCCAAAACGGCGATGGTTTTTTTGCTCGTATCATGCAGCAGAATAATATCGCCCTTGGAAACCTTGGAGGTTATACGCTTTAAAATGGTCTTTTGGGAACGCGCTGTAGTATCTAATGAGCGAACGCTCCATCCTATAGATTTAAGGTTGAGCTCCTTTACGGCCTTTTCGATCATGGGGTTGGTAACAGCAAAGGCGGGGCGGAAAAGGTTCATGTTCAATCCGGTCAGATCTTTTACCAAGGCCTTGGTTTTTAACAACTCCTCCTTAACTTTTTGTGCGCTAAAAAATCCGAAAGATTTTGAATGCGAATAGGTATGATTACCGATACTATGGCCTTCTTCAATAATTCGCTCCAAAACTTTAGGATGTTTTTCTATCTGCTTCCCGATACAAAAAAAGGTCGCTTTGGCGTCGTACTTTTTCAGAAGTGTCAAAACTTCAGAGGTATATTCCGTATTGGGGCCGTCGTCAAATGTAATCGAGACCCAGTTCTCATTTATACTCTTATTGGCGTGTAGCGATTTTAAATGATAATCCCACCGAATGAAAAACGAACCACATAAGGTAATTAGAAACCATAAGAGTAAAATAAAGCCGTAGGTCAACCAAGATACTGTCGCAAAAAAGTCAAGTACTACTAGGGTCAGCAATACTAGTATTATAATGGGATTGACTACCCTACGCACTAACATTTGCTGAGCAGCGTAAGGCTATGGTTCTCCCCTCTATACTGATTGTAGATCAAGACCGTTTTTGGCGTGTCGGTCGTTACGGAATTAAGCTGAACCGCTGTTGGAACCGACTCGTGTTTTAGTATTTTATTGCCCAGCCAAAACCCGAAACCGGAGGCCGTGTCGAACTCCCCGGATAAATGTTTGAAGTACACCTGTGCCGTATCTTTAAAAATGCCCTCCGCGAGTTCGTCGTAATAGCCATCGAACTCGACGTCCCCATTATATCCTAAGACAACGACATCGATAGCATCGGGCGACAGGTCGTTTTCCGACAAAAAGGATGGTACTTTTTTCGAAACCGCTTCTTGCGGCATCGTATTAAAGGTCTTGATAGCCAGCAGTTTTGAATAACAAGAAGGTCTTTTTGAATTGGAAAGCACGAAAAAATGTGCACCTTCCGAAAAAACGGCGCCTTTACTACCTGATTCGAGAACAGACGTCGACTGTACCGCTTCTTTTTTAATGTGTTCGATAAGACGGTGGGTGGTTACATGGTAGTCGACAAGTTCATCGACACCTCCAACGAGAATGTGGTCGGCTTCTTCGTTTTCCAGTTGCATTTTCGCGTCCAAAACTGCCGATTCGAAAGATATGGCTCCGTGTACATAGGTGAAATTATGGCCCTTGCACCCCATGCCCAAAGCGATTTGACCGGCCACGGTATTGTGGGAAGACTGAATAAATCGCGTGGGCGTTAAATACTGTTCGTCATTATCGATAATATCCTTCACGAATTTTTCAGAATCACCGATACAGCCCAATCCTGTTCCTACGATAATAGCATCGACCCCATTCTCTTCCAAAGCTGCGTCGGCCATTGCCGTTTTTGCACTTACAGTGCTCATTTTAATGCCCTTCGCCATACGCCGTGCCGCGGCGGGAGGTATATATGCCTTATAATTGGGTTGAATAACGTTCAGAATCGTGTCGTCGTAATCGACAAGCTCCTCCAAAAAGCTCGAATTGTCAAAGGTTTTTTGGGCGGAAACGGAACCGGTGCTATTGATGTAGACAGGCAACATAACTTGAATTTTGTAGATTACTAAATAGCATTTAATACCTATAATTTTAGGCAACTAATTGAAGGTTTTCATTTGAATCTCTTTCAGACCAAAGAATGTAGTTTGCATTTCTCGATTTTAGGGCATCTAAGAATTCCGTTTTTATCTCTTTTTCAATATCGTTGATTATTGCAATCGCTTTAACGTCTTTTTTTGTGATTTTCTCTCTTACAGGTTTAATATCATCCCAAGAAAATAGAAATGTAGGTAGATTTGATTTGTTTATTGTATTAAATGATTTAATTACAATTTCACTGTTTTTTTTTGCAATTTGAAAGTCAAAATTAAATTCCAGGCCAGTCGCTCCTTTTGAAATGAAGTCAGGAGTATAAATAATATCCTTTGAATCCAAATAATTTCTGACGTCTTCCTTGAAAATCGACACAATATTGTGTTTCGATAAAACATATAAATCGTTTATTTCAATTATTGCGGAAAGGAAGTTATGTTTTGCCTGTGAAAAGTTTTCTAAATTACTCTCAACGCTCAACTCATCATTATTGCTTCTTATACCATAATTTAAAAGAATTGAATAAGGCTTTTGAGTTAAATATAAAACATGTCATGCTCGATAACTTTTCTCCAGCTGATATTAAAAAAGCAATTGTAAGGGGTGAATTAAAAACCCTGGATTGAATCGACAAGATTCGATTGCTCGAAAATAGTTCCGGTACGTACCGTGAATTTCTTGCCACAACCTTTTGTGCTACATCTAAAACCTCTTTGAGTTCTACCAACCGTAGTACAACCACAATGAGGACAAGCTAGTCCTTCACTAAAACGAATCCGTTCATAGTATTCAATACAAGTTGATTCTTGTTTGAAGTAATCTAAAAGTTGTAAAAGTGAATTGAATTGCATGGCTCG
>ENA-ORXM01003795-ORXM01003795.1-marine-metagenome-genome-assembly--contig:-NODE-3795-length-14348-cov-4.386098_pt1 | contig 14348 bp, 11 predicted proteins | sample MGYA00237867_ERZ511480 | MGnify/ENA primary metagenome ERZ511480 (study PRJEB26309, sample SAMN06266103) | marine metagenome | isolation source: Algal blade | place: United Kingdom:Sidmouth, United...
TAATGACAGATCAGCTGAAGGTCACATACGCGTCATTGGCGGCATATCTGGTGATGGAACTGAAGAAGGTACTCTCTTGAAAATATATGATCCTTGGGATAGAAATAGCACAAGGTTTAGTAGAGGAAATACCGGTTCAGTTTACCAAGAAACTTACAGTGAATTTATTTCAAAAATGCGCCATCTGATTGAGAAAGAAGATTCAGAAGATGCCATTTATTTGGCACACCCTTAATGTATGAATATGAGAAAATTTAATAAAATATTATCATTCATTTTTTTTGCAACATTAACTTCAACAGTTATTGCTCAAGATGAAATTGTCAAGCCAGAAGGTAACAGTCTATCTATTTTCGATGACTCAAAAGTCAAAGATATTAGGATCGTTTCTTCTGATTCAGAAAGCCTTTTGATAGAGGTACGTTGTGATGACCTTGGAGATAAAGTCTATGTCTTTTCAGGAACTTTATTGGATAATCGAAAAAAGGAAATGAAATCTTTTTCTTGTGAAAGACAAGAAATTTCCAAAGGTTCATCTACAATAGATTTGGCTTTTACAGTTTCGAAAAAAAATTCTTCGACTTTGCCAAATCTGAAATCATCTTATATCAAAATTAAAATGGCTGAAAAAGAAGATGATTCCATATTTAGTGATCTAGAAAACTTAGTTGGTGGGGGAGGTGAAGATCCACTAGGAGATTTGTTTAGTACAAATTTTGTTTTTAAATATCAAAAAGATTGGAGACTTAAAGGGAACAGTAGTATGCTTATTTCAGTCCCATTGACGCCGATTGGTTCAGCTAAAAATTTAAGATAATAACATGAAAATATCAATAACAATACTTATAATACTGATTTCATTTTATACTTATGCTCAAGCAGATTTAAATGATCAAGACTTCATTAATCAAGTGATTGAAGATGAAGAAGATGACGATCTAAGAGAGGGGCCAAATAATTTGGAAGTGTATAATTTGTTTTCTTCTATAAAGGATGACGTTGATTTTGAAAATACTAAGCAGCTAAATATCAATGAATTTGTATATCGAGATGCCAATCCAAAATCTGGTTATTATTATTTCCTACCTAATGAATACAATTTGAAATTTGAATCCCAAACAAATGATTATGGCATAAATGTCAACTATGGTATGGGCGACGGTTCTTCAGCTGGCGATATTACAGTCACTGCCATATTAGAACCTGATTTTAATAAAACAGATTGGGAAATCGCCAAGCATTTAATCAAAAAACAAATCAAAGGCAGGACTGAAGAAAAGTATGGCGTAACTGAACTTTTGCCAGTACCTTTTAGAAAGGCACCCACAGTTGAGTTTGAAAACTTGTATCAATATGATGTGGATCCAAAGGACATTTCTATGAGGATTACAAATAATTTTACAGATCCTATTTATATTTCATTTCGTACCAATAGGATAGAAGAATTGATGAATATTTTCTTAAATGATATTGGTCTTTTTGGGAATGTCTACTATTATCCAGATGGAACAAACATGCCTGAAAACATTCCTATAAAATTCAATCTTAAAATAGATAGCCCAAAAACTTTCGGAAATATTATGCTGAAACAGAATTCTTGGAGGTCACAAAATTGGATTAACAAATTTGACTTTCCAATCATCTTGAAATATTTCCATGTATTAATGTTAGATGATGCAGGCGCAAAAATTTACAGTTGGGATGCTGGCAGCACTTTAGTACCAGAGAATGCAAAAATGAAATTTAATACTTCAACTATTCCTAGATCAATTGATAATGATCGAAAAGTAAAAAAAATATGGCTGGAGTATGATGTGAAAGCTTGTAAATCCTGTAACAGAGTAGTGGAGAGTAAAATAGACAAGGGCGTAGGATCTGCAAAGAGGCAGTCGATTGAGATTATCAATTTAAATGGACTGGCAAAGACAGGCGGTGAAATGATGAAAGTTTACCTGAGGTCTACGCAAGCTAGTCCTAACTCAAGTCGTAAGACAGAATTAGCCTCATTAACTATAACTGAGGATGGGAGTACACATGAAAGTCAGCCATTAATTATACAAGATGGACAGAAGCCAGATTATGAATATAAGGTGAAGATTTTCTTAACAGAGGGTAGTCCTTTGGAATCAGATTGGATCAGGGGGAAGAATCTTGAATTATTCTTTAATGAAAGTGCACTCAAAAAAATATTACCAGAATTCTAAGTAAAACAGAAATGAAAACACTGCTATATATTTGTATAACGATCTTTGTGCTTAATTCTCTCAATGCTCAAACAGCATTTCTGCATACAGTTTCACAAAAAAATACAACCGGACATATAACTTATTTAAATAATTCTGCATCTAATAATAATCCAAAAGCTATAGTCATAGTAGCTCAAAGAGGTGATAAGGTCATGAATCCGAATGAAGTAGGGGTTTGGTATAACCAAGGCAAATGGACTATTTACAATCAAAATAAAAAAGCTTTACCCATAGGCTGTCAGTTTAATGTTTTAATACTTGATCCTTTGAAAATCACAAATTCTTTCGTCCACACTACTTCAAATTCAAATATTCAAAAGCATATCACCAGTCTCAATCATTCTTTGACAAATGGCAAAGCAGGAGCCCAAATATTAGTTACGCAAGTCTATGGTAAGTACAATACATCGCCAGTAGGGGTTTGGTACAATGATGGTAAATGGAAAATATTTAATGAAAATAAATCAAAAATGCCTTTAGGCACTAAGTTCAATGTATATGTTTACAACACGCAACCTGGATTAAAAGGCAAAGGAAATATTACTGGTGGAAAATCTTTTTCTTATAAAGCAAAATCTACATCTACAAATTTTAGAATTGTCGGTCGACCAAGTGCGAGCACAACTTATGGAATGACTATCGATGATGCTGGTTTGAATGGCAAAGCAAAGGTACTGATATTTTATACCCAAAATTATAAAAGCAAATACAATCCAAACCCTAATGGATTGAAATATAAAGATGATAAATGGCAGGTTGTAAATTTGAATAAAAAACCATTGGCATCTGGTGTAGTCTTCAATATTAAAGCAGTAAATATAAAAAATTCGTTTGTACAAATGCAGCCAGTGTTTACGGGTTCCTTGAGCAATACAGATATAATAAAACCCCAGAATAATATTAAGAAACCATCGCCAGTTTTTACTTCTTCTGTTTTAAAAGAAATTTATAAGCCTGGACAATTTGTAATAGTCCCGGATGGAGTTAAGGCAGAGACGGGTTCTTCAAATTCTAATGCGACTGCAGATAGTGCTGTGTTATCGACAGAGAGTCAAGGTCCTAATTTGGAAATTGCAGGAATGGTAATGTTAGATAATATATTCGATGAAAATGGCTATGATCTTTTTTTACAAAAATTAAATATTGGGCGCACTGTATTTTGGGATAACAATAAGAACTCGAATACGATTTATTATCTGCCGTCCAAATATAATTTGAATTGGAATAAAGAAACTGGCGAATATGGATTTTCTACTTTTTATTTGTCTGCTCAAAATGGTGAGGCTGGAAAGGTATTGGTAAATGCCGAACTCAACCCTGCTATCGCAAAAGAGGATGTCGTATTTGCTGAAAAAATGTTATCTGAGCATTTTGAAAAAAATATCAATTTGATTCCAATGATTCTCAGTGCTTATCCAGATGTAGAATTTGGGAATGAACTTTTGTCTTTGGATGTAGATAATTCTAGCATAGCGATTACAATTCCTGAAGATTTCTTGGATCCAATAGTCGTAACCTGGAATATGGGCTCAAGAATTGATGACCTGGTAGCTCTAATGAAAGAACAATTTGGTATCACTGGAAAAGTAACATTTACACCTTTTAGTGAAACTGAAGCGGAAAGGCAATCTGACATTATTTTGAAATTGAATCATGAAGATACTTACGGCGTTTTCGAATATAGCTCTGCAGCAGAGGTGTTGAACGGAATAAGAAATAGCACGGATTATCCATTGATTCTTAAAAATTTTGTAGTGCTAAAAGAACGTTCTGATGGATCTTTGTACATAGATAAATTGCCTCTAAGTCAAAATAGAATTGAACCAGGAGAATACTTTGCTGATTGGACTAATACTCAAGAGTCTACTTTGATTGCAGGAGATGCCGTTCAGAAAATTTGGTTGGATTATGAATTGGATCAAGATTGCAGTTCATGTAATGAAGCGGTTGATGCAAAAATATTATCGGGTACGACTGGACCAAGATCACACCCTATTGAAGTCACACTTATTAATCCTTTAGAACATACTGGTGCATACCAAATTAAACTTAAAATAAAATCCATTCAAATGGATCCCAATGGAAGATCTGCAATCGAAAAAACATTTAATATAACAGAAGATGGGATTGAAATCAATGCAGGTGAATTGTTTTATACTGAAGATCGTTCACCCACATTTGAATATAAAATCATTGTGATTGAATCCGATGGTAATGTTAAAGAGTCTGGCTGGAAAGAACATGACGCTTTATACTTAATTATTGGTTCAGCACTTATAGATAATTTATTTAGCGAATGAAAAAGAATATTTTCATAGTAACTTTTTTCATGTTTTTTTCACTATGTGGAAAGGGTCAGGCTGTTCTGTCTACGCAAATGGAAGTTAAAGGTTTTCAAGTTTTTGAAGATTTGAAAGATGCAAATAAGTTTTACTATGCCCCTGGAAAACTTCAATTGCACTATGAGCGAGATGGTCAGCCTACCTTTAAATTAATTCAAATGAGGTATACAGGGAGAGGCGTAACAGGCAATCAAGGTGAAAAGAGATTCATGAATATTGTTCAATTTAAAGTAATAATGAATCAACCTGCCAATGAAGAATTGGCTGAAATTAGAAAGATGTTGCCAAAGTATGCTAAACTACAACCCATTCCGCTCAGTAATGTCCAAGCCATTTTGATAGCTCCTTTTGAAGGAAAATATAAGCGGATAGGAGAAGGTTCCTTTCAATCAGAAGGGAAGAGTGGTTCGAGTACCAAAACTTCTTTTTGGACTGAAAGAACTTTTACAGTAAGACTTCAAAACCATGAAGCACAATTGCTATGGGATATGGTGGAAAAGGAAAACATAGCTATGAGCGTTTCTTATGCTTATTATGCGAATTTGATTAACGATACTGTTATGGATTTCGAAGCTATTGATGAGAGTGAGGAGTTAAACTATAGTACTGTTGCAGAAAACGTGGATGGAGTAAAGCGCGTAAGCGCATCAGTAGAAATGGCTCCTCAAGATTCAGTGAGTTTAGCAGATAAAATTTCGGAAACAATCAAAGAAATACAAGAAGCAGATACAATAATTAGTTCAACTTTGATTCATACAAATGCCTTTGGATTAGAAATAGATGTTATTAAGTATCCTGATGTCTTAGTGAAAAAAGATTTAAATGAGGGTATTCCTCCAGCTTATCCTGCGCTTCAAGTGGCTTGTTTTGACTTTAGTAACAAACTAAGACCGGACTTAGCCATGAAGACTATTGAATTTGAAGCCACAGGATTAAGTGATAATAAAGTCAAATTAAGAGCTATCAAGTTTTTAAACTTAGATAGTGATTTGCATACTAAGCAAGTGAGGTTTCCTTATGCGGTCAACATGACAAGACCTTTACGCTATCGCATTAAAGAATTTATTGAAACAGGTGATTTGATTGATAAAGGATGGGTGACCTTAGATAGCTGGATGGGAATACTAGACATTACATCTCAGGAGGAGGATATAGAGGTGCATAGGAGAACTATTGATTTCGAAGTTGATCTTGAGGATATGAAAGAAAACGAAATAAGTAAGATTGAACTTCTTGTGCAATACAATTATCAAGATAAACCTAACGATCAGCGCATCACATTTAATGCAGAGGATAATTTACCGCTGCAGCAAATTACTTTTCTTGCAGATAAACACAAACCTATTAAATACACTGTATTCAGAACCAATAATGAAAGACGATATATTACGATGAAAAAAACTGTAGCAGAAGATAACTATGTCTTTATAAATTTTAAAGAATGAAAAATCTGATTACATACCTGTGTTTACAAATTTTCTTAGCTATGATTCTTAGCTTAACACCTTTGTGCAGTCAAGAGATGAATAATTCCTTAAATCTTAAATCTTCGAAACTGAATTCTCAAATGCTATGGTCTGATTTTAGAGAGAGTGAAGAATTTATTATTGCGCATGGAATTGTATTTTTTTATAGTGGTGAAGAATTAGAGAAAATAGAAATTATAGTTAATGGAAAAAAAGATACCTCAAATGTCTACCATGTTGAAAGCAAAGAAGAATCAAAGAATATTTACAGCATTAAGGCATTTTTGCCTTTGTCATTTGAACAAAACAATTATTTCTTAAAAATTCATACTACCAACAGTAAGTTTTTTTCAGATCAATTAATAGTAAAAAATTATGAGTGCAGCGTAGAGAACAATAAATTATTTACAAACAAAATTGATTGGATAGAACCCCTAGAGGCATATGATAAATCAAATCACTTTTCATCAAAATATTTTCATTATTCTGTTATAATAAGAACTTCTCTCAAAGTTGATTTAGAAAAGTACTTTGAAGTAGTTTTGAATCAATCCATATTGAAATTAAAGCCCACAGATGAGGTCCTTATTCTAGGGGAAGGGATTTATAAAATTACAGGATACGTTATACTTGACCCAAAGGCGGAGTACAACATGATATACACAAGATTTAAGATTAATGACGAGTACGTCAATTCTAAAATACTGAGATTTAATGTTATTAATAAATCTGAAGATCCTTATGATCTTGCACTCTCATCGTTTAGATCACTTTTGAAAGAAAGCTTCAGTGATCGAGATGTCGTCAATGATAACGTTGATATCGCAAATGCTTTTGGAGAGAACTATTTCAATTCTTCAGCAAAGCAATTAATGTATCTCAACTCATTATACGATATGTTGAGAAAGTCATTTGATTTAAAAAATGAGCCTACTTCTAGTTTGTATATAACCGTGTTGAGTCCTTTGGAATATGCATCAGCACATATCTTGAAGTTGTATGTTAAATCAAAAAATTTTTCAAAAGCTTCTGGCAAAGAAAAAATAAAAGCGATTACGCTTTACGAAGATAAAAATGAAGATATAACTCTGAATTTTAATTCTGCAAAATTAATGGTGCCAGAATTTGAATATCAAATAGTGTTGATTTTTAAAGATGGTAGAAAATTAAATTCTGATTGGACAACTTGTAGTGATACTGATTTAATACTTGGCAAGCAATTGATTAACCAACACTTTAATAAGAATCTAAATGAAGCAAACTAAAAAAATAGTAAATATCGTTTGTCTACTTGGTTTGATTCTTTTGCATAGCTTAAGTTGTAGTGCTCAATCTGATAAAAAGTATGTCAACTTATCTTCTTCTAAAAAAGATAAAGTTACTGTGATATGGATGAGTACCTCTGTAGGAGCTCACAATAAGGTGAAACTTAAAGCTAAAATATTTGCAAGTTTTCCTATCGAGGCTAAAAGCATAAATCTCATTATCAATGATAAAAAAGAAGGTTCCAAAGCACAGTTTGGAAGTCTATTTGGGAATGCAGAACATGAATTTACATATGAAAAAGAATTAAATCTTCCTTACAACAATAATAGGTTTCAACTTGAAATTAAGAAAGACACTTTCGAGTTTTTATCTTCTGCTCTGGAGATCAAAGACAAGAAGGTCAGCATTCTCGATGATAATGATTTTACAAGTCGCATTTTATGGACATTTCCTGATCCAGCAAAAACTGAAGGCCACTCTTACAGGTCTGAGTCTAGTATTTTTCATTTTAAAGCTTTGGTAAAAACGGGAATCCAGTTGAATTCAAAGAGCAGCATTCAAATCATTTTGAATAAAGCAATACTTGACCCCAAGGCCACTGATAAGTTGGTTAAGATTGGTTTTAACTTGTATGAATATCAAGGCTCACTTCTGTTAGACAACACTAGAGATATTAATGATGTTTTTTTGAGATTAAATGTTAATAATGAAAAGGTGGACTCCAAGCCATACGCAATAAGTGTAGATGAAGATCAACCTAGCCTTTATCTTTTGTCTATTGGTACACTTACAAATTTGGACTATACATCAAAGGATGCTGAAGATTTTGCGAATATTTACAAAAGCCAAAAAGAATCTTCAGGGATATTTCAAAAAATCAATGTAGACCTGTTAAATGGCATTGATGCGACCACTTCTGAGATGAAAGGAAGGATTGAAGAATTGAAAATAAAAAAGAACCAAGGAATAATTAAACCCAAAGATTTGATTGTGTTATTTATTTCTTCCCACGGCTTTGTACATAATGGAAAACTGAGAATACAGGGAGATGATTATGATCCTTCACGAAAGCGTTCTACTTCAATTTCCTTTAAGGAAGATGTTTCAGATATTTTGAAGGAAATTAATTGTAAGAAATTGGTTTTTGTGGATGCTTGTCACAGTGGCGCTGGAGAAAAGTTTAATATAGCGGACCTTAACTATGAAATTGAAAAACTGAATAAAATCACAACGGGTTTGACAACATTTGTATCAAGTCAAGGAGATGAATTGTCCTATGAAGACAGTGCGTGGAAAAATGGTGCTTTTACTGAGGCAATAATTAAAGGACTTAGTGAAGGAGAAGCAGATTTAGACAAGAATTATATAGTAACTGTAAACGAACTGTCGAGTTATTTGACAGCCGAAGTGCCACGTATGGTATTAGATAAAAAAGGGAAACCACAAAACCCTAAATTACTCAGCAATGACTTAGGTGATGTGGCAATATATTTTATTAACTAAAAATTATGTGTAGAAATATTATAAAAATTAAAACAGAAACAATGAAAAATGCATTACTAATTATTTTCTCATTGTGCATTGTAGGAACTTCCTTTGCACAAGTCTTTCCTCAAGAACTAGATACTCAGTGGGATTTTAAGGATGATTCCAAAAAGGTGATTGTTGTTACATATGATCTTCCTGACTTTGACGACCTACGTTATCTTAAAATTGTAGCCAAGGCCTATGTTGATGATAGGTTGGTGCCAATGCGCTCACTACGTGGAGATATTGGTGAGGCGGTGAAAGTAGGCAAAGCCAAAACAATCGAATGGAACTGGGAAAATGATGTAGTTGAAATTGCAGGCGAATTGCGTTTTGTAGTAACTGCCGATAACCCTAACCCTGTTGATGAAAATATTACGACTGTGGCTGAGCCTAAAATGGATAATCCTACGATTCCAGTGGTTAAAGTTTTGGCACTACCTGTAATAGCAGGTGGAGGATTAGCAATTACGGGTTTACTCTCTTCTTCAGGAGCGAAGTCTGATTGGAATGCCATGACAGTAGCCGAAAGAACTCAAGATGAGTATGATTCACTAAATGGAAAATATAAAACAGGCCAATATTTGACTATTGGAGGTGGTGTGGTTATTCTAGCTGGAGTCATATGGTATATAAAAGAAAAGGCGGCCATGAATTCTTATACAATGTCAAGAATTTCTGTTGAACCTGGCGTTGGTAATTTAACCAATTTAGAAATAAATAAACCTTTGCCTCAGGCTCAGTTTGGGATGAGTATAAATTATAAATTTTAAAAATGAAAAAACTAATATCTTTTCTAATACTAGGCATTTTTATAACATCTAATGATTCAAATGCACAAAGTGTGTTTGGAGCTTTAAATCAATTTCTAAGTCAAGACTTTTTTACAGAATATGAGGAATTAAGAGATCGTGCTGAAGAATCAGCCATGCAGTTTAAATATATCCAACATAAATATTCAGAAGAAGAAGTAATGGATGTTATACAAGCTTATGATGCATCTGCAAGATTCTATAATTCTATTCTTGAAAATATCAAGAAGGACCTTTTAAATAAGAAGAAGCGCAAGTATATGGTTCAGTTTCCAGAAGATTTTGCAAAGAAAACAGAAGCTGATTTGTATAGAGCTAAAGAGTTTTATGAGATGACTTTCCAGAAGGAAATTATTAGAGTCACAGATGGAGAAATAACAGGTATGGCTTTTTTAGCTATGATGCCACAAATTATAGGTTATGCAAAATCTGCCTTTTCGATTTATAAAAAGATTAAAAAAGAAATGGAAAAATTTAATAATGAATTGTTAGAAAAACACTTGATACAAAAATATAGATTTAAAACATGGGAAGAAATTGATTAAGAGAAATGAATAACCCTTTAGTGAAATATTGTTTATTGATTCTTAACAGCATATGTGCTTATAGTATTGGGGCACAAGGCTTGGTGATGATGGAAGAGAGTTATGATCTTGTTCCATTAGAAATTTCAAATGAAGGTTCTAAAAGTGTGAATATGAAAATAGAAAACACTTATGCTACTAGCTTGAGGCCATACGCTCCATCACCATATAATCAAGGCGAAGATGCCAATTGTGTAGGCTGGTCAGTCGGCTATGCTGCGCAAACTATTAGGAAAGCATATTTGGAAAAGATTACAGACAAGCATTCAATTGACAGTATTGCGTTCTCTCCTCATTTTATCTATAACAATGTAAAACTTAAGGACTGTAAAATGGGAGCTGAGATTCCAGAGGCTTTGCAGTTTTTAATGCGCACTGGAAATGTATCGATGAAAAGTTTTGAAGAAGGTATATCAGATTGTTATGTGCAGCCGAAAAATTCACTTTATGAACTGGCACAAGCCAATAAAATATTAGACTTTAAAAAACTTTTTACGCCTAAGACAACTCAGCAAAAGAAAATCAGAGTGGTTAAGGAAGCACTTATAAATGGATTTCCTGTAGTGATAGCCATGAATATAACTAAAAGTTTTGCGGAAATGTCAAAAGGGGAAGACATGTGGTATTCTGAGGCAGGCTCCCAAATACCTCTAGGTGGTCACGCTCTAGTGGTAGTAGGTTTTGACGAATTGCGCAATGCATTTGAGATAATGAATAGTTGGGGAGATCAATGGGCTGATGAAGGATTTGCCTATGTAAATTATGAAGACTTTCATAAATATGTAAAGTATGGTTTTTCTTTTGCTGAAAAATCTGAAGAGCAATTTTCATTTATGGTAAGCTTTAGACGGAATAATTTAATTACAGCGGACGGTGAAGCATATTTTGAAAAAGAATTGTTTAAATGGGACAAAGACAAATACACATTAGCGGCAAACGATTATCGTCCTAACTCAACTTATGAAATAGATATTTACCATTCTGAAGATAATTATAAATTGTACTGTTTTAATGCTTCAGGACAAGGCAGTTATAATGAATTATTTAAAATTGATGGATCTGAAAATGATTTAATAATCAATGTTAAAACCTTTGGATTTACTTTGCCCCCATTAAATTTCACAGACCCAGAATCTGAAAAATTTGTCTTTATCGTTTCAAAGAATAAATTAACACACGAGAAAATAGAAAGTATTTCCTCTTGCTCAACTGTAGAAGAGATTAATAATTTATTCGCCTCAGAGGTCGATGTTACTAATAGAATTCTTTCGTACAGCAGGGTAGCAGTATCCGGAAGTATTGAAAATAATACAATGATTATTCCAGTAGAATTTGTTGTGAAATAAAAATTTAATAAATGAAAAATCGAACTATAATAAAATATTTTACTGTATTTGGCTTCGCTTTAACAGGGTTATTTATGTCTTGTGATTTGGATTCAGATTTTATGCCATCAGGAGGAGGCACTACGGCCACTTGTACTGATGGTATTGAAAATGGAGACGAAACAGGAATAGATTGTGGTGGTTCCTGTTCTCCTTGTTCTATCCTAGTTTCTTGTACAGATGTTGATTGTGGTGGTTCTTGTTTTGATTGTATAAAAACATTTCAAAATACATTTCAAAATTTTGGTGGGTGCAGAGCTATCATTGAATCTGAAGATGGATTTGTTATGTTAGGTGTTTCAAGTGGAAATGTGGGACTACTTTTTTTAGATTTACTTGGAGAAGAGATATCAGTAAAGGAGTTTCAGAATTTAGGAACACAATCATATACAATTTCAAAAACTATTGATAATGATGGTTTTGTCTTTGTTGCTGTAGATCCAATCTTGAATGTTAGTAACATTATTCGAACTAATAAATTTGGAACTCAAAATGGGACACCATTTGTTCTAAGTGGCAGAATAATTATTCAAAAAATCTTATTAGGGAATAATTTAAATTATTTTTTATTTGGTTATGATGCTACAAATCAAAACCAAAAAGTTTATTATGAATTTGACAACAATCTAAATTTATTAGACAGTAGAGTATTTGGTAATGGATCGTTTTTTGATGCTGTTAATTTTTCTGGAGATAATTTTGCAATTATTGGAACAGGTGAAGTCACCATATTTAATAATTCAACTTTTTCTTCTTCTAGCATAGCTTATCCAACAACATATAACTTAAGATCAATCTTGATTGATGAGATCAATAATGAATTTATCATTTCAGGATTTGACGCAGTTCCAAATAGTGATTTTCAAAGATTTATACTGAAAACTGATTTTTCTGGTAATCAGATTGGTAACATATTAATATCAGGTAATGGAACTTATGACAATGGTGTTTATAAAAGTGATGGTAACATATTTGTTGCAGGGAGTGAAGAACAATCAAATGGTGGCACCTCGGTAGCATTAATAAGTTTGTCAAAAGAAGGAGTACAACTTCAAAATGAAATTTTATATGAAAACCTGGCAACTCCTAGAGGGATGATTCGCAGTGAAGATGGCGGATTTGTAATAACAGGTTTTGTTCCCAGCACTCCTACTTCTATAGGAAGTTCCTTCATTCTTAAAGTAAATAAAGAGGGAGAAATTAATTAACAACAGCAAGATTTATTATAAAATAAGAATGTTGAAGAAATCTTATGTAAACTAAAACTAAATATGTTTAAAACTTTATTCATGAACCATTTTTATACATTATTATTTCTCTGTTTTTTAATATCAGCCTGCGATTTAGATCCAGACTTTACACCTTCAGTCGACGTTGCAGCTACATGTATTGACGGTATCCAAAATGGAGATGAAGCTGGTGTCGATTGTGGAGGTACTAATTGCCCAACTTGTCCTACTTGCGTTGATGGTATTCAAAACGGTGATGAAACAGGTGTAGATTGTGGAGGTAGTTGTCAGCCATGTGGGACAGCACCTACTTGCACAGATGGTATTCAAAATGGAGATGAGACAGGTGTAGATTGTGGTGGCACTATTTCAAATTGCCCACCCTGTGCCATACTTGGATGTACCGATTCTGATGCGCATAATTACAATCCTGCAGCAGATACTGATGATGGGTCTTGTGAGACGTGTAATGATAATGTTCAAAATGGAGATGAAACAGAAATAGATTGTGGTGGGGTAAAATGTAATCCATGTGTTAACACATTTGAATTAGTCCTTGGTGGGACTTCTGATGAAAATTTGTACAGTGTAATCGAAACAGATAATGGAAACTTCTTAGCTGTTGGATCAACGAATATCAACGGTGATTTAAATACATGGTTTTTAAGTAGTAATGCCGATGGAACAAATACAAATGATATTAGAATGGGTGCATTCAGAGATAATTGTGGAAAACAAATAGTTGAATACAACTCTAATTTCTTAATAATATCTAGCGGAGGTGATCAAGGCGTTTTTGTTCAGGAAGTTACAGAAAACGGTACGGGTTTAGGGACCTCGGATTACGGAAGTAATGAATTTGAAGGAAATAGCATAGTCAATTATGGAGGACAGACTGTGCTGTGTGGGATAGGTTCAGAGGAAGTTTTAATCCAATTCTATAACTCCTCTAGTAAAGCAGAATATCAAATTAACAACGCAGAAATTGGTCATATCAATTCAGATGGTGGAAATATTGTAGTAACAGGCATACAAAGTGAATATGCGTTCTTTGCGCGCTTAAGTAATCAAGGTCCAGGTGTCGAAACTTTGATTGAATTTAACGAAGGAGATGCTCATGAAGACACTTTGTATACTTATTTTTGCCTTCTAAGCTTAAGCGAGGGTTTGTTAAACATAATCTTGTGAATATAGGCTCGCAGCCTTTAGCTACCGTTCTGCTTTAGGAAACAGCCTGAGATGACCTAATCTTGCTCGCTTCAAGTTTAAGCCTCAATCAGCCTAAACCTGACATACGAGTACGCCTAAACCAACTAAGTATCGGGTAAATTTACTATGGATTAGCTTAGGTTCTCAAGCAGCTGAACTTTTTCTTATGCCCAATGATTAAATCAGGCTTGCCTCGAGGAATATATTCTTGCTTGGACATGTTTTTTAACGCCGCTTTGACGCACCTCTTTTAGACTCATGGTATGAGGCAAGAAAAGCTTT
>ENA-ORXM01003796-ORXM01003796.1-marine-metagenome-genome-assembly--contig:-NODE-3796-length-14346-cov-3.885977_pt1 | contig 14346 bp, 12 predicted proteins | sample MGYA00237867_ERZ511480 | MGnify/ENA primary metagenome ERZ511480 (study PRJEB26309, sample SAMN06266103) | marine metagenome | isolation source: Algal blade | place: United Kingdom:Sidmouth, United...
AGGGCGAACAATGTAGAGAAGAAGTTTCTTATATTATATATGCCCCAGAAACAATTAATACTGTTGCTCTTGAAGATGTTAACACAGGTGAAACGAAGGTTATTTCTATCAAAAGAAGAGGGCAACAATTAGCTGCTAATACTACTAAAGAAGAAGGACCTCAAGTATTTATAAAAGACAAATAAGCATACTATTTCTGAACGGAATACATATTTTACAATAAAAAAAGGAAAACTACTTGATGAGTAGTTTTCCTCTTTTTGTTTTTTTACGTAAGTAGGTAGATAAATCTAAAAATCTGAACCAATAGACAAATATAAGATTGGATCTTGTACCTGTCCCGTTTCTACTCCCCAAGCATAATCTAAGCGGAAATAATGTCCCAATAGAACCGTTCGTATTCCAAATCCATAACCAAATAGAATTGGTCTTCTGAAATAGTTGACGGTAACTTTTACAGGTGAAATAGAGCCTGGTCCATTGTTGTCTATAACTGTTGTATTCAAAGGATTATCTGTTGAAAATGGTGAAGATCCTTGCCATGCTGTACCGACATCAAAAAAGGCCACTAATTGCAAACTTCTTAACATAGCATTTCTTGGAGGATTTTTAGAGATATAATCTATAATTGGTATCCGCATTTCGACATTCCCTAAAGCATAGGAACTACCATTTCGTGCATTACTATTAAAACCTCTCATGTTTGCTCCTAATGTCTGTAAACCGTAGTTGTTGGCATCGGGCAAGGTAACAGAAGTGCTTGTTGTTGGGAACATCCAATTTTCTACACCACCTAGAGAGTATAATATTTTTTGTTGTCCAAATGAACTAGCCGCTGCCAAACGAAATGCAAAGATTGTTTTGTTATCAAAAGTTAAATAATGTCGAGCATCAAATCCTATAGCTGCTGTTAGCCCGCCTTCAAAACCGACCTTAAACTCTTCCTCTGTCTGCACAGAAAATGGCTTGTACAAATCCAAATAGGCTTTAAATTTAGTCCCTTTTCTAGCATTTAATCGTAATTCCAACGTATTATCAAAAACGTATTCTAAACGAAGCCCTAATCTATTCTCATAATAAATAGGCACTTGCAAGCTATTTAACTCTTCTGCCAAGATAGCCACTTTATCCAATTGCAAACTAAAAATACCTCGAATGCTTTGAAATTTTGTCAAAGGGTATTTAAGTTCTGCTTGTAATAGATGCTTTACTGTACGCCCTCTTGCTTCTATAGAAACATTCGTAAGTGTATCTACAACTACATAGTTATAGATACGTCCTCTCCTATAAAAAGAATACCGCTGATCAATTAAGCCTTTTTTATTTTCTACATTAACAAAATACTCCATTCCATTAAAATCAAAAGGCACTCGAAGCCCAAGCTCCAAATAAAAGTTCTCAAAAACATCCACAAATCCCGTTTTGAGAGCAAAGCTCAAAGGTTGAAATTGATAATACCCCCCCAAATACATATCCATTCCATTATACAATGGCGTATTATCCATCTGAAAGGTCACTTTATCTACTTTGAATAAGCTTTTGTATTTATTAGCATGCGTTTCGTTCCAAGCAACGATTTTTGTTCCAGGATCCTTTAAAATTCGCTTGACTTTTTTCTTATTATTTGGGGTTGCCCTAATATTATCACCATCTTCCACCAAAATAGTTGGGGTCACATTTTTATCCTCCTCTGTTTCTTCATTTGGTTCCTTAACATCTTCAAATTCACTTTGAAATTCATAATTGTCAATATCTATTTTCCCTGTATCAACAGGTGGGCTAGTATCTTTTGTAATAGGTTTCGGTTCTTCCAAGTTTAATTTTTTAGGCAAAGTAGAGTTTCCTTCCTTCCCTTTTTGTACTTCTGATGATTTCTTGAATGCCACAGTACTTTTCTCGCTTTTAGAAAAACCATTTATTTTTTCTAGCAAATGACGATAAACGGTCTTCTCAACCATTTCCATAGCACGCTGTGGTTTAGCATCTCGTACAAATACTTGATAAGTACCATCTCTATAGATTAAATCTGCCACTTTGCTTGTACTACCATCATGCTCTAAGATATTTCGGCTATAATCCGTGTTTGCATGCCCTACTCCCGTTAAGGTATAAATGGGTTGAATGTAAGTACTGTCAACTGGCAAATGGCTATAAATTGAATCTAAGGCAATCGTTAATTCTGTCCCATCTTCTAGAATCAAAACACGCTCTTTGTGTAATAAAACAGTATCTATTTCCGCTACGTAACGATTATTAAATCCATTCTCATCACTCAAATAAGTAAAGTGATTCCCTTTCCCCATTGTAATAGGATGCGTTTCGTTTGCTAAGGGAGTGCGAGTTAATTGTATTAGTTCTTTAGATTTTGTTTCTAAATTATAAAAGTACAAATCGAAATTACTAGGTGGTAATTCGTTTGTAAAGCGCATCGAATTGATGTTCGCTCTTGTGCGATTAGAAGAAAATACAATTCCTTTTTGTCCTCTCAAAGTAATGATTGCCAATTCTTTTTCATCCCAAAAATCATTAGTAATTGCTTTGGGCATTCCACCACTATATATATATAGGTCAGAATGTCCATTTTGAATACCAACAAAAGCTAAACTTGAGCTACTCATAACATCAAAGTCTATAATTCGCTCAACCCCTTCTATTGGTTTATCTTTGGCCGATTTTTTATCAATAGATTGATACCTAACTTTTACCTTATCTCTTTTTTCATGTATAATAATTACCTTATCACTCGTTTTAGACCAAGCAATCAAAGGATAGTTCGATTCATAATCTCCTGAATAATCTCGTTCTCCATGTTTGTATAAAACAGTTTGTTCTTCTGTTTCCAAATTATAAACAATCACTTTTCGGACACCTTGATTGTGTTCTGTATAAGCTATATACTTAGAATTAGGGCTTATTTTTACATTTTTAACAATTGCTTTTTTAGGATTATTTAAGGCAATTCGTCCTTTGTTTGGAAAACGACGTTGTTTGTTATCCGTGTTGTAACGTTCACTATAATAATTAAACCAATCTGCTCCAACTACTTGATAATACGTTTTTCCAAATACATATAAAAATCCATTTTCTACACTTCTATTAATTCGAGTTAAGTACAACAAATTAGAAACTGTTGATTTGCTATGCTCTTGAGAGACAAAATGAAATAGCGATTGTCCAGCTAATAAGGGTTCTTTTTTTGCTAATTCCACAAAATTTTCATATTTACCACTCAACAGAACATCCCTTAATTTATTATCCATTTCTGTGCTCCAATCCTCTGTTGCATGTGCAATTGCTCCTCTTACAAACCATTGAGGCAAATTCATTAGAACAGAATTTTGTACCATCTCTTGAATATTCGTTCCAACCAATATCTTACCCAACAAAACTTCAGCTAATCCTCTTCGAATTTGATGGCGCAAATCAGCATGACTTCCATTAAAATACACCTGAATTTTTGGTGTTACAATTTTGGTTGTTCCTCCTTGATTAACATTATATCGTTTTACACCAATATTACTTTGGAGATAGTCACTATAATCACTGTGTATAATTATTTCAATTCGCTTTTTGAGCTGATGTTCAAACATTCGAGACAATTCTATATAGTCCAATTCGGCTACCGGTAGGACATATTTTGCCATCTCTTTGTCATCTTCAGCATACGAGATCTGAAAGTTAGTCGACTCATATCGAAACCACTTTTTTTGTTCGTACTGAAGCCTATTTTGACCAAAGTCTGTACTAATAACTTGACTTTTTGCAGTTGACAGAAAGATAATGGACAGAAATAAAATAGAGAGTCCTTGAATAAGGTATTCGCGTTTTTTATGAATCATAATTATAAGTCGAGCAATTCATTAAATAAGTAGAGAGTTGGCGGTACAGACAACTTCTATCTTAAGAATTGTTGTTTTATCAAAAAAATGGAAAACTTAAAAAATTAAACAGATTCATTCCTAGATATGTTTTGTCATATTTAAAGAACAAAACAGTTTGAAATCTTCCTCTTTTATCCCTTTTATTACAAGAAATTGGATGATTTTTTATACTGATTGATGTATTGTATTAATAATAACGTATTTTTGTAGTTTGAGGTTAAAATGAGAACACTTTTTTTACAAAAATCTGTTTATATTCTTATTAATAACTAATCTTATGCATAAAAATGGACTGGGTAACCTAGTATCAAGAATTGGTTTGATAGTTTTGTTTGAATGCGAAATGTTTAATGCCATATTGTTCCGTCATGCCACATTTAGCATTCAAAATTTAGCATTAAACATTAGAACAAAACGGAAGTAAATAACCATCAACTTAAATTATCCTTATTTTTTGCGTAAGATTAGTTTAGTAATACCCAATTCGTCACAAAAATAAAACCAGTTCGGTTTTTTATTGATAAATAGTTTAATTTAATCCGATTAAGTATGGCACAAGTTCATTTTTTTGCTTTTAGTCCCTTTTCTGAAAACACTTATGTTATTTATGATGAAACGAAAGAATGTATCATCATTGATCCAGGTTGTTACACAGAAGCCGAGCGAAAAACATTAAGTAACTTTATTGAAGAGCATGCACTCACCCCTGTTCGACTAATCAACACGCATTGTCACTTGGATCATGTGTTTGGAAATCGTTATGTTGCAGAAACCTACCAACTGGCTTTGGAGATTCACGAAGGGGAAATTCCTGTTTTAGAATCGGTTCCTGTTGTATCTCAAATGTATGGCATTCCAAATGTGCAACAATCACCAGATCCGGATCCCAATAAATTTATCAATGAAGGCGATATTATTACATTTGGCAATACCAGCCTAAGTGTTTTCTTTACACCTGGACACTCTCCTGCTTCTGTTTCTTTTTACTGCCAAGCAGATAATTTCATCATTGGAGGAGATGTTTTATTTCAAAGTAGCATTGGTAGAACAGATTTACCTGGAGGAAATATGGATACTTTAATGAAAAGTATTTTTGATCACTTTTTAACCTTGCCAGATGAAACAACGGTTTATTCTGGACATGGAAACCCAACAACTGTTGGTGCAGAAAGAAAGGGCAATCCTTTTATTTTAGACTACGCCAAAAGATAGCTCATCAAATTACAAGCAAAAAACGTAATAAATAGTATTTAATATAATAATAAAATGGCAAGAACAGAACTTAGCGACTTAGGAGAATTTGGATTGATAGAATTCTTGACCAAAGATGTCAAACTAAAAAATGAATCTTCTATCCGTGGGGTTGGAGATGATGCCGCCATTGTAGATCACGGCACTCAAAAAACTGTTATTTCTACCGATTTACTAGTAGAAAACATTCATTTTGATTTGATTTATACACCACTCAAGCACTTAGGTTACAAAGCTGTTGTCGTAAATTTATCTGACATTTATGCGATGAATGCTCGTCCTACACAAATTACCGTTTCCTTAGCTATTTCTAATCGTTTTTCGGTAGAGGCAGTGAATGAAATTTATCAAGGTATCCATGCTGCTTGTGACTTGTATAAGGTAGATTTGATTGGAGGAGACACTACTTCTTCTGTTCAAGGCTTGACGATCAGTATAACCGCTTTGGGAGTTGCTGATGAAGACAAGCTTGTCTTTAGAGATACGGCGCAAGTTGGGGATTTAATTTGCGTAACGGGCTTTTTAGGTGGTGCTTATGTGGGTTTACAATTATTAGAGCGCGAAAAGCAAATCTATTTGGACAATCCAGAAATGCAACCTGACTTGGAAAATAAAGATTATATTGTAGGGCGTTTGTTAAAGCCAGAAGCTCGCAAAGATATTTTTGAGTTTTTTGAAACGGCTAATTTATTGCCAACTTCAATGATTGATATTTCTGATGGTTTGTCTTCGGACTTGCTACACGTTTGTCGTCAATCAGATGTTGGTGCCTTTATTGAAGAAAAGAATTTGCCGATTGCTCAAGAAACTTCGGTAAAAGCAATCGACTTTAAATTGCCTCCAACTACTTGTGCCTTACATGGTGGTGAAGATTATGAATTGCTCTTTACTATCAAACCAGAAGATGCAGAAAAAATTCGCTACAACATGGAAATTCGCATCATTGGAGAAATCACCAAACCAGAAGATGGGATTAATTTGCATACTTCTGGTGGAAGTATCAAGGAGTTGATTGCGCAAGGGTGGAGACATCATTAGAAAGCACCTATTAACAAACAAAACAACAACTATGTGTATATTTCATGTGACTAGTAAAACAGACTCTTTCAAAGAGTTTTTAGCGGCACATCCAGAATTACCTGTCTACCAGTCGCATGACAAAGGAGAAAAGCCTAAAATCGCAGCAGAAGAATCTATCCACACAGATTATGGCTTTTCTTGCGAAGTGAGTGAGCGTTCTTGGGATGATGTAGGGGGACAAGTTATTGATATGATTAGCTTTCTGGAAGTTTATTCTTCTTATTTTACTAGTTTGAAGAAAACGCATCAGATTGATGATTGGCGATTTGATTTGCCTTATGAATGTGAATTAGAGGACACTCAATTTACACAATGCAACTATTTGCCTCCTAAACTCATGCGTTTGGCTGGGGATTTAGAGATTGGCATAGAGCTATCTCTTTACTGGCCCAGTGCTGATGAGGAAGAGGAATTCTTGGATGAAGATAATGTTTCTGCTGATTCTGATACGGATGATTAATCGTTATCACGCAAAAATGAACTACTATTGACAAACAGCAAATAAGGCAAATAAGCTTTGTTTGCTGTTTTTTTATTATTTTAACCTTACTATGGAAAAGCTGAGTCCTAAAGAAATTTTAAAAATTCCAGACTTATTACTGAGTCCTGATGAAGCAAACCAAACGATTGCCATTCAATTGTTGGAGCAACATCCCTATGCGATTGCTTTTATTTTGGTTCCTATTGAAGTTTTTTTAGCCTTTCATCCTAAATACAAATTACTCTCTGTTGTACAACAAGCCCTTCCTAACTTTAAGTTAGAAGAATCGCCTATTTACTTGATCTATTTGATTGAAAACAATGGTGATTTTTTGCATACCACTCAAACTATCTTAAAACGCTTTTCTATCAACGAGTTAAATTATAGAACATGGCTTTTGAATGATCCAAAGAAAGCAGCTGCCTATGCTTCTGTTGGCGAAGCTTTTTGTCAATATGAAAACTTGTTTGAAAAGGGCTTAGTCTATTATCAATTGGCAATTAAGAACAGCCCTAGAAATATAGATCATACGCTTAATTATCTAGCCTTATTACAAAAAAAATATACCCTTAATAAAACACTCAAAGCTCATCAAGCAGAAATCATTGCCCATTACAACCAAGCCCACAAAGAACAAGCACATCAAGACTTACTTTATCATTTGGCTTTATTCTATCAAAATCATTTGAATGACAAAACTGCTGCAACAAAGACTTGGGAACGCTGCCTTCAAAGCTATCCTAGATTTAATAGAGCTGTTTTTGCTTATGCTCAATTTCAAATAGCAGAAAAAAATTGGACAAAAGCAAAAGCATTGGCATTAAGAAGTTTGACCTTGGCACAATCTGGTGCTTATTATAATTTGGATGAAATCTACTATATGTTGGGGGGCATAGAGTGGAATGGATTTCAAGATCCTACTGCCGCAGAACAGTACTTTGAAAAAGCCTTGGAAGAAAATGAATTTTATTTCCAACCTTTGGAAGCATTAATGGAACTATCTTTAGAAAATGAGGATTATACAAAGGCAATTCGATGGCACAAAGTAGCATTAAAAGAAACACCTTTCGACATTCCTCTGATGCTAAAGCTAGCTGAATTGTACCTTGAAATTTACGATTTAGAACAAGCTGCCTATTACTATACGGAAATATTGGAGCTGAATGCTGCTTATCCTCCAGCCTTGGAAGGATTAAAAAAGATAGACCAATTATGACACCTTTAAATTTGGAAGAGATTCAAAAGATTGCTCCCCTCCTCCTTAGTCCTGATGACAATAATGTTCAGTTGGCTTTGAGCCTGTTGGAAACGCATCAATACGCCCTTTCTGAAATAAAAGATGCGGTTTTAATTTTTGCCTTATTCAATCCAGAAGAAAAAAAACTAGCTGGTTGGATTGCAAAAGCCTTTCCTGCTCTAGATCTAAAAAAACATCCTGTTTATCCTTTAGCTGCCGCTTTGTTTGATTATAACAATGCCCATTACCTACCCAATGAAAAACGCCTAAAGCGTTTCATGGAAGCACAAGAACCTTATGAGGCTTACATTTCATCTAATCCTAAATGGGCAGAAGCCTATGAGCAATTGGCTCGACAAATAAAAACTCGTTATCCTAATAATTATAGCTTGGTTTTGCCTTATTTTAGAAAAGCTAGAAAGTATTTCCCAGACAGTTATAGTGCTGCTTTTAGTTTGGCGCACTCCCTACATTACCACCCTTCTCCCTTTGAGAACATTGAAGATTATGCTACAGAAGTAATTGAGGGTTATGCCAAAGCTTATGAAACGTATCCTTTGGCTAAGGCTCTTTATGCCACTGCCGTGTTTTATCATGACCATATTAAAGATCAAGAAAAAGCCACTCATTATTACCAACTTTGCATTACAAATCATCCTAATTATCCTTTTGCTTATAATGGTTGGGCAGAGCTTCTATTGGAACAAAAGCAAGCTAAAAAAGCAAGAGAACTCGCTTTACAAGGCTTAGAAAAGTTGTCCTCAGATGAAGACAAAGAACACCTCTGGGATACCTTAGGTCATATTGAATGGAAAGGTTTTCAAAATTACCAACAAGCAGAAGTTTACTTCTCTAAGGCTATCGAGGTTAATCCCTCTCACTGGGAATCTATTATTGGAGCCGCAGAAATGTTTTTTGAAATTAAAAAATATACTCCTTCAGCCAATTGGTATGCTGTAGCCTTGAATCGTCAACCTAAAAACTTAGCTGTCTTAAAACAATTAGCTTTGATACAAGAACTATTGGGAAATATAGATGTTACTAGAGGTTATTATCATACTATTCTAACGATTATGCCTAATCTACCTATGGCTATTGAGGCGCTAGAACGCTTAAAAGGTTAAAGATGGCTATTCCTGCAAAAAATCGAATGATTTTAAAGCTGTTCATTGGTTGATTCTTCTAATTTTAGCTCTGGTCGTTTTTCATAACCAATCATAGAAGTTACGATAAGCACTAAGAGTGGTCCAATAAATAGATTGATTGTTATGAAAATAATCGGAGCTATTGCTATTTTGGCTAAGACGCCTATTAATCCACCTGTAAAAGATTGAAACACCCCATAAATTAAGAAGAATGCAACTTCTTGAACCAGTGAAAACAAAATAATTGTCAATACCAAAGCTTCTAATAGCAAAGGAAAAAAAGGAATCTGTTTCTGAACAACACTCCTCAATAGCAGTAGCGATATAAAAGTAATCAATATACTACCTATTGTTCCTAACAAACCTTTCAAAGGATATAATGAACTAAAATCCTGAAATAAACCTTCATACATTATCATAAAAACAACCCCTACTACAGATAATATACCTACCAACAAAACTACTCCTATATTTTGAAGAAAAACTTCCCCAAATTTCAGCGGTTGTTCAGTTTCTTGTTTTAAAACTGCTAAACAAGGTAACACTAAAACAGATAAATAAATATACATATATGAAGTATATATATTATCAAACCACACGCCATCAAATAATCTAAAATCTAGAACACTTGCGAAAATAATCATCCCTATATTCAAACCAATAAAGAAGATTCCAAGACCAATATAAAAAGTTCTATTTTCCTTCAAAGCAGTCTTATAGTTATCTAGAACTTGACTGAAAATGTAATTAAGCTTCTGTTTCATTATTGAGGTAGGTTAGGGTTTGAGAATAAAAAATACTGATAAAAGGAATCAATAATGAGACATAAATAATTGTTGTGGCAAATAGTAATAGGTTGCTTATTTCTATGATGCTTGACAAAAAATAAGAAAAACTTGTTACAACTGCACTAATCATACTGACTATATATCCTCCTAATACAGGTATTAGGATAGCAAAAACAAAGATTAATAACCATTTTTCTCTTATCTCCCAAAACTTTTGCAATGGGATATTTAACCATTTTAAGTACAAGAACAGTAACAATAAATAAGGGATCATCCGCATAGACCAATACCAAGTATAACCAAACACATTGAATACGCTATATAATAAGTTCCCTATTATCCCTCCTAATAAGTGGATTACAATAAGTAGTACAACAAGCTTAATATAATAAACACGAACATCTTTACTTATGTATTTCAACGCTTGACTTATTGTTGGTTGTCTATTTTCTATGGGTACATCCAACACATCATCCGCAGTAATTGTCGTGCTATCATTGTCCTTAGAAAATCCAATATTATGATAATAAACACCTAAAATAAAACTGTTAAAAATAATGAATTCATAAAAAAAATCTTGACTCAATTCTAATAAATAATTACTTAAGCTAAGGGGTGTATCAGAAATACTTAGTAAGTTAATATTAACAATAGAACTAGCACTGTAATAATTTGTGGTGAATCCAAACGAGGAAAATAGTAGACTTATTTCATGTAATAAGAAACTCTCTACTAATGCTAACAATATAAAGGTGAGGAGGATTTTTTTGGATTGCAAAAGCGTTACTTGCCAGTATTCAACAGTAGCATTAAATCCTATTTTTAGAGCTATTTTCATTTTTTCAAGTTCGTTATAAAGGTTTAATTTACAATTTAATATATTTGCCTCAAATAAAAAAGTGTGCTTGATTTTTATCTCTATTTTTTATAATTCACGAGTAGTTACAGCTTTATGCTGTTTTTCAATTTGTAGCAATTCTGATTAGAATCATTGTTTTTCTAGGCAAATAGTATCTTCACAATCATCATTTGTAGTACTTTGTTAGAACAAAAACGTTGGGGATTGCCGTAGAATAAGTCCGATTAACTTTAATTTTAACCCGTTTAAATACTTTTTATTATTTTTGGTTCCTAGATTGGTTCAGCATTAGAATTAGTACTTCTATCTTATCAGGAGTTAAGCATTTTTTTTACACAAACTTGGCGTCGAGTAAAACTCAACTAACTCAACGTTATTCTCCCCCTATATGAAAGCTTTATTAAAACCATATCCTTATCTATACTATACCAAAAGGAATATTTCTATTGCTATTATTGTTGCTCTAGTCATTTTTATTATCAATTACTTCATCAATAATGAACAATCCGTTCAACAACATTTTGTGGTCAAGAGATTAGAGCTTGCCCTCACTTTTGGATTAATTACAGGATTTGCAATTTTTTTCTTATTTGATTTCATACCCCGATTTTTCTTCTCCGATCAACTGAAGGAGTCTTGGACAATAGGCAAGGAGTTTAGCTTCATTATTCTTTTGTTCTGCATTATAATCATATTGAATTATTTTTATATAATTTCCATTGCAAGAAACCAAGCTCATTTCTGTTCATGGAATGCCTTTTTATTTATTGGGTTTAGTGCTATTGTTATAGGACTTACACCCACTCTTTTTATTATACTAACTAATTATACATTTATTTTAAAAAGAAACCTAAGAGAAGTCCACTCCTATAATGAGCAACTTAAAAGTAAATTAACTCCTCCTCCTTCAATAGAACAAGATTCTAAAATTGAATTAAACTCTAACAATATAAAGGAGATGATTCCTATTCACCTTGCTCAACTTTGTTTCATTAAATCGGAAGGTAACTATGTAGAGGTCTATAGTTATCACAACAATCAAATTGAGAAAAAAACCTATCGAGCGTCCATTCAATCTATTCAAGAACAACTTAGCAGTTACTCCTATATTGCTAGAGCACATCGTTCTTACCTAGTCAACCTACAAAACATTCAATACACAGAAGGTAATGCTCGGAATTTTCAACTATACTTTGGAGATATTAATTTAATGGTTCCTGTGTCAAGAAGTAAGTTTCAAGAAATTTCTGAGCAATTAAATGTCAACTCATAACAAAAGGAAGTCCATTCGTGTCAATTCAAATTAGATGCTTGTAAATCAATCAATTTAAACGTCTATTTGCGTCAAATAAATTATTATTAATTCAATAAAAATTGACATGAAAAGATTATTTTTGTATTTATTCTTATGTAACAATATCCTAATATGGAATAGTTGTAACAAAGAAAAATTGGCTTCGAATAGCTCTTACAAAACGCATACAATTGCGTCTAATCATCTAGAGAAAAAGTATACCATACACATTTTATACCCTCCTAATTACGATCAAAATAAAGCCTACAAAACCTTATTTCTATTAGATGCGAACGACTATTTTCAAGAAATGGTTGACCTTATTCAAACAAACTATCTAGACAATACCATCTTAATAGGAATTGATTACAACGAATTTAATGAAAGAGTGCACGATTTCACTTATCCTGCTGATACTAGAATGCCCAATTCTGGACAAGCTAGGCAATATATCCAATTCTTAAATGAAGAATTACTGCCTTACATCGCTGATGATTTGGCAATTCAATCAAGTGAAGAAATACTTTTAGGGCACTCCTTAACAGGCTACTTTGCAACCTATTTACTCTTTCAAGAAGAGCATCCAAATCCTTTTGAGCACATCATTGCAGCAAGTCCAAGTCTTTGGTGGGGCAATGCCCACATCTTTGAGCTAGAAGAAACGTTTAGCCAAAACCACACGCTACTCAATGCTAGTTTTTTTATGACAATGGGAGATTTAGAAGGTGTTTTAATGAACACTCATTTTAATGCTTTTGGGAAAATTCTAGCTAGTAGATCTTATGCTGCTTCGAATTTTCAGCTAAAAAAATACACCAATATTTCTCATCGAAATAGCCCTATTTTATCTTTTAAAGAAGGACTTTCTCTCATTTACTAAGCCCACAATTTTTATAAAACACCAATATACATTATGAAAAATACAATTCTATTTTTATTGTTAAGTATTACAACTTCCCAATATAACTTCGCTCAATCTACCACTAAATTATTCGACCTTAATAATGTCCATTACGACGTCGGTCTTCTTTTTGAGCCTTTTGGACTTGGTTTTGGAGCCATTCATAAAGTATCTATCAAGACTTTAAATTCAAAGCATTTTGAAGGATTAGTTGGTTTCGCTTGGCATCATAACCATAGCTTTAAGAGCCCTTTTGAAACTAATATTGCTCCTTTAATTACAACCAATGAATTAAGTCAATACCTCACCAATGATTGGAAATATTACCCCTTCAAAAAGAAACATTTTTTTATTGGAATTGGAGTCTTTGTAGGTTTGACGAACTCTGTTACCAAAGGAACCTTAGAACTTCCTGCGCATCATATAACAGAGCATTTTTACAACAAGCATACTTATCTTAACTATGGTGCTATGCAAACAATCGGTTGGTCTTTTTCTGAAAGAATTCAACTAAGTTTCTATTCCATGATTTCTTTAAAAGGTTTATTAGATCAAGGAAGAAGCAGGCTTTCAGAAGTAGATTCTCGATTTCATGTTGGAATTAATCTTGGATTTAGATTTATCCCCAAAACAAAGTAATAGATTTAAATTTTGTGCATAAAAAAGGTCACAGAGTAATAAGTTGTAAAGCCTTAATATTAAAGTTGTTTGATAAACAAAAGCTATAACTTATTACTTTGTGACACTGCTTAAGAGCATTCATTCTGTCTTACCTTAAGACCACCTTTTGGGTCATGGTCTCGCCACCTCCTACTACTTGTACATGGTAAATCCCTTTCGCTAATTTAGAAAAATCCAGTTTATAATTCCCTTCTAAAACTTTGGCATCCTGAACTTGACTCACTGCTTGCCCTAAAGCATTATATACGGTAATAACAATGGCATCTTGTGTTGCTAGTTGAACATCTACATTCAACAAACCTGTTGTCGGATTTGGATAGACATTTAAGGCTCCTTTCTTTTCTAGTGCAATAACATTCAATACAGGAGTACTAGTAATATTAATATCATCAATATGTAAATTATTTTCATAATCGCAAACGTGCTCAAATCGAATTTTAACATCTGAAGCATTGCCATAAGTAGACAAATTAATTGTTTCTTGCCTCCAGTCAGCTGCAACTGGAACGAACTCAGAAGTACGAACACCAGAAACTGTTGAGAGTGCACTACCCGCTTTTTCATAGAGCTGCGTCCAAGTTTGACCACAATCATCAGAAGCCCAAACGCGCAAGGTATCGCTAAATCCAGAAGCTGAAAACAAAGCATAAGACAACTCAAAACTCATGGTCACTGTTGCTGAATTACTCATATCCAAAGAAGGCAAAGTAATCCAGTCTGTTTCACCATTCGCAGGATAATCCCAGTT
>ENA-ORXM01003798-ORXM01003798.1-marine-metagenome-genome-assembly--contig:-NODE-3798-length-14345-cov-4.766400_pt1 | contig 14345 bp, 14 predicted proteins | sample MGYA00237867_ERZ511480 | MGnify/ENA primary metagenome ERZ511480 (study PRJEB26309, sample SAMN06266103) | marine metagenome | isolation source: Algal blade | place: United Kingdom:Sidmouth, United...
AAAGAAGATGTCGTTGCTGCTGCCGATAAACCCCGCGACCTGGAGCCTCACGAACATATAGGTCAGCTTTTACTTAGGGTTGCCGATTACGCCCGCGCTCAAGGTGTCAACCCTGAACTAGCCCTGCGCGACGCGGCGGCGCAAAGGGCCGAAGCTAAGTGAGCGACCCCTTATTTGACACTTTAAAAACCGCAGTGAGCGTTCACGAACCTGAAACATTTGAGATGGAAGGGTTTCGCGCTGCGGCGGTACTCGTACCACTTCTGCGTGCGCCAGATGGTCTCGAGCTACTCTTCACCATTCGCTCGAGTCAACTGAGTAACCACGCGGGACAGATTTCTTTCCCTGGTGGACGCGTTGATGAGGGCGAGAGCTTGTGGGAGGCGGCGCGGCGTGAAACCTTTGAAGAGGTCGGATTAAAAGTGCCCGACGAGCGCTTTCTAGGCTGTTTGGACGACCATCCATCCCCTGCGCTTTATACAGTCACGCCGATGGTGGCGCTGCTCGACTGGCCTCAAAAACTCACCCTAAACCCTGCCGAGGTTGACACCGTTTTTACCGTGCCGCTTAAGACGCTGCTCGAGCTAACACCCTATACTGAACGGCGCTCGACCAAACAATTTAGCCGCACGCTGCACTTTTACCCCCACGGTGACAGGCTTATCTGGGGTTTGACGGGCAATGTGTTAAAAAATTTACTTGACCTCTTAAGAGAGGCAAACGTAGGCTTAGACTAATGAGCTTGCGGCGGCACACCTTTATCTTAGAAAATCCTGTGAGAGGTCATTGGCGCACATCTAAAACCTTAGGGGGTTTGTATAAACCTGATAGGGAAGAGCCAAAGGAACGTTCTCTAACGAAAAGCGGCAGCGTTCTGAAGTGTGGAGAGGTCTATGAAACGCCGTGAACTGAAGGTAACGCGGGGGAAAAACAGCTACGCCTTTTCAGCGGGCGAGATTGTCGAGTCGCTGCAAGGTGTCGGCGTGCCCACAGATGAGGCGATTAGCATTGCGCGTAGTATCGAAAAGTATTACCGCAACGACGGGGGCAAACGCATCAAGCTTGACAAACTCGTTAGCCGCGTTGCTAAAACCCTCGAGAGTGAAATCGACAAAGATACGGCTGAACGTTTTCGTATTCAGACGCCGCCATTTGTTCCGCTCGAGGTTCTGCAAAAAGATGATTCGATTCTGCCGTTTTCGCGGCGGGTGCTGGCAAAGTCTTTGGAAAAGTTAGATCTGAAATTTAAAGAGGCCTACGCGTTAGCTGGACAAATTGAGCAAAATTTGCGTAGCAACGGCTATGAGTTTGTAAGCGAGTTAGAGCTTGCGCATCTGGTGGCCCTGGCGCTAGAAGCAAGGTTTGGACGCGACTTACGCATGCGTTTCGAAGCGCAGAGCGAAGGTGCTGCCGAAATTCAGGTGGTGGAAAAAAGTGGGGTCAGCTTTCCTTTCTCGAGGGGTATTTTGGCGCGTTCACTTATGGCAATTGGGCTCGGTCCTGACCTGTCCTATGCGTTTGCTAAAAATATTGAAAACGTGCTTGTGCATAAGGGGCTTACCGACGTTAGTCGCAACGCCCTACACGCAGAAGTTGGCGCCTTTTTGAAAGAGGAAGCGGGTGAAGAATTTGCCCGCCGTTTCGACCTTATGCGTGTCGTGCGCCAGCCAGACAAGCCCATTATTATCCTCATTGGGGGCGCGGCGGGGGTGGGTAAGTCGGCGCTTGCCGCAGAGCTAAATTATCGCCTCGGTATACGCCGTGTCGTCTCATCAGACGCAATACGCGAGGCGCTGCGTTCGCTTATCACGCCGCAACTAAGCCCCAGTTTGCACCGCTCGAGCTTTACCGCTTGGCGCAGCGACCTCTTACCGAGTGAGCAAAAGACAGCCAAGCCCAAACCCAAACGGGTTACGCGCGGTTTTTTGTCGCAGGCGCAGCAGCTCAGTACCGCGCTCACGGCGATTGTTGAGCGCAGCTTACAAGAAACGACCTCGGTGATTATCGAGGGCATTCACCTTGTGCCTGGCTTATTGCCTCTGGGTGAATACGACGACGTGACCCTGCTCGAGATCGTCCTAACAATTGATGATGAAGAGCGGCACAAGAGTCACTTTAAAACTCGCGGTAAAGAAACCCAGGGACGCCGTGATGAACAAGCCTATCTGGAACACTTTAGCGAAATACGCATGATTCATGATTTCTTACGCAAGCGGGCCGACAACGAAGGTGTACCGATTATCAACTCAAGCAACTTCGACGAGGCTATTGACCGCGTGCTGGAACTGATTCTCGACGCGTCACTCTCGAGGGCTGAGCCGACCGCCGTTCAAGCGGCAGATGAGCCGCAAGCTGAAACGGCTGAGGTTTGAGAGAGGTTTAAACTGGGTTTGAACTGGGTTTAAAAGCCGCCACGGCGTGCCGTTTTACCTGACTTTTTCGTGCTGGACGCGTAGAATAGGGAAATGCAAACCCCTTTGGTACGTTTTTTAGCGCTCACGGTAGCGCTCAGTCTCGCGCTAAGTATGGCGCAGAGCTTTCCGGCGCTGAACGGCATCGTGGCGACGGATTCAAGTTTAGTTGACGTTGCAGCTATCAACGAGGCTGCTCAGCCGCTGCAAGCTGAGGGCGCTGACATTCTTATTTTGTTTATTGAGAGCCAGGTGGGCTCGAGCCTTACCGAGGCCGAGACCTACTTAGACAGCGCCCTCGAGTTCTACGGGTTTAGAGACGCCGCAACAGGCGGTTACGACCCCGACCTTGTCTCGCTTTTTATCGGCACAGCTCCCTTAGCCAATGACAACGATCAGCGACCTCTTTATATTGTCTACGGGAAAGACCGAGCGTCCGCACTCGAGGCGAATGTGGGGGGTGAGCCTTTTGTCGACTATGTGCAGGGTTCGGTCATGGTGCCGCGGCTTGTTGAGGGTGATTTTACAGGCGCTATTACCGCTGCGCTCGGCGAGGTTGAAGCCCGTTTGGGGAGTAATAGCCCTCAAGCCACCCCTGACGCTACCGCATCCCAAACCTCTCCAACGGCAGTTCCTGTCGAGACGATTCCGTCTACTCAGGAAACCGCGGCTCCCTCACGTTTAAACCGTACCGTCTGGCTGCTAGCAGCGCTGTTCGGCGCCCTCTTTTTGATTTATTTGACACGCCGGGTTGGAAAACCGGCGACGAGCGGCGTCGACGCGCGTTTGAAAGTGGTCAAGGGAAAACTTTCGGAGCGGCTTATCGACCTGGCGGGTTCAGAGGCGCGTCCAGGCCATGACCCTTATTTACCCGCCGACCCGAACACGCAAACCGATATGGTGCTGCTGACAGGGCTTTTGCAAGACGAGCGTCCAGACGAGTTGGAGGATTTGCACGACGAGTACCGCGCCGCAACTGAGCGACTGGAAAAAACGGCGAACGCTTTTGAAGACTTGCGTGCCGAAGAGGAGCGCCTTAACCGCCGCTCGCCCGACCTCGAGCCCTATATAGAGCGCTACGAAACTTTACTCGCAGATTTAGACCCCGTTACGGCGTTTACCGAGCGCCTTGCGGGGCAGTGGCAGGCTCTGCAAAGCCTGGTGGCCGATTTACCGCAGCGCCTTAAAAGACTACGCGCAACCCTGACAGGTGCAAAAACAAGTGTTCCCCTCACCTTTTTAGGCAAGGTGGTGAACCTGGATGGCCTTTTCAGTGAACTCGAGTCGCGTTATGAGTCGGCGCTGAAAAACCTGGACGGTCGCTCACTGCGAAGCTTGCGCCAAGTCGAAGAACTCGAGGCTGACTTAGAAAAGCTAACAGATGCGACGGGTCGCTTGACAGGGCTCGAGCGAAAGGTTGACGCGTTTACAGAGCAGTTGGATAGCTGGCGCGAACAGGGGACACCGCCCGACTTCGGGCAGAAAAACTTGGATGAAGTGAGAGAACAAGCCGCCATTGCCCTGCGTTTGCTCGAGGAGGGTGACTTTAAGGTCGTTGACGCGCAGTTAGATGAAGCCGAGGAGCGCCTCACGGCGGCGCAAGAGGGTGCCGAGCAGCACATGACACTTTTTGAAACCAATAGTGAGCGCATCGCAGACTTAGAACAGGTCGGTGAGGAAGCCAAGTTGCACATCGAGCGCGCGGCGCTTACCTTTGACCTGGTCGATGACTTTGCCCCCGCCAACTGGCGCGATATTCGCGGTAACGGTACTGAGGCACAAAAAGCCGCCGACGCAGCGTTTGACTATTGGCAGCAAGCGCAGCAGGTGAACAGTCTCGAGCACCCGTCAGGCGTAAGCCAAGCAGCCCAGGCACTAGACGCTGCCGAGGCTGAACTTAGGCGCGTCCACACTCTGACTGAAGCGATTGAAACGCGGCTTGAGACCCTGCGCGCCGCCCAGGAAACGGCGCAACAACAGTTAGACGCGGTGGCGCGTGAAGTCGACACCCACCAGGAAACCCTGCGCCAGCCCGAGGTCGAGCGTGACGTGAGTAGGGCGCCTGGGGAAAAGCTGGACGAGGCCGAGCAAATAATAACTGAGGTACGTAGCCTGCTAGCTGAAGACCGCCCCGACTGGCTCACGGCCCTCGCAAAGATTCAGGAAGCTGACCGCCTGGCTGATTTAGCGCTGGCAGGCATTAATGAAGAACGGGAGGCGATGGCGCAGCGGCGGCGGATGCTGGCGTCGGAAAAAACCGAGGCCGAAAGTTCTATCAAGCGGATCGTTCAATATGTCCGCACCCATAAGCCTGACCTTCACGCTGAGAATTTAGCGAGGGTGCAACAAGCGGTTGATACCTACCGGCACGCTCAGGAGGTCGAAGCCAACGCCAAAAGCTTGAGCGGTGAAGCCCTCGCCACCACACTCAAAGAAGCCACCATTGTCTTCGATGAGGCGCAGCGCCTTGCCGATGACAGCTTTGACCTATTAGAAGCGGATTTTCAAAGGGCTGAGTCCTTGCGACAAGAAACAGCGGAAGCTGTTGCGCGAACCCGCGCGAGTTTTGACAATTTAGAGCGCTTTGTTCGCTCGAGTGGCCTAAGTGCCAGCATGCACGCCTCTTTAAATACGCTTGCTCACGACTTACCAAGCTATGACGCTAGCTCGAGCCCCGAGGAACTTCAAGCAAGCTTAAATAAGGCAAACGCCCTAGAAGAGGACATTGAACGCCTTCACACCGAGGCGCGGCGTCACGCCCAGGCGCTACAGAGTGCGCAGCGCCAGGAGCGTATGCGCCAGCTTGAAACAGCCCGTCGCCGACGCGCCGCCCAGGACGCCCGCCAGCGCAGTACCTGGGGGTCGTGGCCCGAAACGCCTGTACCGACAAGGGTTCCACGCAGGTCGCAAAGCTCCGTTCGTTCGGCCCCGCGTCCGATGCCGAGGGCGTCAAGTGCACCGCCCCTGAAACTGCCGAAACGCTCGAGCCGCTCCGCCAGACAAGGTGGCAGCAAAAGTGGCGGTGGTTGGGGCGGCGGTGGTCGTAAATCGGGTAGAGGTTGGTAGTGGTTCTAGCTATATCAGTGAATAACGGCAGGGTGTCCTGCATAGAATAAATCCCCCTAAACATGAGTTGTTCCGAATTTTTCCCGTAACTACGTTCTTTCTTGCCTTATGGATAAATCCCCCTCAATCCCCCTTTGAAAAAGGGGGAAGCTAACCAGTCCTCCCCTTTTTCAAAGGGGAGTTAGAGGGGATCTATGAGGGACCCTCTAAGAGGCTCTAAAATGCGCTTGTTTTGTAGCTAGATGAAGCGGTACACACCTTTTAGAGTTTTGGGGTGACTCATGTTTGAGTCCTGTTCCTCCCTTAACAAGGAGCTTAGGGGGATTATTATGTACCTTAATGCTTGAACATGATGTAACAAGTTGAGAGGCTTTATGATTTACTAAGACTCTTCAGGTTCTTTAGAGGGATTGGGCGTCTCGACCATACGTACCGGAAAGGGCTCACTGACCGTGCCCACATACAAGCTGCGGTGCGGAAAGGGAATCTCGATGCCTGCTTCATCAAAGGCGGCCTTAATATCGACCTGCATGCTGTTGCGCAGGTCCAAAAAGTTCTCGCTTTTGCCCCAGACGCTGAACTGATAGTTGACCGATGATTCGCCAAAGCCTTGCGAAATAAGCAGGGGCGCGGGTTCCTCGAGGCAAATCGGATTTTCATAGGCGACCTCGTTTAAAAGGTCAATTACCTTTTTTAAATCCTCTTTATAAGCCACGCCTACTTGCAAATCGACCCGGCGAATGGGAAAGCGGTTGTAGTTTGTAATGTTGGACTTAACGAGCGTTTCGTTAGGAATGCGTACGAGCAAGTTGTCAAAGGTGCGTAGTTTGGTCGAGAGCAAGTCAACCGTCAAAACCTCGCCCATCGTTGTATCAACCTTGATAATATCACCAACTTCAACGGCCCTCTCCAAAACTAAGAACAGGCCACTAATAAGGTTTGATACGGAGGTTTGCGAGGCAAAGCCCACCGCCACTGTAACGATGCCCGCAGCGCCGAGCAGCACGCTCAAATCGAAACCGAGTTCACGCACGGCTGAAGCTATAAAAAGAGTGAGGATAGTGTAGGAAACGCCGCGCCGCAAAAGCATAAGCTGCTGACGCGAGAGCCTACCTGCTAAGCCGCCTACAATCGCAAGGCGGGCTAAACGCGCAGCGAAAAAGCCAATCGCTAATAAAATAGCCGCCTGGGTCAAGGCTCCAACCTGTTCAGCTTCCCACAGGCGAATGGCCCAGTCTTGAACGGTTGTGTTAATACGGTCTAGCACTATTCGGCCTTAAAAAGTTTCGTAAAAGCGCGCACGACTAAGTTGCGCTCGGCGTGTTGGCGTGGACCGTTAAGTTTTTCAGTCGGGCCTGCTTCTTTGGGAAGCCTGCCTATTTGCAACTCGGCTAAGTCGCCGTCCTCTTCCCGCGTAAGCGTGAGCTGCTCGGTCCAGACGCGGTCGATGGTCGACTGATGTACCGAGAGGTACTGCACAGGCAGTTTAATGCGCTCTAAAAGTAGGGGGTTATCGGCGCGGTTCCTCACGCGAACCGGAGTCACGGCGCGGTGGGGTACAAGTTCTAATTCATCTAAATCAAGCTGCCCGACAGTGCGGCTGGCGTAACACAGTTCGCCCACCAGAGTCGAGCTACCAAACCAGGTGTCTGACGGGCGGTACGTCGGCAATTCGATAAGCTTGCCAGACTTTTTTAAACTCAGCTTGACCCATAGCGGCGTGCTGACATAAAGGGTCGCCTCTTCACCTGGGGGAACGTAAAAGGGCGTTTCGGGTTTAACGACAATCGCGCGGTCAGCTAATAGGGGCGACAAGTTGAGTGAGGTCGCCATTTTCATAAAGCTAAAACGGCTGACTTGCGCCTCTGGGTCGGGGGCGTGGTTACTAGGCACCTCGACTTGAAGCGCGGTTTCGAGCGTATCTTTCCCTGTTAGCGTATAAATTCGCCACTCGTGCTCGAGGTTAGTCACCCACAACTTTAGGGGGCCGATGTGCCAGAACCCCGTGACGCTTTCGCCAAGGTTAAAGTCACCCCACCATTTTGTTTGAGTGCTTACTTGTGCTTGGACTGGTGCGTTTGCCATGAGCAGCACCTAGCTTACCGCACCTGAGGTAAGCTGGGGTATGACTTGGCTCGAGACCGCACAATCCGAACTGCAAAATGGGGGGCTTGCCGCCTGGCTTATTTATGACTTTCGCGGCATTAACCCGGTGATGAAACGCTTTCTTGATGTGGGTAACAGTTTCCTGACCCGCCGTGTTTTCTTTCTTATTCCCGCGCAGGGGCAGCCGACTTTGCTTGTGCACGCCATTGAATTTAAGTCTTTACCAGAGTTGCCTTATAAAGTGGCTTCGTATAGCAGTCATGAGTCGCTCGAGGATGTTCTAAAAGATATACTCCCCAAGGGCAAAGTGGCGATGGAATATTCCCCCAATAATGATATTCCCTATGTCTCTCATGTGGATGCAGGCACAGTTGAAATGATTCGGGGGTTGGGTGCCGAAGTTCTTAGTTCAGGTGATTTGCTGCAAGCCTTTAGTGCCTGGACGCCTGCCCAGCTTGAGGCTCACCTGAAGGCTGTCGAACACGTTTTACAAGCCAAAGATATTGCTTTTGAATTCGTCTCGTTACAAACGCAAATGGGTAACAGTCTGCGCGAAACCGACGTGCAAAAAGTGATTACCGATTATTTCGATTCTCACGACCTTATCTATGACCACCCACCCATTATCGGCTTTGGCCCTCACGCAGGCGATCCACACTACTCACCCGTGGCAGGCTCCGACGCCTATCTTGAAGAGGGCGCTGTTTTAATGGATATTTGGGCGAAGCTCCCCCGTGACGACGCGCCCTACGCTGACATTACCTGGATGGGTTGTTACGGTGAGCCCTCAGCAGACTTGCAAACTGTTTGGGAAACCGTGCGGGATGCACGTGACTTAGCAGTAAAAACGATACAAGAGGCTTACGACGCCGGGCGCTATCCGCAGGGGCTCGAGATTGACCGCGCTACCAGAGACTTTATTGCTTCAAAAGGGCACGGTGAAGCGTTTATTCACCGCACCGGACACAGCATCGGCAACCGCCACACCCACGGCGAGGCGGTTCATTTGGATGATTTTGAAACGCGAGATACCAGGGATTTGCGTCCCGGCATTGCTGTTACGGTAGAGCCTGGTGTTTATTTGGAGGAGTTCGGGGTACGTAGTGAGATTAACCTGGTGCTCGAGAAATCAGGCCCGAGAGTCACCACAGACGCGCAAACAGACCTCATCATCATTCCAGCTCGTTAGCCTGATACAAAAAGAGTCGCAGACAGCACCTCCACGATAGATTGATACAGACCAGTGGTTTTTCTAACCTCCTTAGAGGGGCTACCGTCTCCACAGATCTTTCTCAAACAGCACTACAGTTTGTCGTTTCGACTGGAGCAACGCGGAAGGAGAAATCTTTAAAAATTACGCCACAAACCAGGTTTTTCGCAAGAAGATATCTCTCTACGCTCCGCTTCGTTCGATATGACAAGGAGGCGTCAGGAAAGCTCGTTCAGGACGAGCTTTCCTGACTTATGTAGAGACGGTAGCTTTAAGGGGGTGGCCCTTCGGGCCGGGGATTTAGCGAGGAGAACAAGCAAGAACTGTCTCAGCAAAGTTTGAAACTGCTAAAAATGGATGAGAAAAGAGGTGAGTTCATCACTCGCCTCTTTTTTAGGATGGGGGTTTAACTAAGCTGTACGCGTAACCACAAACTCAAACTTCAGAACTAGTAGGATAACGGCTGCAATTACAGCAGGTACAAACAAATGCGTAATTAAAGCTAAGACGCCTAAACCAGCAAGCCAGGTCAGCGACAGCGAAAACACTTTGTGACCGTCGGGGCGGCGCAGTTCAAAGTTGCGCTCGCGCCCGAACCTTAGTAAAGGCTTTAGTGAAAAACTGTTGCTGCTCATTTCACTCATGCCGAGTCTCCTTCCGCGTTAGCGTCAGCGTTGACAACTAAATCTTCGCTTTCGCGCTCAATGCCTATGCTCAAGTTAGCGATGAGTGCGCCGACAGCGCCCAAAGCGGCAAGCTGCGGTGCAATAAGAGCGCCTACGACCCCAAAGGTCAGAGGGATTTCCAGTAGGGTTTTACCCGTATCGTTTTTGATCGTAATACGGCGAATGTTACCTTCGCGCAGAATCTCTTTGACTTTACCGACAACAGCCTCACCACTGACTTTGACTTCTTCATTAATGATTTTCTTCTCAGTATTCTCGTTCGTGTTTTGGTCTGACATTTTTTCTCCCTTTCCGGTCATGTGACCGTTCATAAGACATACTTTAAGCTCTAGGCCCGTTTTTGTCCTCATACCAAAGGGGGAGGGTAAAGCTCGGGGTCGGGGTACAGGGGTCTGAAAAACCTTATCCGGGAAGGTATCAAGCCATACTACTCGGGCATAGGGGGCTAAGGGTACAAGCTTCACAGTCGGGCTTGCGGGCATTGCAAACGCGCCGCCCGTGCAAAATAAGCGCGTGGTGGGCAAAAATCCACTGGTCCTCGGGTAAAACGGCTTGCAAATCCTTCTCAACCTTGTCAGGATTGTCATGTTTAGAGAATTTCAAGCGACGTGCCAAACGCCCTACATGCGTATCAACCGCAATCGCCGGACGTCCATAGGCGTTTGAGAGGACGACATTCGCCGTTTTTCGTCCCACCCCCGGAAAAGTGACAAGGGCGTCGAAATCTTTAGGAACCTCTCCACTAAAGCTTTCAGCAAGTTTTTGCGCCGTACTGACAATATTTTTCGCCTTGTTTTTGTAAAGCCCGATGCTTTTGATATAGGGTGCGACCTCATCGGGTGTTGCTTGGGCAAGCGCAAAGGCATCGGGATAGGTTTTGAATAGCGCAGGTGACGCTGCATTGACACTCTTGTCCGTCGCCTGCGCCGAGAGAATTGTTGAAATAAGGAGTTCAAACGGATTGCTGTGCTCGAGTTCCGTCCTGGCGTCAGGATAGACTCGGTGCAATTCATCTAGTACGGCGGCGGCTCGAGCAACTTTAGAAGCTTTAGATTCACGGAGCATAGAGTAAGTTTACAGGGGAAAGGGGTCAGAGTTCATAGATTAGGATTTGGGGGGTAGGGGATAGTGAAGCAGCTACTTACTAATAAATTAGAACTAAAAACCAAAAACTTTTTACTCCTTTTCCGTTACGCTTAGAACAATGCTAGAAAACCTTTCATCCCCCACCCCCGGCGAAGTGCGTGAGCAGATGTGGATTAAGCTTACGAAAGAGCGCGCCCTCGCTTATCCTTATCCTCCCTTCGGACATCATCCGAATTTTAAAGGCGCGACAAAAGCGGCAACGTTACTCCTAGAAGACTTGCTTAGGCAGGGTGATTTGAAGCCTGGGGATACAGTGTTGAGCTATCCTGATTACGTTCTAAAAGGCTTTCGTAAGGGTTGTCTCGAGGCTGGAATCAATATCGTTGTACCTGCAAAGTACGGCAAGGCGTTCCGCTTTTTGAAAACTGGTGTTGTTAAAGCGTCTAAAGCCTCAACTATTGCAGGGGCTGAAAAAGAGGGAGAGATGATTAAAGAATTGCCTGACGTCAACCTCTGCGCCGTAGCGTGCGTGGCAGCGTCTCACGAAGGTGACGCGCTTACAAAGGGCTTCGGGTTTTCTTTACCTGACGAGGTGTTAACGAAACCTATAGTGGGTCTGCTGCATCCCCTACAAATTCTTGCGTCACTGCCTGAGCCTGAATACGAATTATCCGTGTGGGCGACGCCTAAAATTGTGTCACGCTCGAGGTAACAAATTAACAGCCTAAGCCCATTTGATAAAGTAAACTAGAAAGACGTTAGAAAAGGAGACACCATGCCTACTTATGAGTACGTAGCCAAAGACCGCGTCGGGAAAGCCCTGACAGGGTCGATGGACGCAGCCTCACAGCGTGATGTCGCAGTGGCCCTACGCGAAAAGGGCGCTATCGCCATCACCAAAATTGCTGAACCCAAAAAAGGTATCAATGCCGATATTAAGTTGCCCAAGTGGCTTGACATTGGCAGCAAACCCAACACCCGTGACGTTTCACTCTTCAGCCGTCAGTTCGCTACCGTTATCAACGCGGGTTTGCCGGTTGTACAGTCGCTCAATATTTTGCAAAAACAAGCCGAAAAAGAGGGCCTTAAAGACGCAATTAAAAGCGTTCGTGAAGATGTCGAAACGGGCTTGCCCCTTTCCGACGCACTCGCAAAGTTCCCACGCATCTTTAATAACCTCTATATCTACCTGGTCAGAGCAGGCGAAGTTTCGGGTAACTTAGACGGCATTTTAGACCGAATTGCCGCTTACCAGGAAAAACAACAGGCCCTGAAGGGTAAAATTCGCTCCGCTATGACCTATCCGGTGGTGGTGCTTGTTATCGCGCTAGCTGTTACCTGGTTTTTGCTGACAGGTATCGTGCCGCAGTTTGCCAGTATTCTTGGTCAGCTCGGTGGTGATTTGCCGCTTATTACCTCTATTCTGATTACGATTAGCGATTTCCTTAGGTTTCAGTGGTACTTTTTGATTGGCGGTATCGTCGCGCTCGTTGCAGGCTTCACGTTTTACTACCGCACCGACAATGGCAAGCACGTCATCGACGCGTTTGCGCTACGTGTACCTATTTTCGGTACCCTCATACAAAAGTCTTCGATTGCAAGTTTTTCGAGTACGTTTGGTCTTTTGCTTAAAAGCGGTGTCAACATCATCGAGTCACTAGACATTACACGGGGCACGGCTGGCAACGTCGTGGTACAAGACGTTATTACCGAATCAAAGGCCGCCGTACAGCGCGGTGAGCAAATGAGCCAGACGCTCTCGAAGCACCCCCGAGTTTTCCCGCCCCTAGTTACTTCAATGATTGCGATTGGCGAAGAAACGGGCGCGGTTGACAACATGCTCGAGAAAATCTCGGACTTTTATGAGCGTGAGGTCGATGAGGCTGTAGACGGTTTGACAGCGGCCCTCGAGCCTGCCCTTATTGTTTTCCTGGGTGTGGTTGTGGGTTTCATCGTCGCGGGTATGTTCTTACCGATGTTTGCGATTATTGGACAGCTGAGCGGTTAGGTGTGTAGGGGTTAAGTTTATTCGTGCAATGATAAGTTCATAGTTGCAGTAAGTTTACAATTAGTCATAAGCCATCGCTAGAGTAAAGATAGCTTATGACTTTTCTGTGAGATGAATTTACGCCAAATTTTTGCCTATAATGTCAACTGAACTTATCTAGGCTGTGTGCGATTTGCCACAATGCACAAGCTGAATCGGTTATGGTTTGACTAATGAAGTATGTTTTCCCAACCGTTGTTTTAGGTGCTGCTCTTATATTTATTTTATTTGCAGGTCGTTTGCTTGTTAGAGAAGTCCCTCCTACGGTTGCTGACCTAATTGTTCCCCTTGCGGGTGAAACAGAGCGCATCCACTACGCCATTGAACTCTACAATGAGGGGTTTGCACCACAGTTTGGATTAACCGTATTACCTCTTAAAACACCAGGTTTACGCAAGGCAAGCCGAGAGTTTGCTGAACACTTAATCCTCGAGGGTGGTATCCCAGAAACGCAACTGACAACTATTAGTAATATGGCCTTCAGCACGAGGCAAGAAGCGGAAAACATTCTAGCCCTTGCGCGCTCACAAGACCTAGATTCAGTACTTGTCGTTACCTCTGCGTGGCATACCCGGCGTTCGGCTTTCATTTTTGAGCAAGTGTTTGCGGGTAGCGGTATTGCCTTTACAATTGTCCCAGTAGCTAGCGATAGTTACCAACCCACGGCTTGGTGGCTAAACCCAAAAAGTCGTGGGGATACGACTAGGGAATATGCGAAACTACTTGTCTATGCTCTTGGTCTCGAGACCATGTTTGTACCCTCAAACGACCTTTTATAAAGTCTAAGCTGGGCGCAATTATGGTTCGGCGCGTTCCAACATCGCCAGCAAATATTGTCCGTAACCATTTTTTTTCAGGGGTTCGGCTAAGGTCGCTACGTCGTCAGCGCTAATCCAGCCCTTGCTAAAGGCAATCTCCTCGAGGCAGGCAATCTTCAACCCTTGCCGCTCTTCAATCGTTTCGACAAAGTTTCCCGCTTGCAACAGCGACGCATGTGTGCCCGTGTCGAGCCAGGCCATACCGCGTCCCATCATTTTGACCTCGAGCCCACCCGCTGACAGGTAGGTCTGGTTTATTCCTGTAATTTCAAGCTCGCCTCTGGCAGATGGTTGCAAATTTTTAGCAAAGCTCACGACCTTATTGTCGTAAAAATACAGCCCTGTCACCGCGTAAGATGATTTTGGCTGCGCGGGCTTTTCCTCGATGCTGAGCGCTTTACCCTGAGCGTCGAATTCAACGACGCCATAACGTTCGGGATCTTTAACGTAGTAGCCAAAAACAACAGCGCCCTCTTTTAATCCTGCGGCTTCTTCTAGCATGCCAGTGAGCCCGTAGCCAAAAAAAATGTTGTCACCCAAAATAAGGCAAACGCTGTCATTGCCAATAAACGCTTCACCAATGACAAAGGCTTGCGCTAAGCCCTCTGGGCGCGGCTGCTCAGCGTAACTAAGACTCAAACCCCACTGTTTACCGTCACCCAACAGAGCTTTAAACAAGGGTAAGTCGTGAGGCGTCGAAATGAGCAATATGTCCCTAATGCCCACCAGCATAAGTACAGAGAGGGGGTAGTAAATCATCGGCTTATCGTAAACGGGTAAGAGTTGTTTACTCACAGCTTGGGTAATAGGGTAAAGGCGAGTACCGGAGCCGCCCGCTAGAATAATTCCCTTCATAAAGCTAGCGGGACGGTCATGTCAAGCCGAGGCGCTCGAGTCTATAGCTGCCGTCCATAA
>ENA-ORXM01003799-ORXM01003799.1-marine-metagenome-genome-assembly--contig:-NODE-3799-length-14340-cov-3.883755_pt1 | contig 14340 bp, 25 predicted proteins | sample MGYA00237867_ERZ511480 | MGnify/ENA primary metagenome ERZ511480 (study PRJEB26309, sample SAMN06266103) | marine metagenome | isolation source: Algal blade | place: United Kingdom:Sidmouth, United...
CACCGCTCGCGTGCTCGGGCGCCCGGGCCGCTCAATGCGGACCCTCCCCGAGCACGTCGGCGAGGCTCTGCCCGCGGCTGTCGCGGAGCTCGTGCACGGGCGGGATCTCGCCGTTGTGCGCCCACTTGGCCAGGAGCTCGAGCATCATGATCGCGCTCGTCTCCCGATCGGTGCTCGCGCAGTATGACCCGATCGCCTGGTGTGCAATCGCGCCGCCCTCGGACGCGGCGCGCGCGCGCGCGCTATTGACGACGAGGAGGAACGCGCAGCGCTCGCCCGTCTCGCGCACGAGCAGTTTTTCGAGCTTGCGCGCGACGCGCTGCAGCGTGGCGGAGATGCGGATTTCGTGGGGCGTTGGTTCGAGGTAGCTCACTGGTCGGTCGCTCTCGCGCGGTGCTCGATCGACGATCATAGCGAGTCGCGCGAGGAGTGCGCCCGCGTCCCGCGTCCGCGCCGAGCGCGCGGGGCAGGGAGGCGGGCGCCCGCGTCATCGCTCGGCGTTGCGCTCGAGCGCGCCGAGCAGCCGATCGAGCGTGCGGACGGCCTCGAGCCCGCGATCGGGTAGGTGGCTGAATCCGAGGTTTGCCGCGCGCTCGGTCTCGCGCTCGACCCTCGCGCGCTCCTCGGCGCGTTGCTGCTCGATCGCGCGCGCGGCTTGCTCCTCGACGAGCTCGCCGAAGGCCTCGCGCCCGATCCCGTGCTGCGCGAGCCAGCGCGCACCGGGGTGCTCGGCCGGATCCTCGAGCCAATCCCCTGTCGCGCGCCACGCGTCTAGCACGATCGCCTCTACGTCGGCCACGCTCGGCGCCACGGCGCGGAGCTCGGCGCGGATCTTGTGCAGGCGTTCGGTGAGATGCGCCCGCTCGAGCTCGCTACCCGGATCGCCGAGGCGCTCGATCAGGATGCGCGCGGCGAACTCCTCGGTGTCGTCGTCGTATTGGTCGGTCGAGACCATCACCGCGCTGTAGTCGCTCAGGCTGCGCCACACCCGCCCCGGCACGCGCCGGATCTCGGAGAGGTGCTCGAGCGTGCGATCGACGCTTTCGCGCACGCTCGCATCGGGCTCGGGACGGGCGTTCATCGGTGCGTCTCCGCCGCCGCGCGCTCGGCGACGCTCAGCCACGATTCGACCGCGTCGGCGGAGCCGTAGGCTTCGGGCGGGAGGGTGCTCGCGATGTGGCGCGCGATCTCGCCGAGCGCGTGGCGGTTGCGCCGGTCGGCGCGAGCGGCTGCGCCGTAGAGATCCCCGGCGAGCACGCAGCAGAGGAAGCTGCCGGGGCGGCAGCGGTTCTCGAGGTAGAGACGGAGCGAGTCGATCAGGACGGTGTCGATCGCGGGTGATGTCGGGTCGTTCATCGTGTGTGGTTCTCGGTCAGCATTGGAAAGGGTCGGATGGGGGCTCGCCGCTACGTGCGCGGCGAGCGCGTCGAGGAATCGCTCCATCTCCTCGTCGTGCATCGCGCGGTATCGCGGCACGGTGCTCGCGCTGGAGTTGCCCGAGCCGCGCTTTCGGGCGCCGGGCGCGCGAAGCCACGCGTCCGCTCGCGTTTTCGACACACCGGCGAGGCCGGCCACGTCGCGCGCGCTCAGGCGCCGTTCAGCGACGATCCGCTTGAGCTCGGCGTTGTTGCCGATCACGCGCCGCTCAGCGGCGCCGCGCGCGCGAGCGGCGCCGACGCGGTTGGAAATTCGCCGCGATCGTCGCGGTGCCGGCGTTGATCGCGGCGCGCGCCTCCTCCTCCTGCTCAGGATCGACGAAGCGGGGGGAGGGGCGGACCATCACGGTGCCATCACGCTCCATGCGTCGGCGATTCGATTCGGTGACCTGCTCGGTCGTCGGCGTCGGCATCGGGTGCTCTCTCTATCGGTGGGTGGGTGGGAGTGGGTATTAGTGACACTAATCTGTCGCGTCCGCCGACGCCTCATGAGACGGGTGTGTCGGCGGCGCCCGCGTGGCACAGCCGGCGGTAGGCGCGCCGCGCCTGCGCCATCTCACGGTCGGTGAAACAACGATCGAGGAAGTAGAGCGCCTCGAGCTCGGCGACCTCCTCGTCTCGCGTGCGGTAGTCGATCAGGAACCGCTCGAGCGCGACGCGCCGCTCGTGCGCGCGCTCGGCCGCGACGCACGGGGGGGCGAGATGCAGGACGCCTGCGCCGCCGCAGCGAAAGCAGCGCCCGCCCTCGATGTGGGACATGAAGTCGAGCCGGCCACGGCCCTCGCACTTCGCGCAGCGGAAGGCGATCGTCACCGGGCGGGTCTCGGGGGTCTCGGGGGGTGCGGTGATGTTCATGTCGGGGCGGGTTGCTTGTTTCTATGTCGCCATATTAGTGCCACTAAGCCGGTCTGTCCTTGACCCGCTTTGCAGAACCGCGCGACGACTCAGGCGGCGCCGATCAGGCGCATCGCGAGTGCGGTGCCGGCGATGCTCGCCCCGACGATCGTGCCGCCGGTGAGGATGGGGTACCAGAGCGCCTGAGCGCTGACGAGGCGGAGCTCGGCGGCTCGGCGCTTCACGGCCTCGGCTGAGTAGTACGCCTCGACGGTGGCGCGCAGCGCATCGACCTCGTACTCCCGGCGGCGGCGCTCGAGCGCGTCGTTGCTGAGCGCTCGCAAGTCGGTCTCGGGGCGGGTATCGGGGTCGGTATCGTTCATCGGGGGGGCTCCTCGGTGGTGGGTATGCGCTCTATATTAGTGCCACTAAGCGCCGCTGTCCTTGACCCCGATCACGCGGCCGGAAAACAGGTCGGAAACGTGCGCGTGGGATTTTGCATCCCCTGCGCTATCTGCCCGAGAGCGCGCTACGGCGCCGATCAGGGGTGCGCGCGCCCGCCCATGTGGCAGGTCGGTGTGGCGACTACTCGCCCGGAGGCGACCACCGACGCCCGATTTCGCCATCGCCCCCCGCCTCGTCATCGCGCCCCGCCTCCGCCGCCGGAGCGCGGCGCTCGAGGGTGTGCTCCTCGGCGAGCCGCGCGTAGAGCGATTCGACCACCGCCGCCGCGTCCGAGACGTTGTGCAGGTAGCGACTGGTGGTGCGCAGGTCGGAATGCCCGAGCAGATCGCGGAGCATCGCCGCGCGCGCATCGGGCTCCGCCCCGATCCAGCTCGCGTACACATGTCGCAGGTCTCTGTACTGGACGTGCTCGAGATCGCACCGCGCGCGCGCGCGCTCGAATTGGTAGCTCACCGCGCGGTAGCCGATCCTGAGCGGCAGCGTCTCGAGCAGCGGATGCAGTGGGGTAGGGATCGGGACGCGACGCGGGCGCCCGGATTTCGTGGTGCGTATCGTCAGCACCCCGATCTGATCCTCGCCGTAGCGCGTCACGCGCCAATCCCCCGGCTGCACGGAAAGCAGCTCGTTTTTCCGCGCCCCGGAGAGGGCGGCGAGGAGGAACACGGTCGGGGCGAGCGGGTGCGTGGTCGCACCACAGAGCCGGTGCAGGTCGCCGAATCCGATCGTCACATCGCGCTCGCTCCCGCGCTCGGGCAGGAGCTCCACTTTGGCCGCCGTCGGCTGCTCGAGCCATTCCCAACGCGCGTAAGCCAGTCTCAGGATTCGGCGGATGCACGCCAGGCGGTTGTTCGCCGTGCGCGCGGCGCGCCCCGCGCGGCGGAGCTCGTGCGCGTAGACGTTTGCTTCCGTGTGCACGCGCTCGAGCGGGGTGGCCGGGGCGATCCGCTCGGCGACGAGTCGGATATGACCGTACATCGACTCCGGGGCGCCCTCGTCGAGCCAGCGCGTCAGCGCCTCCCCGAACGTGTGCGGCCGGAGTGCCTCGCGCCGTCCGTGCGCGTTCGCCCGCTCGACGGTGCGGATAAGCTCGCGCTCGTATCGCTCGGCCGCGCGGCGGTGCGTCGTGCCAGTCGAGCGTCTATACCTGACGTGGTCCCGCTGGAAATTGGTGACGAAAACCCCGTCGCTCGGGCGGCGGTACGGCATCGCGGCGGCACTCCGTTGTCCGGCGCCGAGCGTGCGCGGCGCGTCCGGCGCCGGATGAACCGCGCGAGCGAGTCCGCTCCGATGCGCCACTCGGGCGCCGCGCCCCCGTGCCCGATATCGAGCGCCGCGAGCTCGCGCGCGTCGATCAGCGCGAGCACATGCGCGGGGCTGCACGAGAGCACGGCACCCACCTGCCCGACTGTGTAGCACGGCGCGGCACTCATGTGCGCGGCGCCTCGCGCACGATCGTGCAATGCGCGACGCGCGTCTCGGTCGGTATGAGCATAGGCGGTTCAACCCTCCGGCGCACGATCGTCCCCTCCGCGGCCCCTCAGCCGCTGCAGTCGCGCCGCGCGGCGCGCCGATGTCGATACACGTCCTGTGCCGCCCCCTCGGCACGATCGCGCGCCAGGGCGGCGGCGCGTGCCCCGCTCACGCGAGGCGCGCCGCGCGGCGCGCGCGGGCAGTGGCGCGCGGCGGATCGTCGGCCGGGGCGAGCCGCGACTCCTCGCAGAGCCCCGCGACCGCGAGGCTTTCGACGAGGTACGCCCAAAAGGGCGCGCGCGTCACCGCGATGACGCGCCGCCCGTCCGGGGCGACGTAGCGAATCCGCTGCCCGGCGACGACGCGGGTGATCGCGGTGACGCGCGTCGAGCGCGCCGCGACCTCCCCCGCACATGTGTGCACGCGCACCGGCTGCCCGATCCGGTATCGGGGCGTGCCGTGGGAGAGGAGCCCCGCTCGGTGCGGGTCGATTGATCGGGACATGCGCTAGTGCTCTCGGGTAGCGGTTCGGATCGGGGCGGGGGACCAGGGCGCGGGATCGAGGATCGGGAGCGCGCGCGAGGCGGGCACGATCGCGCCACGCCGGAGCAGCACTGAAATCAGCGCATCGCGTCGGCGGCGCACGGCGGCGATTCCGAGGATCAGCGCCCGGTGGTAGCGCGGGCACCGATGCACGCGGCAGACAAGCGGATCGTCGGGAAAGTCGGGGTGCCAAAACGCGAGATCCCACCAGGGCCGCCCGGTGACGAGCATGAGCATGTGTGCCTGCGGGAGATAGGCCGCGGGCGCCTGGCCGTGGCGCTCGACGTACATCACGACGCGGCACCACTCCGTGTCGCGGGGGCACTTGATCTCCACACCGCCGGGGCCGGCTGAGGAGTCGGAGACCAGCGCATCGGGGGAGCCCCCGAAGCGCGCGCGCGGCTCGAGGCAGAGCCCGACGCGCTGCACGCGCAGCTCGCTCGCGTAGGCGTAGGCGGCGAGCGCCTGGGGCTCGAGCGCGTGGCCGCACTCGGGTGCGGGCGCGCCGCGCGTGTGCGCCACGGTGGGCGTGCCGCGAATCCGCTCGAGGGCGAGCTCGGCGGCATAGCTCTCGATCGAGGCCGACGGGTCGAGCCGCGCGGGGGTGATCAGGCGCCGCGCGGCGGAGGCGGTCGGGAGCCCGAGGCGGGCGCGCCACCACGCGGGCGAATACTGCTCCGACTTGTGGCGGATCACCGGCCGGACTCCCGGCGGTACTCCGCCGCGTCCGCCGCCGCCGCCGCGCCACCGGGCTCCGCGCGCGCCTTGAGCTCGGCGAGGCGCCGCTCGGCCTTCTCGCGCGCCTTCTCGAATCGCGCGACCGTCATTCCGAGCCCGAGCGCGTTGTCCGCCGTCGGGCAGTGCGCGGCGTAGTGACTGACGAACCGCTGGCGAGTGCCCGCGTCGTGCTGATCGAGACGCCCGAGGAGCGCGACGAGCTCGCGCGCCTGCTCGTCGTTCATCTCCGGCTCGGGCTCGGGCTCGGGCTCGGGGTCGGGGCGCTCGGCGCCGTGCGCGGCGTCGAATGTCTCGAGCCGCCCGTCGCTGTCCTCGGTCGCGAGCCCGAACAAGGCCGAGAACGCGTAGCGCTTGCCGTACGTGATCGTGACGCCGATCGCTTGGAGCGGGTTGACGACGCTCTTGCCCTCGTTCGAGACGAGACCGGGGAGGATCGGGACCGGGATCGTGACCGCCTCGGAGTGCCCACCGGCGTGCGTCGCGCGGCAGGTGATCCGCGCGAGGCGCTCGGTGATGTCGACCGAAAACGAGTAGTTGAAGCCGTGCTCGGCGAGGGGCTCGCGCGCCGCCTCGATCAGCGCATCTAGCGAGGCGTAGTGCGTGCCGAAATGGCTATTGAAGTTGCCCCTGATCGCGGGCGACATCGCCGCGCGTGCGCGCGGCATCGCCGCGTGGTAGGCGAGCCGCGCGTGCTCGTGCTCGTGTGCGCGCTGCAGCTCGAGGAGCTCGCGGACCTCCTCGATCGAGAACGTCCCGCGCGCCACGAGCGCGACGAGCGGGGCGATTCCGTCCGGGATCGGCGTCTCGAGCGAGATCGGCGGGCGGCGAGGACTCGGCGTCAGGCGGTGCTCGGGCTCGGGCTCGGGCTCGCGCTCGGGCTCGGCCTCGCGCTCGGGCGCGGTGTTGGTGTCCGCCCCGCGCTCGAAATCGAACTCCGCGCCGCTCACCGGTAGTGCCTCTCGGCGGCGGGATCGAGATCGAGCGTCGCGCCCTCGAGCGTCGCGCCCTCGGGCGGCTTCGGCGCGGGCGGAGGGGCCTCGCCGCTCGCGACGGCGATCAGGGTCTGCGCCATGCGCTCGAGCAGCGCCGGGAGCCTCTCCTCGTGCCCCGTCTCGACGTAGTGCGCGATCTCGAAATCGCGGCTCACCGCGCAGTAGGTGTACACGTACAGCTCCTCACCGAGCAGAAACGCGAATCGCTCGCTCGAGCCGAACGCCTCGATTTCGGCCGCGAGGCGCGCGTGCGCGGCGAGGGCGGCGAGTACTTCATCGGCGAGGGTCATCGTGGTCATGCGTTGCTCCGGATTAGTGACACTAATAAGGTACTACGTTGGTACCACCCGAGCTACACCTTTAAGTGTAGTAAGTGACGGGGTTCGCCTCGGCGTCCTCCCGGATCGCGCGCTCGATCGCGTGCTCGCGCAGCCGCTCGATCTGCACGGCGAGCTCGCGCTGTCGTGCGTCCTCGTCGGTGCCGCAGAGCCCGCGCTGCGCGGTGAGGATCGAGAGCAGGATGTCTTGTGCGTCCTCGGCCGGGACGTGCTCGAGGAGCAGCGCCGGGTCGGCCTCGAGCGCGTCCTCGGTCTCGGCGCGCACCAGCTCGGCAGCGCGCTCGCGGGCGGCGAGCGCGCGTTCGTACTGCTCGAGCTCGGCGGTGTGCTGGTCGGTGTGGGTCATGACGATACTCTGTAGTGACTAGGTAGGTACGCATTGTCCGCTTAGTGGCACTAAGCGCAAGCGTCTCTTACGCACGATGCGAACCGCGTCGCGCTACCGTTTCAGACTTGCGAGGCGGCCCGCGCTACGGGCTAGATTCCGGCGACGGTGCTCAGCCGGAGCGCCCGCCGACGCGCTACATTCGTGCTGGAATCGCTCGCCACACTCACAAGACGTGCCCGATCGTTGCGTTCCCGAGCCGAATCGGAGCGCGATGCCCTCCGCGCGCTCGTCGCCCCGCACCGCCGCCGTGCCGAGCCCGACCCTCGGCCTGCTACTCGGCTGAGGCTTGTCGCGTCCTCTCCGCGGGCTCCTCACCCTCGAGGCGCCGCTGTAGCGACTCGATCGCGCGACGCGCGGCGGCCAGCCCCTCGCCCTGCGCCTCGACCGTGCTCAGTAGCATCCCAATGAGCTGTCGATTCGACGCGTCGGCCCCGGCGACGAGGGGCGCGTGATCGCGCTCGTGATCGTGAGAGAGGCTCCCGAGCGGGAGCCCGACGGCGAGCTCGAGGCGCTCGGCCATGTCCGCTGTCAGCGGCTTGCTCGAGCGCCGCCCTCGAAGCCCTGACAAGATGGAGTTGATGTAGCTCGGCTGTACGCCGACCTCGCGCGCGAGCCGCGCGGCGACCCCGTTGTACCGGTCGTCGATCAGGCGCCGGAGGTTCTGCGCCCGGATCAACCGAGCGCGCCGGGCCGGCGCGAGCTTCATGTAGCGCGGCTCCTCGTCGGTCGTGCCGTCCATCGTCCTCCCTCCCCTGGCGCATCCGCACGATCGCACGTTGGTACTATAGTCGCCCGCCCGCCGCTCGACACAGGCACCGCACGATGGCTACCTCGAAATCTGGACCGACCCCGAGTCGGGGACCGACCCCGAGTCGGGGACCGACCCCGAAAGCCGATCCGTTCGCCGGCATCGACACCGCGCTCGGGCGCTACCTGCAGCGGCTGAACGGCTCGAAGGGGCGCGCGGCGGTCGACGCGCTCGCGCACGATTGCGGTACCTCGACGCGCTACCTCGGCGTGATCGCCTCCGGGGAGAAAGCGCCGCGCCCGAAGCTGATGAAGCGCATCTACGTGCACACGAACGGGCGCGTGTCGTACCGCGACCTGATCGACGCCGCGCCCGGAGTGGAGTCCGACGAGGCGCTCAAGTCCGGCGACGGGCACGCGCGGCGCGCTCGCGGCGGCACGCCGCGCAAGGCGACGGCGAAGGCCAAGGCGACGGCCAAGGCGACGGGACGGGCGAAGGCGAAGGCGAAGGCGACGAGCGCGAGCGCGCGGGGCACGCGCACGCTCAAGAAGAAGCCGGCCGCGATCAACGCCTCCGCGTCCGGGCGTGCCCGCGCGAAGCGCACGGCGAAGAAAAAGTCGCCGGCCGCCGCGCGTCGGGGCACGGGGGCGAGCGCGTGAGCGCCGGGCACGGGGACGGGCCGCGATTCTCCGTCGGGGAGCGCGTCTCGGTCGTCAACCGCGCCGGGGAAATCATGATCCGCTCGGCGATCGTCGTCGGGCGCCACGCGCTCCCCGACGGGCCGCCCGTCGCGCACGACTACGCCACCGGGCGCGATATCGAGTGGCGCGGCGGGGCGACCTGGGGGTACCGCCTCGCCGGCGATGACCGCCCGTGGCTCGAGTGTGCGCTCCGGCCGCTGCCCGACCCGCTCGATCCCGCCGCGACGGGCGCCGCGGCACGTCCGCGTGAGCTCGAGCCGGCGTGAGCGCCGCGCGCCGTGCCCCCCCGCTCGACGAGCGCGCCGCCGAGCCCGAGCGCTGCGAGCGCTGCTCCCGGCTCGCCCCGCTCGGGGCGTGCGCGCGCTGCGACGCGGCGCTCTGCGCCGAGTGCCTGAGCGGTAGTCACGCCTGCGTCAGCGCACCGTCGCGCCCCCGCGCGCCGTCGGCGGGGGGAGGGAGGCGCCCGGCGCCCGAGCTCGCCTGATCACGCCCGAGCCGATGATCGGCCGAGCCGGCTCCGCACTCGCCCTCGGCGCCCCCCTCCTCCTCGGCGCCTGCGCCGGGGGGACGCTGCCCGTGGGGGCGGCGGCGCCGTACCTCGTCCACGCGCCCCTTGATCGCGATTGCTCGGTGCTGATCGACGAGGCGCGCCGGAGCTACGGCCCGCCGGATCCGGCGCCCCGTGCCCCCGAGCGCACGGTGGCCGAGCCGTGGCCCATCGTCGAAGTCTACCGATGGAGCGCGCTCGGACTCGTCATGTCGTTCACCTCCGGGGCGCACGTCGCCGGGTGCGAGGCGCGCTATGAGGAGGGCGGTCCGGCGGACGGCGTGCCCGCGATCGTCGCTCCGGTGTACGTGCGCGCGCCGATCGCCGCGCGCCCGCCCGTCAACGTCACGTCACCGGCGGCACGATCGTGCGCGCCTTTCGGCACTATCGTGCAGGCACGATCGTGCGCGGGTGAACTATGATCAGGGTAGGTGTAGAGCGCCGGGTTGGCACCCCGGCGCACTACAGGCCAGGCGCGACTCAAACTCGCCCTGTCCGTGGGCCACGACTGAACCGTGTTTGAACGCAAGACCGTCATGACCGAGACCGATTCTAGCAGCCACATGCCCGAGGGGACAGCGATCTCACCGTCGATCGACGGCGCGCTGTATCTCTCGATCTGCATCGTCTGGGTCGAGCACGGCGCCCGGCCGATGGCCGAGGCCGACATCGCGCACGCGCTCGGCTTCTCGCGCGAGCAGTGGGACACGGTGCGGGACGACATGATGCCGCTGTTCGTGATCGACGCAGAAGGGCGCTGGTCGCCGGCTCGCGCGACGCCGAACGAGCGCGACATCCCGTGAGGGCGTCATCGACTCGGCACGATCGTGCGCCACATCCGCGCTATCGTGCGCCGAGACGGCACGATCGTGCGCGCGGCGCCGATCCCATAACCGAAAACGCCTGCCGGGCAGTCATCCCGGCAGGCGTCCAGTGCTTTGTCCTGCAACTAGCCTTCACCCGACCAAAGGAGAAACCTAGCCCGTGCAACGGTATCACGGTACACAGCCTGACGACCACGTAGATCGCTCGAATTGCAGTGATCCGGTTCACCGTTCGGCAACCTCGTGCATCGCGAGCGGGGCGGACGTATGAGCATCGTCCATCACTGGCTCGCCTGCATCGACAGTAGCGAGCTCCCCCCGACGACACGCCATGTCCTCGCGCGCCTCGCGCGGCACATGGACGCGCACGGGCGCCGTTGCTACCCGAGCATGGATCAGCTGGCCTGGTCCACGGGGCTCGCCAAGCGCACGATCGTCACGCACATCAATCTCGCGGTCGAGCACGGCTACCTCGAGCGCCGCACCGCGCGGCACACCGCGGCGCAGCGCTGGCGCAGCAACGAGTACCGCCCCTGCGTCCCCTCCGGTGTCGAGCCGCTGCGCTGGTGCGACTCCGAGCGCTACCGCGAGCTGCACGGGCCGGGCACGCGCTCGCTGTTCGACGCGGCCCCCGACGAGGCGCCCGAGGCGCCCGAGCCTAGTGCAGCTGCTGCACTTGGTTCCGTGCCGAATCCACCCGAGCCTAGTGCAGCTGCTGCACTTCAGTTGTCCATACCTCTCTATCCTGATGATGACGCGCGCGAGCGCGAGAAGGAGAGAGAGACGAACGGATGCCGCGCTGGCACGAACGGCGACCGCGCGGAGCGCCCACCGGCGGACCCGCTCGCCGAGGCCTCTCCCGACGCGCTCGATCGCGCGCAACGGGACGACGGCGGCGATGACGGCCCGCGGCTCCGCCCGCGCACCGCGCCCGAGTACGCGCAGCGACTCGCCGACGCGCACGGCTACCACCCGGCGCCGGCAGCCACCGATCCTGAGCTCGCGCGTTGGGAGGCGGACGCGGTGACGCTCGCCGAGCTCGACGCCGCGCACGCCCGGGCGCGCGAGACACGGGGTCGCCAGGGGCGCCACGATCCCCCGCCGCTGCGCTACCTCAGCCTCACGATCGAGAGCCAGCGCCAGGCGGCCAATCGCCGACAGCGGCCCCGCCCGAGGCCTGCCCGCGCACGATCGGGCGGCAGCGGCGCGCTGCGCCCACTGCGCGCCGCCGCCCCGACCCCGTACCGCCCGCCCGTCGATCCGCCGCCGCCGGTGCCCGATCCCCACGCCCCGCCGACGTTCCTCCGCTACGCCGGTGGCGCCGAGCTCTACGATTCGCACCGCGCCGCCCTCGATCTGCGCTCCGGCCGCTCACCGCTACGCGCGCTGACCGAACGCCGCCCGCGCGCCCCCGCCCATGCGCTCTGAGCGCGATACCGCCCCCCGCCGCCGCTATGTCCAACGACGAGCTACCCGACCCGTTCAACGTCCACCAACAACGCACCCCAGGGGAGGCCGAGGAGGCGCTGATGAAGGCGGCGAGCGAGATGCTCAGCCGCGCCGCGACCGAGTCCGCTTTCTGCGTCGGCTCGAACGACGCCGTCACCGTCTACGTCGGCGTCTGCCGCGTGCCCGGAGCTCATAACCGCCGATTCCTCGATCGGTGGATGAACACTACCGCGCGGCTGATGTTCGATACCGCCGTCGGCGACGACACGCCGGAGAGGCTGATACCGGACAGCGTGTCGATCATGGCGATAGAGCAGGTGTTGCTCCGCTGCGCCGATCGAGTAAACGCCTCGATCCCGGACGACGCGCCCCCAAACCAGCTAGGCGAGGCGGTGCAGTCGATCGGCCGCGCGATCTCCGCGCTGTCGTACTGGCGAACGTTACAGACTCGTGGCGAGTCACCAAGGAGGCACTGAGCGGTGAGCGAGCGCAACGACGCGCTCCCCGAGGAGCTACGCGTGACGAGGCGCAAGTTCCCGGAGCCGACGCGAGAAAAAGGCTCGCCCTGGTGCGCGGGTTGTGAAGGGTTTCTAGGTACGTGACGGGTCGATAGGCAATGCTCTGCTCACGCTCAAGCAACGCAGGAACACGCGACATGCGAATCCAGACCCGAGAGTACGCCGGAATCCAGAACGGTCGCCCGGTGCACACCGAATGGACCGATGCCGACGACGGACAGGCGCTGATTGCCGAGACCGTCGCGGCCGGCGTCAGCCGCGAGTACATCGACTCCAACCTCGGCAACGGCGGGTCGGTCACGCTCGGCAACAGCTGCCGCTCGACGCGAGAGATGCGTGACGCCGACGCCGTTCGGCCCGCCCCGGACGTTGCGGCCTCGAGCGCTTCGCCGACGTGCACGGTGTGCCGCCGCGCCGGTCGGCGGTTCACTACCGCCCCGGCGCACCTGAGCATCTGCGACGCCTGCCTCTGAGCGCCGCCGCCGCCCCCCGCCCCCGCAAGCCACGAGGAACCGACCTGACCATGAACACGCCGACTCAACCCACGATCGAAGCTCGCGAGAGCACCCTCCCGTTCGTTATGCTCATTGCCGGAGAGACGGCGCTCGGGTGGGTTCACGCAACCGATGCCACGCGGCGCGATGCACGCCTCGCGGAGATCGCCGCCGAGCACCCGTCGCTCGACGCGGACGCGCTCAGGCACGCCGTTCTCAACCCGAGCACGCACGCCGAGCGCGCACGGGCCGATGTCAATCACCCGTGGCACGAGCGACAGATCGCCGAGGAGGCGAACGCCTGAGCGAACACCACTCCCCCGAGGACGACGATGAACGGACCTCGAGACCCTGGCATGGGCCCGCCGCTGCTGATCGCGCTCGCGTTCGTGTGCCTGTTCGGCGCGGTGTTCGCCCTCGGATTTGCAGGCGGCTGATCGCGTGGCTGCGTGACAAGCCCCCATTGATGCAATCCAGAGGCACTAAGCGGTGAGCGAGCGCGCGCACACGATCCTTTTCGACGCTTTCCCGCGCGAGAGCCTCTCAGTGGACGCCTGGCGCGTGCGACGACTACTTCGCCTCGTCTTCCGCTACGGCGCCTCGCACGAGAAGGCGCGCGAGTTGGCCGGCCCCCTCGAGCCGCACGTCCGGTGCGCATGCGACGTGCTGAGCGGCGTACTGATCGAGGACCTCAATGTGCGCTTCGATGGCACATGGGCCGTGCCGTGGGCCGACGCGAGTCAGGCGATCAAGCGCTTTCGCCGTCCCGCCGACGAGCGCGCGCCGATCAGCGCGCCGCTGCACGCGCTCGTCGACGAGCTCATGTCGGCGAACGGTAACCTGGCGCCACCGAGCGGGGGCGCCGGATCCGGCGAACAGGGCTGAGGCTCGGCGACATCCGAGTACACCCGATGCGGATAGGCAAGCGAGCCGCATCCCTGCATACCGGCATCCGACAGGCCGGCATACCATGCCGAGCTGATCTGATCTGCAGCGATACGGAGCCGACGCGCGATGGCACAGCCGAACGACACACCGGGGCTCGCCCCCGAGGACCTCATCCGCGCCGCCGCCGCCGCCCTCGATCGGATCGACAAGCCGTTCTATTTCATGGCGAGCGGGTCCGATCAGGAGAGCACACAGATCGTGCTCGGGGCGCTGCTGATCCCCACCGTGCGCGCCGATCTCTTCATGCCTCGGTGGGTGCGTCAGTCGGTGAAAATCGCCCGTGCCCACGGGATCGACTCCGTCGTGCCGAGCCCTGAGCGGCAACGCGTTCAGTGATCGGCCCGCGCGTGCACTGCTGAGCGCATGGACTCCGAACGCGCGCCGAGTACTGCGCGCGCCGCGCGGCTGATCGAGGCGGTACGGGGCGCGCGTCGGCGGCGCGAGTCGAGCATCGCGCAGGCACACGAGCGCTACATGCGTGATGTCGCTCAGGCTATCGCGCGGTTCTCCGCCGCCGCTGCGCCCGGCGCGCGCATACACTCCGAGGAACGCCCCGCCGGATCGGGGCGCCCTCGGGAGCGCAACGCGCATGATGACGCGGATGACGGGAGGTAACTGGCGCGCCTGGCGCACCAGCAACGGACAGGCACGATGAACGCCGAGGCGCCGGAGGCGGCGGCGGCCAGGGAGGCGGCGATCGGGCACGCGCTCGCCGCCGCGTTGAGCGCGCTGCTCGATGCGGAGGCGCCGACGGTGCGCGCTCGTCGGCTGAGCGCGGTGCTCCCGATCATGGATCGCTCCGGCGGGCGGCGCGCAGCCGATGCGGCGCTCGAGCGCCTCGCGCGCGCTCACGCCGAGCGGCGCCGACGCCTCGAATGGATCGCCCCCCCCGAGGCGCTCACCGAGT
>ENA-ORXM01003800-ORXM01003800.1-marine-metagenome-genome-assembly--contig:-NODE-3800-length-14338-cov-14.486992_pt1 | contig 14338 bp, 13 predicted proteins | sample MGYA00237867_ERZ511480 | MGnify/ENA primary metagenome ERZ511480 (study PRJEB26309, sample SAMN06266103) | marine metagenome | isolation source: Algal blade | place: United Kingdom:Sidmouth, United...
CAAAACATCAAATACTCTATTAGGATAATCAGAAATGATGCCATCTACACCAAAATCAAGCATTTTTTGTATATCTTTTTTGTCATTTACTGTCCAGGGAATCACTTTTATGCTTTTTTTCTTGGCTTTTTTCATCATTTTTTTGTCCACTCGCTTAAAATGAGGGCTATAAATCGTTGGAATATAGCCCAATTCGTTGACATTTTTCTTAAAACTTTTTTGGTTATAAATCAATAAAGCGGTTCTTAAATCAGGCTTTTTTTCGTGTACCATCCGCAATACTTCCAAATCAAAACATTGCAAAATAGTGCGTTCTAAAATTCCTTTATCCTCAATCGTTTTTAGGACTAACTTTGTAAATTCTTCCGCTTGTGGATGAAATATTCCATCATTTTCAGGCTTTCTTTTGATTTCGATATTGTAATCTACTTCTTTGAGCTTATTTTTTTTGATGTATTTTTCTGCGGCATCAATAACGTCTGCTAACAGTGGTTTGTGTACATTGAATTTATCTTGTTCGGGATAGTCAGCATGTACTTTTGTGCCACAATCATACTTTAGGATTTCCACATAGTCCATCTCATAAATGTTGTGCGTTTTTTCTGTTTTTTCTGTTATTTCGTTACCTTCTCTATCCAAACAAATATTGTGCGCCATAAAGGGTTCGTGAGAAACCAAAACTTGGTGGTCTTTGGTAATGACAACATCTAATTCTAAGGTTGTGACGCCTAAATCGAGTGCTTTTATAAAGCCTTCGATGGTGTTTTCGGGCATTAAACCTCTACAGCCTCGATGTCCTTGTACGTCTATGGATTGTGCTTGTATTGTCATAAAAATCATTAGTAATGATAAAGAGATAATTAGTTTTTTCATTTTGTTAGATAGTTTTTTTAAACCATATCATTTCGGCTACTCATTTTGACTCCGCTCAATGAACAAATGAGCAAATGAACAAAGTTATATAAGTTTTTCATTTAGACATTAAAATAAGCGTTCTATCCTTGCAAAATAGACCTGATGGCACAGCAGGAGCATGCTAAACGACGAAGGCATTTTACCGTTCTCTCCTATTTAAATTTATGGGCATTATATAATTCTTGTTTCAGATTTGATAGGAATGCCTGCCAGTCAAATCTGAAATTCCAAACAAGTTCTATATGGCGATATAACTTTGATTCCTTGTTGTCAACAAATCAGTTGGTACACTAACAACTCAAACCAAAAGAACTAATTATCCTTCCCTTTCAAGATTCCTTTGAGTCCGTCTTTGATTTTGTTACCTAAACTGTCTGCTTGTTCTTTTAGTTCTTTGTTGTCTCCACCGATGCTTTCTTTGATTTTGTCGCCTGCTCCTTTTGTAGCGTTGTTGATGGATTCTTTGGCTTTTTCGCCTACTTTTTCTTTGGCTTTATCAGCTTCTTCTTTTGCCTTTGCTTTGAGTTTATCCGCTTCTTCTTGGGCTTTTTTCTTGGCTGCGTCTAATTCTTTTTTGGCTTTTTCTTGGGCTTCTTCTTTTAATTTTTGTGCTTCTTTTTCTCCTCTAATTTTGAACGAATCCATAGTGGCTTTTGCTTTTTCTGCTGCAACATTTTTGAGACTATCTGCAATCATTTTTGCTTTATCTTTTACGGCATTGCTTGCATTACCAAAAACTTCTCCAAAGTCTGTTTCAATTTTAGGATTTTTTATCGTTCCTCCTAACCTTAATTTGACGGGAACAGTTTCGGGCATTTCTAAGTTGATGCCTTGGCCTTTGACTTGATTGATAAGGCTATTTATCATAGAAGTGGCACTTGCCCCTAATATGCTACTTGGTACTAATGCTTCAATATCATACGCCAATGTTTGGTCAAAACCATGACTTCCTGCTACATTGAAATCGATGTCTTCTTGTGTAAAATTAAAGGGCTTTACTTCTACTCGTCCATCTTTGAAAGAAAAGAAGGTTTTGAGGTTTACAATGTCAATTTTCTTTAATTTATCAATTTGAAGTTCATTCGCAATTTTGGTAACAGGCTCGAAGTTTACCAATGTACCTTGCAATAAAGATGCCAAACCGTCTCCTGATAGGCTGCTGATATCTGGAAACATATCGTCATTCAAATCACCATCTAAACTAATTTCTGTTGTTATTTTTCCACTCAAAAACTGTGCAATGGGTGCTAATATTTTGAAGGAATTGATGTGCTTGAAGGTTTCTTTTATATCAATATTTCTTAAATCGTTGTTAAAGGCAAATTTTGGTTTTCCTTTGCCTTTGGTACTGTATGAACCATTGATGTAACCAACACCTTCTAACATATTGGCTTTGAGGTTGTTGATGTACACGGTTTCGTCTTTTACTTGTAGGTTTCCACTTGCTTTGGTCAAAGTCATTCGGTCATATAAGATTTTGCCAACGCTTCCACTGATGCTAATATCTACTTTTTCTGGCACTTCAAATACTGCCATAGCGACAGAATCTGTAACAGCCGTTGAATCTACTGCTTCGCCTGTCTCTGTAAGCCATTCATTTACATCAAAAACATTGGAATTCATACTTAAATTACCTTTTAAGACGTCATCCCCTAAGAAATACCCTAAGAAATCTGTGAGCGCACCTTCGCCCTTGAAATCCGAATTACCGATACGCCCTTCTAATTGATTTAGGAGGACTTTTTTAGGCGTAAAATTCATAGAGATTTTCTTCAAATCAAGGCTTTTGGGCAAACCTTCTGCATCATAAATCATATCCTCAATGTCCACTGTTCCATCGACATTGACATTTTGGTATTGCTCCTTTTCTATATCAGACATTTTTCCTTTGGCTTTGACATTGGCATCCATGCGTCCTGTCAATTGCTTTACGCCTTCTAATGGGTAGGCTTTGGCTAATTTTTCAAAGTCTAATTGTCCGACGGCTGCCATATCAAAATTGGGGTCTGTCGTTGGATTTTCGATAATTGCCCTTATTTCCATTGGTTGTCCATCTATGGAGAAGCTCATTTGGGGCATATTGATGACGGTATTGTCTAAATTGCCGTTGTTGCTTGCGACATCAAGGTTGGCTTGGATATTTTCGACGGGTAAGGGTAAACCTGGATATTGAAAACGTCCGTCTTTTACGTTGGTTTTTACTTGAAATGCTGGATAGCTTTTTTCATTGTACACGCCTTTGGCAAAGCCACTAAAAGACATTTCGCCTGTTACATCCATTTTTTCGTAGTCCTTTGTATAGATGTTGGGAAGAATTGACAAAAGGTGCTTGAACTGTGTGTCTGGACTGTTAAATTGTACATCTACATTGATGTTGTCATTGGGCATAGCTACCGAACCGACCATATTGGCTTGCAAATCGTTGAGCATCATTTTATTCTCTAAGAAAGAGAACTTCATTTGATCCATATTGACCTCAAAATTAGCGTCTACTTTGGCTTTTAATTTCTTTAAATAGGGAATGTTGTCCATATAAAAAGAGAGCGTTTCTGCCGTTGATTTTGTTTCTAAATTAAACTGTTCTTGGGTAAAATCGCCTTTTCCTTCATGATTGAAGCCTTTCATCTCCATCAACATATTGCCACCTACATCTTCATAGGTAAATTCTCCATTTTGTACGCCATATTTTTTCAAAGCAACCTTATAGTCTCCGCCTGTTTCATTTTCGACAACTGCTCCCTCTGTATCATCTTTTACAATGTCCCAATTCGCTTTTCCACTTTTAAGTACTTTTAGATGAATCTTAGGCTCTTTCAGCATCACTTTAGTTACTTCCACCGCATCTCCCATCACCAAACTTTTCAAATTCACTGCGGCAGTCAATTTCTTAATATCAGCCAAAGTAGTTCCCTCAAAAGGAGCATTTCCTTTGACTGTCAGGTTGTTAAGATTGATTTCTAAGTCGGGAAAAGAGCGAAGCATAGACAAGCTCACTGTTTCAAAGTCAGCATCCGCATCCAATTGTTCGTTCAAAGTGGTCTTTGCATAATCCACAATGCGATCCTTAAAAAAGTAAGGAATAGCGACTAATACCGCCACAAATAATAAAAAAATCACGATGAGTCCTATGAGTATTTTTTTCATTCCATTAATTTTTGTAATATATCATAAAGATAGTCAATTCCGTCCATAAAGACATAAGTATATCCTTACAGTAACAAAAAATTGAGACCGTTTTATAGAATGCTTCGCTGTGAGAACAGAGAATAGAGATTTTTGTTGTAGGGCTGCTTCGCTGTGAGATTTTTATATGCTCTTGGACAAAGTTGTGAGATTTGATGGTTAAAATTCTAATGGGTTGAGACCATGAAAAATAGCCCTGATAGAAATGGTATCGTTTTTTGTAGGGGCAATCCCTTGTGGTTGCCCTGCTCGTAGCAAGGCAAAACGATAAGAATGGATAGCAGGACCAGACGTAACGACAAAGCACCAAACAGTTCGCTCCTTATTCTTTAGTGCCGTAGTGCTGTAGTTGCGGTTCTTTCTAATTTTAGTGTTGTAGTTCTTGGTGCCGTAGTACTGTAGTTGCGGTTCTTAAACAACAGCACCAAAACAACTACAAAAACCACAAAAACTACTTAAACCACAAAAACCAAATCACCCTTCAAACTGTAAGGAAATCGTGATGGTTCTGGAACGTAGCTTGCTGATGACGTCAGAATATTGGAGTCCTGGTGTGGGAACATGGACGTTGTTGATGCCTTGTGACATTTTTATTTCGGGGGAGAAAATGAAGAGTGGGAAGTAAAATTCAAAGCCGAAGCCGACTTCTGCAGAATAGTCAATTACGCCCAATTTTATCACATCTGTCGCCTTTCTTTTTTTGGAATTGGACGCCAAATCGTAATCTAATTTACCGCCTGTCATCACATAAAAACGGAAATTATCGTAAAAACGATCCGATTTGTACTTGAGACCAATGGGCAAATCCAGATAAACCGACTCAATGGGCTTATCAAAAGTAAAATCACCATCGGCTCGATATTCGGTGACCCGTAGTATCTTTTCTGCAAAAATAAGGGTTGGAATGACCCGAATATCTACATGGCGAGATAGCTTAAAATTAGAAACAATCCCCAAGTTAAAACCAGGTGTGTTTGGAGAAATCACCTGTTTGATGGAATCGTGTAAGATAAAATTTTCTGAATGAACAACATCAAAACGGGAGCTATTGAACCCTAACAAAATACCAAAATGTATTCTTTTGGAGTCGTGATGAATCAGATTTTGAGCATCTGCTTTCATTGCGCCCAATACAAAAAGGAAACAGCAAATTATTTTTGTCCAATGTAAATCGAGGAAATTCCGAAAGTGAGTCGTATGCATGAATTGTTTTTAAATCCTACTTTTTTAAGTATGTCCGTAAAATCCTTTCCTTCTGGAAAAGCCTGTACAGATTCAGGCAAATAAGTATATGCCCTTGCGTCTTTAGAAACTAAACGTCCTAAAGAGGGTAAAATGTATTTGAAATAGAAATTAAATCCCTGTTTAACAGGAAAATTTTTGGGTTTTGAGAATTCTAAGACGATTAATTTGGCATTTGGCTTCATCACTCTAAGGATTTCAGAGAGTCCTTTTTCCAAATTTTCAAAGTTTCGCACCCCATAAGCAACGGTCACTGCCTCAAAAGTATTATCTGAGAAGTTCAAATTTTCTGAATCGCCCAATTGCAGCGTAATGATGTCATCCACGCCTTTCGCCTTCATTTTTTTCTTCCCCATCTCCAACATTTCCTTAGAAATATCGACGCCCATCACCTTAGTCGGCTTCAATTTCAAGGCTGCTAACGCAAAATCGCCCGTTCCCGTCGCCACATCCAACATCACTTTAGGCGCATCTTCTTTCAGCAAATTAATCGCTTTTTTGCGCCACAACTTATCAATTCCCAAAGACAAAAAGTGATTCAAAAAGTCATACCGATGTGCGATATTATCAAACATTTCGGCAACTTGTTCCTTTTTCGTCGCATCCGACGCACCATAAGGAGTTACTACTTTAGGCTCATTCATGATTGTAAAATTAAATTAATTTCTAAATTTTTTAGGAGCGAACTTTATTGAAAAAAAAAATTTTAATTTTCAAATTCTATTTTTTAAGGAGCGAACGGTTTATTGCTTCGTCGTGACGTCTGGTCCTGCTATCCGTTCTTATGGTGGCTAGCCTACGCTGCGGGCAGACACATGGGTCTGCCCCTACCGCCCCCATACCACTACTATCAGGGCTATTTTAAAAGGTCGCTACCTCAAAAAACGTTTTTTATCACCATCACTTGCCATCTTTCACTTCGCCAGACTCGTCAATATTTCCCACCAAAATATGCGGCAATACCGCCTCCACAATAACCTTCGTTGATTCTTCAACCGTCAAACCATCCGTTTTCACCTCAATGTGCGGCATGTCTGGAACGTCAAAAGGTGCAGAAATGCCCGTAAAATTAGGAATTTCCCCTTTTCGAGCCTTCGCATACAAGCCTTTCACATCTCTTTCCTCACAAACCTCTAAAGGCGTATTGACAAAAACCATCAAAGTATTTTCCGCTCCAATGATCTCTATAATTTTATGGCGAATATCATTTGTTGGTGACACAAAACTATTTATGCATACAACACCGCAATCCAAAAACAGTTTTGAAACTTCCGAAATTCGTCGAATATTTTCTGCCCGATCTTCCGCCGAGAACGTCAAATTGTTGTTGATGCCACTGCGAATATTGTCGCCATCCAAAAGTTTGGTCAGGAAGCCTTTTTGGTGCAAGACGTATTCCAGTTGCTTGGCAATCGTCGTTTTACCGCTTCCTGAAAGCCCTGTGAGCCAAATGACTTTAGCCCGTTGTTTTAGTAAATTCTCCTTATCCTCCCTTTGCAATATTTGGTCAAAGACAGGGAATATATTGTCTGGTGTACTCATGATGGGTGCAAAATTAAGCCATATAAACGATAATAGTTCGTTTTAGTTCATTTTTATGAATGTATTGGGGCTTTGACTCAATATTTCATTTGCCTCTTAGAGTTATACATTGTATAATTGTACAAATTATCATGTATGACGATTAAATTAAAAAAGTGGGGCAATAGTCTTGGTGTTCGCATTCCCCACAACATAGTAAAAGATATGGATTTAGCTCCTGAACAAGAATATGAAGTAATTCAACAGGAAAATCAGATTATTTTACGCCCCATTACCACCAAACCAACTTTAGATGATTTATTGGCTGGAATGAGTCGTCAAAAACGGCATGGAGAACAAATTTCTGATTATCAAGGAAAGGAACGCTATTGGGAGGATGAGAATAAAAATGACGATAATCTATGAGTTATATTCCTAAACGGGGTGATATTGTTTGGATTTCCTTTGATCCAACTTTAGGTCATGAACAAGGTGGAGAGCGTCCAGCCATCGTTATCTCCAATACAAAATACAACGATGTTACAGGGATGGTTATCAATTGTTCCATCACTCGACAAGCGAAAGGATATGCAGGTGAAATTCCTTTGCCTAAAAATTTGGCAATTACTGGCGTTATCTTGGCAGACCATATTCGCAATTTAGATTGGTGTGTTCGTAAAATTCGCTTTTCTGGCGAGCAAGTTTCGGCTGATTTTATTGATACTGTTTTGGAACGGCTTTCGGTTATTTGTTCGTAATCTTATTCTTTAATCGTTGCTAAAAAAAGATCCCCTGCGCCAAACGATACGTGTTCGCATGCGCCTCCACAATATCCGCAATCCGCTTAGAATAGCCTCCACCCATACTTGCTGTGACAGGAATCCCATCTCTTTTACACGCTTCCAACACGATTCTATCCCGTTCTTTGCAGCCATCAATGGTCATCCCCAAACGCCCCAATTGGTCGGTTTTGAGAACGTCTACACCTGATTGAAAGAAGATAAAGTCGGGTTCTACCTTTTCTAAGAGGATATTGAGGTTTTCTTGGAGGACTTTGAGGTAAAAATGGTCTTCTGTGCCGTCGGGTAAACCAATGTCTAAGTCGGATTGTTCTTTCTGCATCGGATAGTTTTTTGCTCCGTGCATGCTGAACGTGAAAACTCGTTTATCATTCTGGAAGATTTGGGCGGTTCCATTGCCTTGATGTACGTCTAAATCGACTACTAAGATTTTTTCGACTAAGTTTTCATTTAAGAGGTAATTGGCTGCGATGGCGATGTCATTGAGTAGGCAAAAGCCTTCTCCCCTATCCGTAAAAGCGTGGTGTGTACCTCCTGCAATATTGAAACTGCAACCGTATTGTAAGGCGTATTTTGCCGCCAAAAGCGTTCCATGCATGATGGTGATTTCTCGTTCTATCAATTGCTTGGATAAGGGAAAACCTGTCCGTCGAATTTCGGCTTTGGTAAGGGATTGGCTTTGGAGTTTTTGCCAATAATTTGCGTTGTGGGTGGTTAAGATATATTTTTCGGGTAAGGGTGTGGGTTCAAAGAAGTTTTCTGGGTCAATTGTGCCTTCATAAAGGAGTTGTTCGGGCAATAATTCGTATTTGAGCATCGGAAAACGGTGCTTTTCGGGCAATGGATGTTTATAAATAGGCGACCAAGCGATTTTTAACATAGAAAAAAGGTTTCTTTGTGCTACTTTTGTGGTGAATTGTCTTGTTGACTGGTACGATTATTGAATTTCCTCTGCAATGTTCCTTTCAACGCAAAGGCGCAAAGGTCACGCAAAGTTCGCAAAGAATTAGAACGAAATTTCACCTTGCGCCCCTTGCGCTACCTTTGCGAACCTTGCGTTTAAGTTGATATGAACCGCAAACAAAAAATGTGCCAGTCAACAATGGGTGAATTCTGTGGTTAGGGAACAAATTTATAACTTATTTGGTTTTTGTTTTGAGAACATTTAATGAAACAATAAATCTTATTTTATGAGTTATACAATACAGGTTTTAGAAGAAGAAAAATTTAACAAGGACAATCGTAAGGTAGTTGGAGAGATTTTAAAGGCATACAATGATAATGCCATGAAAGGATCTGAATCTTTCAAGTTATTAGAAATAGTTGCCAAAAACGAAGCAGGCGAGGTTATTGGTGGATTATATGGCTACAACCAAAGGGGTTGGCTTTATGTCGATTGGTTGGTTATTCATGAGGATTATCGAAAACAGGGAATTGGTGCAGACTTGATGAAACAAGCTGAAAAAATAGCCTTGAAAAGAAATCTAAACAAAATCCGCTTGAGTACTTTTGAATTTCAAGCTCCCGATTTCTACAAAAAGATAGGGTTTAAAGTTGTTGCCATTGAAGAAGGATTTCCTGAAGGTTTTAAAACCTATTATATGCAGAAGTTCTTGGTGCTGTAGTTCTTGGTGCTGTGGTTTTTTAAGGATAGAGACCGTTTAGAATAGCCCTGATAGTAGTGGTATGGCAAAATAGTTTTTGTGGTTTAAGTCGTTTAAGTAGTTGCGGTTCTGACGTGATTATTTGTTGTTGCTTTTGCCATAAGAACGGATAGCAGGACCAGACGTCACGACGAAGCTCCTGACAGTTCGCTCCTTATTATTTGTGTAGCAATTTTTGTATTTAGAAATTAATATTTAGAATTTTAGACGATTATGAGTAAGCATGGTAAAATATTGGTAGCGATGAGTGGCGGACTGGATAGTACGGTGACGGCGGCATTGTTGCACGAAGAAGGATACGAAGTCATTGGGATTACGATGAAGACGTGGGATTATGCCTCTGCGGGTGGCTCAAAAAAAGAAACGGGCTGTTGTAGCTTGGACTCGATCAATGATGCTCGGCAAGTGGCGGTAGATATGGGATTTCATCACTTTATTATTGACATTCGGGAGGAATTTGGGGATTCCGTCATCGACTATTTCGTGGAGGAATATGTGGCTGGACGTACGCCCAATCCCTGTGTGATGTGCAATACGCATATCAAATGGACGGCTTTGGGCAAACGGGCAGACGCCTTAGATTGTGAGTATATCGCTACGGGACATTATGCCCAAACTCGTAAGGAAAATGATCGCTATGTGATTTACAAAGGCAAAGATATTACGAAAGATCAGTCCTATGTTTTGTGGGGCTTATCCCAAGAAAATTTGGCTCGAAATATGTTTCCTGTGGGGCATTTTCACAAGACAGAAATTCGCCAAATGGCGTTGGATATGGGCTATGAGTCATTGGCTAAAAAGGCGGAAAGCTATGAAATTTGCTTTGTACCTGACAACGATTATCGGGGCTTTTTGAAAAGACGGGTGGATGGCTTAGAGGAAAAAGTGAGTGGCGGTGATTTTGTGCTGACAGATGGTACAGTTGTGGGACAACATGAAGGCTATCCGTTCTATACGGTTGGTCAAAGAAAAGGGCTTCGCATCGCCTTGGGCAAACCCATGTATGTCACAGAAATCAATCCCGACACCAATACAGTCATTTTGGGCGAAGTCGATGAATTGAATCGCAATGGTATGATTGTCAAGGGCATCAATATGGTCAAATATGCCAAAATTCCTGAATCAGGCTTGGATGCCGTCTCTAAAATTCGGTATTTAGATCCAGGCATGACTTCGTTTGTACAAGCAACCGATGATGGCAAGGTACAGGTAGAATTTACGGAGCATGTCAAGGCGATTGCGCCTGGTCAGTCTGCCGTTTTTTATGAGGGTGATGATGTGATTGGTGGCGGTTGGATTGAGCGGAGTTATGAGGTTTCTTCTTAGTGCTGTGGTTCTTAGTTCTTGGTGCTGTAGTTGTGGGTGGGCATGTGTTTTTTTCTCCTCTTGGTTCTGTGAGACAGTATAACAGCATATTATTACTCCTCAAATTAATAGGCAAATGAACAAAATGATAGACCATATTTTTGCGGAATGGAACACCTCAAATACGCCTGGTTGTGCTTTAGGAATTATGAAGGATGGACAGCTCATTTATGCAAAAGGCTATGGAATGGCAAATTTGGAGTATGATATTCCCAACTCGCCTTCTTCCGTCTTTCGCATAGCCTCTACCTCGAAGCAATTTACTGCTGCCTGCATTACTTTATTGGTGGAACAAGGTAAATTGAGTTTGGATAAAACACTTAAAGAGATTTATCAGGACTTTCCCGACTATTCCAAAAAAATTACGATTCAACATCTCTTAAATCATACCAGTGGCCTACGAGATTACCTTCAAATTTCCTTTTTAAAGGGCTTGGGAGACAACGATTTTTATCAGGATAAGGACATCATGAAATGGTTGGTCAATCAAAGCAATCTAAATTTTGAACCTGGAGATGAATTTTTATATAGCAATTCGGGCTACTGGTTGTTAGGGCAAATTGTGCAAGAAACAACGGGGATGAATATGGCTGATTTTGCCAAAAAAGAGCTGTTCAAACCTTTAGGCATGTCCAATACCCACTTTCATAATGACCATACAAAAATTGTAAAAAATAGAGCTTCTGGTTACCTACCAAATAGCAAAGACGACAAGGACGGATTTCAAATTAGCATGACAACCTTAGAGGTGATTGGCGATGGGGGAATTTTCACGACGATCAACGACATTAAGAAATGGGATGACGCTTTCTATGATTCCAGTATTTTAAGCAAAAAGTTTTGGGAGATGATGACGGTGCAAGCTGTTTTAAATAATGGGGAAGTCATTCCTTATGCTTCGGGCTTATTTATAGACAAATACAAAGGTTTGAAAACAATAAGTCATGCAGGCGAATATGTTGGCTTTACCGCCGAATTATTGCGCTTTCCTGACGAACATTGTTCCATTGCCATTTTTACGAATATAGGCGATGTCCGACCAACTGACATGGCTTATCAAGTCGCCAATATATTGCTCAAAGAAAAATTAGAAGAGGATATAAAGACACTCGATACTATTAAAGAGGGAAGAAAAGCAGCGACAACAAAGAAGAAAGAAACCAATGTTAATTTAACAGACTATATTGGTAGTTATTACAGCAAAGAGCTTACTGTCACCTATCATTTTGAGGTCAAAAACGATAGGCTTTTTGTCCAAATTGAAGAGAATGAACCTGTCGAATGTACTATTGCCGAAATAGATGCATTTTCAACAAAATATGGGCTTGTCCGTTTTCAAAAAGATGAGGAATTAGTGATTACTGGACTTGAGTTAGATTCTGGAAGAGTCAAGAATTTAAAGTTTGAAAAGAAATAAATGAAAAAAAAAGAATTAAAAGCAATAAAAGACGAAATTTTTAGTCTTTTAGACCAACTTGACGAACAACAACAAAAAGAATTTACCTGGCGATGTTGTGTCAGATCTTTGGCTTTTTTATCTGATAATGTAAGTGTAAGGTTTTGGGAAGAGCTATTTCCCGAAACTATTTTTGATGTCTTAGACTTGATGAGTTATGGTGGCAAACATGTAGAGGAAGTCATTATTAAGAAAGTGTCAGAAAATCATAAAGGAACTGAAGAAGAAAAAGCCAAAGAGATTGCTAAAAAACTATCTTCGGCTTTTGAAGATCCTGCGGATATAGAATATTTTCATGAACAAATGAAATCTACGCTGGATGACTCAATGATGGAGATACCTGAATATTTTGAGCGTAAATACCCACAAAGTGATGACTATTTTGATAGCGATGATTATTATGACCTTTCTGGTAGTATTTCTGATGCAGTTATTGTATCAGAAGCGATATGGAATGGCTCCTTATTTTTTGACAAACAAAAAGTAAGTCTTCAAAAAGTTGTCGAAAAAAATCTTGCTGTAACTAATAACTTAACAAACGCTACTGATTTTTCTAAGGCAATACTGAATGATTTAAAAGCAACCATTGCCCATCAAAAACCCACATTTTCTGTCAATCTTTATCAAAAAACGATGGGAAACTTTGATTCAGCTATGCGAAAAATGAAATTAAGGGACAAAGCCAATCTTTATAAGGGTATTTGGAACAATGACTTTGACATGAATATAAAGGATTTAAAAAAACGAATTTCTTATTTTATTTAAAAAATAGTATAGAAAAAACGAGTGGCTAATCATTTCTTAGGATTGTAAATTATGAATATATATTTAGAAAAATGAAAGTAAATGATGTTTTATTAAAAGCGGAACATGAAGCTATGCTAGAAGTATTCATTGAAGAAAACAGACCTGCTCTTGAAATCAGAGATAAGTTGGACTTGGGGTATCGTTATGACAAATGGACGTTTGAGATATGTGAAATTCGCCCTCCCTGGAATGATATGACTTCTGGAAAAAAAATATGGAATCCTGTAGCAAAAGCCAAGTATGTAAAATCACGAAAAATCTGGAAATTGTACTGGATGCGAGCAAGCGGCAAATGGGAACTCTTTCCTCTATCAAAAGAAGAACCCAAATTGGCAAATATTTTAGCAACAATACAAGACAATCCAAATGGTTGTTTTTATGGATAATTCTCATTAGGAGCGAACCGTTTGTCGCTTCGTCGTTACGGAATGTCCTGCTATCCGTTCTTATCGTTTTGCCAAGCTGCGAGCAGGGCAACCACAAGGGATTGCCCCTACAAAAAACGATACCACTGCTATCAGGGCTATTTTGCATGGTCTTTCCCGTCTTTCGCCCTACCAACTACAGTTCAATCATCATGGTAAAGATACCCCAAATTATGATCTCTAAATTCCTCAATGACATCATGTCCTGTTCCCCATTTTGTTCTTAAATTCAACGCCATTTGTGCAATATCCTCTATCGGGCTGTGTCCTAAATCAACGGTGTTCAAATGATTGAAAAATAACGGAATACAGTCTTCATGGGCAATTGCCAAGCAATAGGCAGGATACAATCCCAAAGGCGTCTCACAATTTAGCCAAATATACTCATCATGAATAAGATAGTGTTCTTCCAATTCCGTCAGGAACTGAACAACTAAGGGCTTGATGCTTTCAAATTGCACGGCTGCTTCATAAAAAACCATTTCGCTTGGTATCCCATCCCAAAAATTATCCGTTGGTTTATAGGCGACAAAATCGCCTTCTACCACTTGCCCAAACTCAATCTCCATTTCGCCCTGATCAATAAGATAGGTTATAATGTCTTTCAGGTTCTTATTCCATTTTTCTAAAAACTGCTTTATCTCTGCTTCTTTTTCGATATTCACAACATTTTGTGCGAATTCTTCTATGTTAAAAGTGTTCATTATCTCTTTGTTTTTGTATAATTGAAGACGAATTTACAACAAATATGACAGGTCTTTAGCCATGACAGAGCCTATTTTTTGGGAAAAAGATATTGAAAGACCAAAAAGTGAGAAATTAAGCGTTAATTTTGCGGTCAGGTCGTTTAAGCCGTTTTGTATTGACCGATTTAGGAACTTGACAGAGATACAGACCATCCAACATAGACCCGATGGTAGTGGTATGGCAAACCAAGTGCTGTAGTTCTTGGTTCTTAGT
>ENA-ORXM01003801-ORXM01003801.1-marine-metagenome-genome-assembly--contig:-NODE-3801-length-14336-cov-3.799215_pt1 | contig 14336 bp, 18 predicted proteins | sample MGYA00237867_ERZ511480 | MGnify/ENA primary metagenome ERZ511480 (study PRJEB26309, sample SAMN06266103) | marine metagenome | isolation source: Algal blade | place: United Kingdom:Sidmouth, United...
ACCAAACCTGTGTTGACGCCAGAGGCCGCGATGATCGAGGCGCGCGACCGGATCGCGGCAGGCCAAAAGATCGCTGTGCTGTTCGGGCCGGAGCGGGCAGGGCTGGAGAACGACGACATCGTGCGCGCCAATGCGATTATCTCTGTGCCTGTGAACCCTGAATTTGCGTCACTGAACCTTGGGCAATGTGTGCTGCTGACGTCATACGAGTTTCAGCGCGCCACGACCGAAGTGGAACATGCCACCGTCAGCCACGTGGGCGATTGGGCGTCGCAAGGCGAGATGGCCGCCCTTGCGACCCACTACGAGGACCGACTGGATGACGCGGGTTTCTTTTTCCCCGCACATAAAGGGCCAAGCATGAAGGCCAACCTGCGCAACCTGTGGTCGCGGATGCCCCTGACCCGCGCAGATGTGCAAATGCTGCACGGAATATTGCGGCAGATGGTGCGGTGGAAGGAGCGCGGGGATTGATAACTTTTGTTAATGACGGCTATGCGGGATAAACTGGCGTTTTGCATCCGCAGCTATTGCTCACGCAGCATTTGCACGCGCGCGCAGCGCGGGAATTTCGGCTGTGCAGTGATTTTCACCGAAGCAGCCATTCCAGCAGGTAGAAAATGGTGGTTAACAAACCATCTTTTCGCTGCGCCTTGCATAAACTCGAAAGATGCGGATAGAGCCGATCCCCGACGGTTTTCTACTAAGCGCGGAGCTACTAATGCTTCAAGCGAAGCCAAGAATGTTAGGCCAGAAGCCAGTCGTCGTTAAGAATGCGTGTCGATCCGCACGCCGCTGCTAGCGTGGACCTTGATCGCAAGTTTGTCGCCAGTGCTTTAACTAAAGTTACGCTTTGGCCAGATATGCATAGATCTGGTCCTTCAACTGCATCCTTTCTTTGCGCAGGGTCGTCAAATGCGCGTCCGACGAAGGTTGCACGTCGGTTTCGGCAGAATGAACCGCTCGATTTTTGACATGATAAGCGTCACAGAGCTTTGCAAAATGCGCATCGGAAATGCGTAATGCGCTGATCTGTTCCAAATGTTCGGGGAAGTCTTCCGTGAGTTCGTGTGGGGTATGTGACATTTTCATTCCTTGGTTGCGATGAGTGGGTCAAGTGTTTCACAAACAGCGCCATCCAAATTGATCCAACGCAAACCCGTCGTTCGATGAAGTATTAAGCTGAGCGGAAATGGAGGGTTCGAACATGGCCGCCACAACCAAATCTGAATTAGTAAACCTGACAAGAAGAGAGTTTGGGAAGCTTGAGACGCAGATCTTAGCGCTCGATCCTGACACTGCGATGCTAAAACGGGATGACGATATCTCTATCAAAGACGTCGTGGCCCACCGTGCACATTGGATGTCGCTTTTTCTAAAGTGGTATGCGGATGGTCAGGACGGCAAACAGGTCTATTTTCCGGCGGAAGGCTATAAGTGGAACGACTTGAAGAGATACAATTCTGATCTGCGGGCGCGTCAGGCGGACCTAGATTGGTCTGGGGCTGTCGCTTTGTTAAACAAAAATTATGATCAGCTTCTGTCCTTTATCCAAAGTACTTCAGAAACGGACCTGTACGCAGGCCCAATGAATGGCGCCAACAATGCATGGACAGTTGGCCGTTGGGCCGAGGCTGCGGGTCCTAGTCACTTTCGATCTGCATCGAAATACATTCGCACAAGCATTAAGAAATCTAAGTGATGTTGGTTTCTAAACACGTTGCAAGTACATGAGGGATCGCTTCAGGGATATCCTCGGCGATCAGCCCAGGTCCGACCGCATCGGCGCATTGCAAATGTAGATGTGCCCCTAGTGTTGCCGCATCAAATGCCGAAAATCCCCGCGCCAATAGCCCCGTAATTATACCTGCCAAGACGTCACCAGATCCGGCAGTCGCGAGCCATGCGGCATGATGAAACGGCTTTGAGGAAATGATACAATTGGGCAAGTTTGGCTGTGATACAATGGTGTCCTGCCCTTTGAAAAGCACACAGCAGTTCATTGCTTGAGCGGCATTTTGTGCCAATGTCATCCGACAGGTTGTTGCTTTAAACGCCGCGGGGATCAGACGGCGCAGCTCGCCCTCATGTGGGGTCATGACGGTCTGGGCATGAGGCACGCTTGGCATGATGTCAGGATTGGATGCGATGATCGTTAGGGCGTCTGCGTCAAGGCAAAGCGACTGTTTTCGCGCTAGAACTTGTGCCAAGATTGCACGACGATTGGCCGTGACGCCAAGGTTTGGTCCGATACAGATGGCAGATGGTTTCAGTTTCGTCAGTGCATCATCAAAACCCGAACCATTCGCATAAGTCTTTACCATGATAGCATTGAGGTGCGCTGCGTGTTCGGCTTGTGCTTTTTGCGAGGCAAGTACGCTGACCAAGCCCGCACCGATCCGAAGCGCGCCATGGGCGGCCAGCCGTGCGGAACCGCCTTGCCCGGGCGGCCCAGAGATAATGACAGCATGCCCGTAGTCATATTTGTGCCGGGCTCCCGATTTCCCCAGCTTGTTTTGGTGATCCGCATTGAATTGAAAAACACGATGGGTTTGCGGAGGCTGCATTATATTACTCTTTTGCATGATCACTGATTAAAGTTTCGATCTCACCCGCGCTCAACACGCGCCCGCTTGCAACAAGCTGCTCGTCGATCACGAGGCCCGGTGTGGACATGATCCCATATTGGGCCATGGATACGATATCTGTGACCTTTTGAATGTCTGCGTCGACGTTCATTGCATCTAGTGCCAACGTTGCATTGTTCGCCAAAGCCACGCATTTCTTGCAACCTGATCCGAGAATTTTGATGATCATTTCGCGTCTCCTTGTTCATATATAGAGGTGTGCGGTTGCGTTAAAGACGATGCCAATCAAGAGGATGCCGACAGTAACGACTGCGATGAATATGATGAGTAAGGGCGCTTTCACAACACGTTTGAGCATGATCATCGACGGCAATGATAAAGCCGTCACCGCCATCATAAACGTCAGCGCCGTGCCCAACCCGACGCCCTTTTGCACTAACGCTTCTGCGATGGGGAGTGTGCCAAAGATGTCTGCGTACATTGGAATGCCAGCAACGGCGGCCACAAAAGCCGACCACCATTTGTCCTGACCCAACAAAGCCACAACAAGGCTTTCAGGTATCCAGTTGTGGATTGCTGCACCAATCCCGACACCTATAAAAACATAGACCCAAACGCGGTGAACGATGTCGCTTACTTGACTTGTGGCATACGATAATCTTTCACGCCGCCCGATTGATCCATCGTTATCATGATCACTGACGGGGCTTTGATAGACAAAGGTCTCGACCTGGTTTTCCAGTCTTAGGGCCCCAATCAGGGTGCCGCCGATCACAGCCAACACCAAACCGACGGTGACGTAAGATAGGGCAATGGTCCAATTGAAGATGCTCGCCAGCAGAATGACAGATGCCAGATCGACAAGCGGTGAAGAAATCAGAAAAGAGAATGTCACCGCGAGAGGTAAGCCTGCGCTCGTGAAGCCGATAAAGAGTGGAATCGAAGAGCAAGAACAGAACGGAGTTATCGTGCCAAGCAAGGCGGCCATGATATTAGCGCCGATCCCTTGGCGCTGGCCAAGGATTTTGCGTGTGCGTTCAGGTGGAAAATAACTTTGAACATAAGAAATGCCGAAAATCAGGACCGAAAGCAAAATGAAAATTTTCGTGACATCATAGATGAAGAAATGAATGCTGCCGCCAATCTGGCTATTAGGATCAAGGCCAAATCCGTTGCGCACCAACACGGTGACCAAGTCAAACAGCCATTGCATCCGCAATAACTGGTCGTTTAGCCATGCAAAAACATTGCCCATAGAAAGCTCCGAGACCTTGCTCATGCGGTGGCGTTAGTGCGCAAACAATACAGGCATGTCTGTCTGCCTCATCATGGACCGCGTTGTGCCGCCAAAGACGGCCTCAATCATGCGCGAATGACCGTAGGCTCCCATCACAATAAGGTCAGTGCCCAATTCTTGCGCGCGGTCTTGAATACAGTCAGCGACCTCACGTCCACCAGTCGGAAACTGCGCAACAGTGACATGGCATCCGTGGTGGGCAAGCCATGCCGCGACGTCTGTTCCAGGGTCTTCGCCAGCCGTGTGGGCCGAAGACGTGGGATCAAAACAGGCAATGGTCACCTGTTTCGCCGCACGCAAATAAGGGAGTGCCGCGTGTACAGACGCTGCGGCAGCTTGACTTGGGTTCCACGCGACAAAAACATGGTCAACCGGTATGGAGGGCGAGGCGTTGCGCATCAACGCAATGGGCGAATGTAGCAAGATGCCATTCGCTGCCTCGCGGTTGATGTCTTGACGATTGGACGCGATGTGCCCGATGTCGCACACGCGAGCATGGCTCGATACGATGTTCTTTATCTCTTGTGGTACGCACAACTGAGACTGAATGTCTGCTGACACGCCCGTACGGGCGAGCAAGGCCTCGATCTCGGTTTCGCGCTTGTTGAGGAATTTGCGCGTCTCCCGAAGGGTTTCACCCCAATCATCAGGGATGTTCATACTGCCGTAGGGTGGCGTGCTGTAAGCGTAGATTGGTAAAGGCGGGGCCGCTTCTAGCAAGAGACAATGCAAATGGTTTTGATTAGCCAGCGCTGCATCAGCCAAGTCAGTGATTGCGGAATCTGTCGTGTCTGGATCGATCACAAGAAGTGTAGTTGCATTTTCCATCATCGGTCTCCGTCATTAGGGGTATATTCCTAAAACTGACGGTTAACGCGGCTGCGCGGTTGACTTGGATCAAAGTATATTACTTTTTCTGGCGCGCTTTGTATTTGCTGTAAAACTTCGCGTTGATCTTTATGAACTGGGATAGTCTGCGCCCTAACCAGCCTGCGGAGTTGTTCACAAGGTAGAAGTACCCCGTGACGCTTGCGAGAAGACCTCCGATTGCATTCACGATCAGATCACCCATCGTGTCGTCGAGCCCAGACTTTTGCATGTTCAGTCCAAAGGTAACGTCCATTCCGTATTCAAGAATTTCCCACATAGCGCCAAACATCATTGCCACGCAAAACGTAATCGCAGCAATGGCGGAAGGGGGTGCTGCAAACCGATCGCCCTCGAATAACATAAAGACCAGCAAGAAGCCGGTTAGGCCAAAGCCAACAGCTGCCGATCCATGCAATGCCAAATCCCACCACCAAAGCCGTTCGTAGAAATCAAAGGCTTCACCTAGGAACAGGGACGCGAAGAAGAACAGCGTTGTGGCCACCAAGAATGGCAATGGCAGGGTAAGTGACCATCTTGCGGCTAAAAGAGGCGGCAGCAATGACAGGCCAAGGGTGGCAAAGCTGACAAACGCCAAGGCCCAACGCGCGAACCCTAGTGCGACCATTCCTGCCACGAAAAGTGCAGCCCAGATGGCAAGGATGCTTTTGCTGGTGTCTTGGAATAACGGCATGGGTTTCGTTGGCCTAAAATTTTGCGCTGGCGTGACTATATAAACAGTATGGCACAAAATCAGTTACGTATCGCAAGCTATAATATCCGCAAAGCCCGTGGTCTGGACCAACGGCGGCGGCCCCAGCGCATTTTGGAGGTCGTCAACGCCCTCGAGTCCGATGTCGTCTTGCTGCAAGAAGCGGACAAGCGGTTGGGCGCGCGACCACCTGCTATTGAACGGAACCTTATCGCGCGAGAAACGGATTTTGACCTTGTCGAGGTGTCCCGCAACGGACTGAGCCTTGGCTGGCACGGCAACGCAGTTCTTGTGCGCAAGGGGATCAAGGTTGACGCTGTGTATGCAATTGATTTGCCTGGACTAGAGCCGCGCGGTGCAGTGCAGGTCAATCTGGATATTGCGGGTGGGATGTCTGTGGTCGGTGCTCATTTGGGTCTGATGCGCCGTGACCGTCGTGCGCAGTTGGATAAGCTATGTCGTACAACACGTGACAGCGCGCGCGTGGTGATCGCTGGCGACTTCAATGAATGGTCTAATGAAGTTGGACTTGAGCCACTTGCGAAACGGTTTTCTGTGACAGCCCCCGGTAAGTCATTTCACGCCCGCCACCCGATTGCTGGTCTGGACCGGTTTGCGTTGTCAGAAAGTGTGACGTTGCAAGATGCAGGCGTGTCGCAAGATGCGCTTGCCCGGCGCGCGTCGGATCATTTGCCAATTTGGTTTGATATCAGCGTGGTTTAACGCCGCTATTTACTGAACAGCACAGGTAATTTTGCATCCTTTAGCAAAGCATGGCTGGTCGCACCCATAACAAGATCATAGGCCTTTGAATGGCCAAACGCGCCCGTGACGATTAGGTCCGCGCCCATCTCGAATCCTGTTTTGTTTAACACCTCTGCGATTGTAGCACCCTGCGGGTCACGGTGATCCAGCGTCGTTTTTAAATTGTGGCGCGACAAGACTTCGGACAGATCAATGCCGTCTGAATCCATCATCGCGTCTTTCATGTTCTTGCCAACGCGAAGGACCGTGACGCTTGCATTCTCCTGCGCGACGGTCAGCATATCATGCGCGGCGCGTGCCGCTTCGCGGGTATCGCTCCAACCAAGCAGGATTGTGTTGCCGATATCAGGGCCGTCGTAGTTGAGTGGTACGATAATGACGGGGCGCCCGCTTTCGCGGATCACTTGTTGCTGGGCATGACGCTGATCGTAGCGCTCGCCGTTTTTATCCTCGTGCGCCATCATCACCAGATCGGCAGCGCGTGCACTTTCGACCATGCGTTCAGCGGCAGAGACGGCTTCGGCTTTGACCAAGCGAAACTCGCTGGCGAAATCCTCAGCAGCGGTGTGTTTTGTGAAAATCGCCTCGATTACTGCGGATTCTTCTCGCTGGCTGGCATTGAAGCTTGCAAAAGCCGGTTCGGGTATATGCATCGCAATGCCCGGATAAACCAATAGCGCCTCGACGGCGTGAAGGCCGATGAGGTGCGCGGCATGTTTGCGTGCAAGCGGCACTGCAGCCTTTAGCAAGGTGTCCGCGTGTTCTGCGGTGGTGAGGCAAACCAGAAGTGTTTTCAATCCCATCAGTTCAATCCTTTTGTTGAGGTGGCGTGTCCTGATAATCGTACCGCAGCCCATCTCGGCTGGATTGATCCCGATCAATTCTGCCCTGAAGACAGACCGAGCAACGCCGTTGGGCGCATCACCACGATTGTATGAACGCTCTCAATTGCGATGATTTTACTCTTGCGCATTTGGGTCAGCGTCCGGCTGACCGTCTCTGTTGTGAGCCCCAAAAAATCCGCAATATCAGAACGGCTCATGGGAACAGCGAACTGTTTGTAACAACCCAAATCCTCGCCAACCCGCTCGGCCAAAGTACACAAGAAAGACGCAACTTTTTCAGTTGCGGTTTTGCGGCCGAGCATCATGAAGTGATCTTGCATGGCACTGATTTCACGCAAGGCGGCTTGCAACAATTCGCTATGCAGTTCTGGATCAGACGCACCGTCTTCAAGATGAGTAAGGCTGTACGGTTGTAACCTGGTTTCTGTCAATGCTTCGCAGTCAGTGTGGTGATTACCGTTTGACGGAAACCCAATGATATCACCGGGATATCCAAACGCGATGACAGCACGACGACCATCTTCAAGGAGGCGGGTCAGCCGGACAACGCCGGATTTTACCTGATATAGCCAATCAACGCGGTCGCCTTCGAAGAAGAGATGCGATTTCGTATGCAGCAATTTTTCTGCAGACAAGCGTGCGACCGGCACACTTTGGCTTTGCGGCTTGGTGTTTGCATATTCGGTAGGAATAGTGACATACATTGGCGCGTCCTTCGTTGCTGACTAAGGACAAAATGAACACGCGATGTATCTGGCATTACGGCGGTCTTACTTAGAATTGTATCGTTTTGTATCAATGTATTTCGCAGACCTAGGCAAATGATGACCGATCAAACTGTTCTTATCGTCGACGATGATCCGAAGATCCGTTCCCTTCTGCGCAACATGCTGGAAGGCGAGGGGTTTTTGACGCTTGAGGCTGGAACAGCGCAAAAAGCCATGGATCTCATGCAGTCGCATAGTATCGCGTTGGTCACGCTGGATATTCATTTAGGTGCTGACAACGGGATTGAGATCGCGCGCGACATCAGACGTACTTCGCAAGTGCCAATCATTATGTTGACGGGCAAAGACGATGTCATCGACCGCGTCGTCGGTTTAGAGGTTGGTGCTGACGATTACATTACCAAGCCGTTCCATGTCCGCGAAGTGATTGCACGGATCAGAAGCGTTTTGCGTCGGTCCGGCGATGCGCAAGGCCAACCCCCAAAAGCCAGCATCGGACATTTTAGCTTCGATGGCATGTCTGCTTATCCCGATCGTCTGGAGCTGATTGACCGCGACGGCGCTGATTGTGGATTAACCAGTGGTGATTTCAAATTGCTCGATGTGTTCCTAAGCCGCCCCAAGCGAGTTTTGTCGCGTGACCAATTGATGGACCTGACAGGCGGGCTGGAGTGGAACCCGCTTGACCGCACGATTGATAACCAAATAGCACGGTTGCGCAAAAAGATTGAGCGTGATCCGTCGAACCCAAAGCTGATCAAGACAGTGCGCGGCATAGGCTATACGTTCGCCTGCGATGTGACATCTGTTCCGGCCTAGTTTGCGTCGAGTAGCGCGCGAAGTCGCATCGCCAATTCAGATTGGCGGTAGGGCTTATGTAAAATGTCCAAAGGCGTGTCATGGGCCATTGTGCCAGTGACCACATCACTTGCATAACCGGACGTCAGCAGTACCAATAGCTGAGGAAACTCAGCTTTGATTTTCGTCGTAAGATCATAACCATTCAACTCACCTGGCATAATGAGGTCGGAAAAAACCACATCGACTTTCAAGCCTGACTTGAGCATCGCATAGGCTTCGTCACCACTTTGTGCGACTTCCGTTTTGTACCCAAGATCTTTGACGCGTTCGACTGATAGGATGCGCACTTTGGGGTTATCTTCGACGACCAACACTGTTTGACCTTGGCCACGCGGCATGTCTTGGGTGTCGTTGATGGTTGGTTCTGCAGGCATTGCTTGGTCTGATGATTGGACGGGGAAATATAGGCCAAAACTGGTTCCTAATCCCAGCTCGCTATAAAGCGTCACATGCCCCCCTGATTGACGCACAAAGCCATATACCATGGCCAAACCCAACCCAGTGCCACCGCTGTCGGACTTGGTGGTAAAGAATGGCTCGAACGCGCGCTGCTGAGCGTCGATACTCATGCCAGCGCCATTGTCACTGACCGAAAGCCGGACATAGTCGCCGGGATCAATGTCAGTTTCTTGCGCCATATATGTGTCGTCGATAGTCACATTGTCGATCGAAACCAACAGCTCACCTTGGGGACCCATCGCATCTCGCGCATTCAACGTCAGGTTCATCAACGCAGATTGAAGCTGAACGGGGTCGACCATCACGTGGCTTACGCCTTTTTCAAACGCTGTTTTGATGTGATAAGCTGCGCCAATCGTCCGCTTTAGCATGTCGACCGTTTGCCCACACACGTCACGCAGGTCGACGGTGACGGGCTTCAGGTTTCCTTTGCGTGCAAAGATCATCAACCGTGATGTCAGGTCAGAACCAAGTTCAGCAGATGCCAGTGCGTCACTGATCAGCGCACGTTGGTTGTCGGATGGATCGCGCATTTCGAGGAGTTCGAGATTACCAATTATGACCGTCAACAGGTTGTTGAAGTCATGGGCGATGCCGCCCGTCATCTGCCCTACGGCATCCAAGCGTTGCGAGCGGGCAAGCGCTTCTTCGGTCGCTTTTCGGTTGGTCAGATCATGTAGGATGCCGATGAAAAGTCGTTGCCCTTCCACTTGAGTGTTTCCGACAGACAGGTGTAGCGGAAAGACGGTTCCGTCGCTGCGCAGGCCTTGGACGTCGCGGCCAATACCGATAATCCGCTTTTCGCCCGTCTTGATGTGATGACCCATATAGCCGTCGTGCAGCACTGCCAAAGCTTCAGGCATCAGGATTTTCACGTTGCTTCCCATCATATCGGATGGGTCTTTGAGAAACATCTGACTGGCCGCCGCATTGACCCGTAAGATCGTACCGCTTTGATCGGACACGACAATGGCATCGACCGCAGCATCAAGTATGGCATGCAGGACAGCGCTGTCCGATGTTGCTTTAGTCATGTGGGGCTCCTTTTCGCAGCCAACTTGCCAAATGCTGCGACAAACGTGCAAGCCGGAATTGATCTGAGTCAAAGGCGGTCCTTATTTATCCTTCATCGTTTGGGCCAAGTAACTTTTGAGGTCAAAATGAAACCGGTCGTGACATGGATCGTGCTTGCAAATGCTAGAACAACAAAAGTGTTGGAACATCGCGGTACTGGTAACGGTTTGACGGCTTTGGACAATTACATATGGCATGCTCCAGTCGCGCGCGTCCCCTCTGATAATGCTGGCGTCGGGCACAGTATCGCCGGCCCCGCTATTTCCGCTGTTGAAGACACGGACGCCAAGGCCGTGAATGATGCGCAATTTGCCAAAGACGTCATTGGACATTTGGCAAAGGCGCAGAGTGCCAAGGCATTCGATCGGCTTGTTCTTGTCTCTGGACCGCACATGCTTGGTCTTTTGCGCGCTCAAATAAACCCTGCTTTACAGGCGGTTCTTTTGGGCGAGTTGGACAAAGATTTGTCAATGGAATCGATCAAGGATGTGGCGGCACACCTTGGCGAATTAATTGCAGTTTAAGCCCAAGAGAAGGAAACAAAAATGTTCAAGAAAATCATAGTTGGACTTGACGGTTCTGATAGTTCCGAAACGTCATTGCGCATTGGATGCGAGCTTGCACAGCAGTCAGGCGGATCATTGACATTGGTTCATGTGCCCCACGCGGAAACAGCAGCCTTTGTCGTCGGAGCGGTCGCAGGGTACCGGGCCGCCGTTTCAAACCCGACGTTTGAGGACATTGAAACTGCGGGTCAAAAAGTGATGGATGCAGCGATTGCAACTGCCCAAAAGGCTGGCTGCAAATCTGCGAAGACTCATATGCCGCATGGCGACGCTGCAACTGAAATCTTGCGACATGCAGATGACATTGGTGCAGACTTGATCATTACAGGCCGGCGAGGACTGGGCGGCATTGCAAGTCTTGTTATGGGAAGCACAACGCAGCAGATTAACCATCACGCCAGATGTGCGTGTTTATCGGTCATCTAGCTGTCTTGTGACGAAAGCCGTCTTTACCCCACATGAAACAGGCCACCGACGCCGTAGGCCAAAAGGGCTGCGGCAGCCCCAATGGATAGTGTCTCAAAGCCAGAGCGCCACCAAGACGTAAGCGACCACCGGCTTTTGCCCGACCCGATCAAAAAGAACGTTAGCAACGTCGCAGCGATCGACGTTTGAAATGCCGACGAAAGTCCCAGTACGAACGGAAGAAGCGGCACAGATCCGGCCAACAGGAACGCAGCAAACGTCGCGATCGCGGCCTTCAGCGGGTGGGGTGGATTACGCGCAAGCCCGTATTCATCAGTGAGCATCAGATCAATCCATTTGTCTTTTTGGTGCGATATTTGGGTGGTTGCACCGTCCAAGACGTCGCCTGATAGACCGCGTTGTGATAAAATCTGGCGCAGCTCCTCCAGCTCTCCTTCATGGTGATCCAATATGTGACATTCTTCAATCGCGATGATGCGTTGGCGATCGTCCAATTCTGCCTTCGTGCCGGAATAGTTACTGGCGGCCATCGAAAACCCGTCAGCGATGATATTGGCCAAGCCAAGGGCGACAATAATGCTTGGTTGTAAGCCTGCACCAGCAACGCCTGCGACAATCGCAAACGTAGTAACGGCGCCGTCAATGCCGCCATAGATCATATCTTTGAGAAACCCGGATTGCGGTCCGGCAGACAATCGAAAGGCAATGTCATCAGGTGCGTGGCTGTGATGTTCTGTCATTGCCACAGGGTAGCGTCACTTTAACTGAAAGCGATTGATCTTGGTCAAAGGTGCGCCAAGGATTCTCAAATATAGTCATGCGATGGCACTACCCGAAACGACCCTTTTGCAAAGCATCGGAGTATTCATCTGTTGCGCCGGAGTAGTGTGGGTGTCTGGTGCGCGTTTGGCATATCTGGCTGATACTATTGCCGATCGGTTCAAGCTGGCGAAGTCGCTTGTTGGTCTCTTGCTCTTATCCCTCGCCACGTCATTACCCGAAGTGGCAACGACGTTGTCGGCCGCAATCCAGCAATCGCGTGAACTCGTCTTGAATAATCTGTTCGGTGGCATCGCATTGCAGACAGCAATCCTTGCAATGTCGGATTTTTGGGCGCGCGGACCGATCACGAATTATCCACGCAAAGCAAACCACGCATTAGAAGCTACACTGCTGGTGTTCTTACTTGCGTTGGCGCTGGTCGCTACCAATTTGGGCGAAACGGTCGCGGTAGCAGGCGTTGGTCTTGGCACAGTCTTGATCGCATGCGGTTATGTCGGCGCGATCTTTATCTTGCGACGCTATGACGGCAACAATGACTGGGTGCCGATTGACTTGCCTGATCCTGATCCGCTACCCTTTCCGGCGCCTACAAATCTGGACGCAAAGTCAAATGACTTGCTCATTTGGCAAGCCGTTGTCGCCTGCTTGGCAATTCTGATCTTTGGGCTTTTGCTGGTCATCTTTGCAGGCCGCATCGCGGATCAATCTGGTCTTGGGTCCGGTTTCATCGGGGTCACATTGTTGGCCGCGGCGACTTCGTTGCCCGAACTTAGCACCAGCATCGCAGCCGTGCGTATCGGGGCCTACACAATGGCAATTTCCAACATATTCGGCAGCAACCTGATTATGCTGGTCCTGGTCTTTCCGGCGGATATCCTGTTCCGCGCGGGGCCTATTCTGCAAGGCATATCTCGCATTGTCAGCCTGTCATTGGCTTTCGGCGTGGCAGTGACGTCGGTGTTTCTGATCGGCCTAATCGTGCGCCGGAAGCCAAAACTAGGTGCCTTTGGCTTGGATTCAATCACCGTCGTGGCGATCTTCGGTCTTAGCTTTGTCGCATATTACCACGTCCGCTGAAATTTTCTCGTGATTGAGCCAGATCAAAGAGCACCCGTTTCAAATGTTTACGATCAGCCCTGCCAAAGAAACTTCCGAAAGGATAGAAAATGACTGCAAATTTAGGAAACCTAGACCGCATTGCGCGACTTTTCATCGGGCTTCTTCTGTTCTTTTTCCCATTGCTGAACATTCCGCAAATCTGGTCAAGCAGCGGCTGGGCCTATGCAAGTATGGCAGTCGGCGTTGTCTTAACATTTACGGCGCTGACACGGTTCTGCCCTCTTTACCGGGTTCTTGGGATTTCAACTTGCAAGCTTGGGTAATTCTTAGTTCTGAATCGATTCAATGTAGTTCGCAAGTGCAAGCAACTCCGCTGGGATCGGCGTTGATAGACCGTTCTCCTCGACTTGAATGACAGGACCCAAATAGCCCGCGCCAAACTCTGGCATTGCCGCCGTCAATTCATTGTGCCGTGACAAGCCGTCAATTGTGGCCATGACATAATCACGCGGGAAAACACCGTCGTTATTGCTAGCCAGATTGCGCAGCGACGGTGGCGGGCCGCCAAGCCCAAGCGATGCAGGACCAGCCCCTGCGCCATCAGCGCCGTGGCATTGCGCGCATCTTGCGTCATAGATCGCCTGTCCACGCACAGCGTCCGTGCGCATTGATTGTTCTTCTGGGGCGCAGGCTGCAGTTGCGAGTACCAATAAGATCGACATGTGGCTTGCGAAGTTGCCAGAGATTTTCATAAATTGTCCCTTCTTGATTGAGAATAGCCTAAGTCAGAAGCCACGCGCCAACAAGCAGTGCGGCACACGTTATGGCCCCGATGATAGGGCAGAAAAGCGGAACGATGAAAATGTCCTTCGGAGCCACGTCGCCGCGCACTTTAATGATAAAAAGGGACAGATTCACGAGGATGAACGCGCTTAGAATGACTTGCGATGTCCATGAAACAAGCGCGTCTAGTGGTACAAAAAGCGCGGCGGCAAGCATTGTTCCTGTCACAACGAGTGTCGCGTTCAGCGGCACCTGAGTTTTTGCGTTCACCTGTGCAAAAACCGCAGGCAGTCGACCCTTTTTTGCCATGCCGTAGACAACGCGCGAGGCCATGATGATTTCAATCACAACCCCGTTGATTGTGGCGATAATGGCAACCAGCGTGATGCCCAAAGGGGTCAAGCCTGTCAGCCGCTCGAACAACAAACCAACCGGTGCTTCTGATCCAGATAGTTCCGCGATTTGCACTGATTGGACCGCAACAAACACAACAAGGAAATAGATCAACGTCACAAAGATAAGC
>ENA-ORXM01003803-ORXM01003803.1-marine-metagenome-genome-assembly--contig:-NODE-3803-length-14332-cov-3.294914_pt1 | contig 14332 bp, 14 predicted proteins | sample MGYA00237867_ERZ511480 | MGnify/ENA primary metagenome ERZ511480 (study PRJEB26309, sample SAMN06266103) | marine metagenome | isolation source: Algal blade | place: United Kingdom:Sidmouth, United...
ACCACCACATTCCAACCAAAATGTAGAGACGGAATTAAGTAGAGATTTAGGTTTAACTACTGCGCTGTCCATTGGCATTGGAACTATGATTGCCGCTGGAATTTTTACTTTATCGGGTTTATGCAAAAAACGGAGTTTATCAAAAAAGAGCCGTGCTACTAGATAAAAATATCGCTCAAGGCAAATTAAAAATAAATGACCAACAACTGAAATACAATAGCAACGGTAATTTCGAATGCGTTGAATTGGATGAACGTAAAAATTCTTTGCAAAAATATTATCTCGAAAATCCCGTTGAGAAATATGTAGAATATGCATCACCAGATGGCACTTTAGAAAACAAGCAAGTTTCTTTAGATAGTGCAGATACTTTTTTAAGAATTCAACTACACCCAAAAACCAAATTCATTGCACTCAGAGAACTTGAAAAAAACAGCAGCAGCAAAGAATATTTAATGATAAACGCTATTGATTAACATGAAGTTATCACTAACAATATTTCTCTTTTTTCTTTTTACATGTATATGTTTAGGGCAAACTTTTGAAGTTGAGACCATTGTAAACAATGGCGATAATGATTCGAGAATTAATATCGTGATTTTAGGCGATGGCTATCGAGCATCTGAATTGAGCAAATTTGAAGTGGATGCCGAAAAATTTAGTAATTACCTTTTCACGCAAGCTCCTTTTAAAGAATACCGTAATTATTTCAATGTACATGTAATCAAAGTACCTTCAAACGAAAGTGGAGCAAATCATCCAGGAACGGCTACTGATGTTAGTGAACCAAGCCATCCTGTGCGCACCGTTGATAATTATTTTGGTTCTAGTTTTGATACTGCGGGTATTCATAGATTATTGACGATTAATGATTTTTCAAGAATGAATAGTGTTTTATTCAACAATTTTCCGAATTATGATCAAGTATTTGTTTTAGTAAACTCTCCATACTATGGGGGAGCTGGGGGCACCTTTGCCGTTGCTTCTTCAGGTGCTGGTTCTGATGAAGTTGCTGTTCATGAAATGGGACATTCCTTCTCCAACCTAGCTGATGAATATTGGGCAGGAGATGTCTATGCTCGGGAATTAGCAAACCTTACCCAAGAGGACAACCCTGCTTTGATAAAGTGGAAAAATTGGCTAGGGTTTAATGGCGTAGGAATTTTTGAACATAATGGAAGTGCAATTGCTCCACAATGGAATAGACCCCACCAAAATTGCAAAATGAGATTGTTAGGAAACCCTTTTTGTCCAGTTTGTACCGAAGCAATTGTCGAAACAGTTCATGATTTGACAAACCCAATAATTGATTTTACGCCCAATAATATTGAAGTCATTAATAATCCTACATTCCCTCTTGAATTGAAAGTAAATGCTATTCTTCCAATACCCAATTCTTTGGAGTTTGTTTGGTCTCTAAATGGTTCTACTTTGACCCATACTGCAGATAATTTAATTTTAGAGTCCACAGATCTAATGGCTCAAAACACTCTTAGTGTAACTATTGAAGACACTTCCAACTTTTTGCAAATCGATAACCACGAAGAACAACATAAATACAGCATTACTTGGCAAATAAACTATGCCCCTGATACTGATAATGATGATGACAATGATGGGGTAACTAATGATAATGACTTGTGCCCCAATACAGTTAGCAATGCAACTGTGAATGAAAATGGCTGTGCCACCAATCAACTTGACGATGACAATGATGGGGTAAACAATGACCGCGACACTTGCCCAAACACCGCAGAGGGTATAACGGTTGATGCCACAGGGTGTGCAAATTTCACTTTACCAAATGACAACTTTACTATAGCTATCACAAGTGAGTCGTGCGCATCAAGCAATAACGGAAGTGTTACTATATCAGCCAGTCAAAATTTGAATTATAGGGCCGTACTTAATTTTCCAAATCAAGAACAGCAAGAGCTAACTTTTGATCAGAATACCAACTTCGAAAATTTACCAGCAGGCCGCTATGGACTATGCCTTTATGTAGAAGAAGAAAATACCTTTGAACAATGTTATGAAATAGAAATTGGGGAACCCGAACCGTTGGGGGTCAGTTCAAAAGTAAACGCAATGGAAAATAAAATAGCATTGACTTTAAGTGGTGCAGATACTTATTTCATAGACCTGAACGGAAAGACATATCAAACCGATCAAAGTTCAATTACGTTACCACTAAATGAAGTGGAGAATTTATTAAGTGTTAGAACGGAAAAAGAGTGCCAAGGCACCTACTCAAAAAGCATTCTCTTAAAGTCAGAAATTTTGGTCTCTCCAAACCCAGTAGATCAGGGTGATTTGAATATAGTGTTAGATTCAGATATTTCAGAAATATTGGCTATTACAATTATGGATCTTAATGGAAAAATAGTCCTCAATACTTCGGTACGACCTAGTAATGGTAACATAAAAGTTAACGTCTCTAGCCTTTCGGCAGGCATGTATATTTTAAATATTAAAACTGCTACCTCATTGACACAATTTAAGATTCTTAAGAAATAAAGTATTTTTAAGACTAACGCGTCACGTTCAAGCTTATACCAGTTTACCGCTATATAATACCCATGCCATAGATAAGATTGCAGATATATTAATGGCATAGCCAAATAGCTTCATTTGCGATAATGTATAAGGACGATCTTTAAAAAAGATAAAAATGTCAAATATCAACCAAAGTGCGAACACACCTAGAAAGGATGCCAAAACAACATCTTGAAACCAATACCAAACTAAAAACGATTCTAGTAGCAGAATTATAAGCATTAACAACTTTGAATTCTTCCGTTTCAAAAGCGTTGCTGTAGTTCGTTTTCCGGTAGCTAAATCAGGTTCAATATCCATTATTTCTCCTGCGATATGGGCTTGAAAAGCAAAAAGTGAAAGATAAGTTAGTGTCTGCCAAGGCAAAATTTCTAGGTTATTCAATTCCGTAGCAAAAAAAGCAGTTGTTACATATCCTATTTGAATGAGAATTTCAAAGGGAGGTCTTTCTTTAATCCGGAAAGGCTTAAAATTATATAACACGTTCACCACTATCATAAATACAAGTAGTAAAAACATGGTTAGGCCTGACAAATAGGTAAAAACCACAATAAATGGAAGTACCACAAAGGTTATTTTCGTCAATAGTCCATCTAAATGCTTGCGGGATGCTTTGGCTCCAAACAAAAAATTTCCTTTTCTTTTATTTACAGCATCGGCTTGTTCATCATTATAATCATTCAGACCATAAACCAAATAATTTAAGGGAAAAGTCACGAAAAAGAGGCCTAACCAAAATAAGGGCGATTCCCAAAAATCTACTTGATTACCAAAAGGCACCAGATAAATCCAGATGGTTGGAAACCATAGTCCGGGTCGTGATATTTTTAGATCTACCAGGTTCATGTTTTACTCGATAATCGAAAATTAAATGCTCCGAAGCTTGTTTCGTGGTTAAAAGTAAATTTTATTTCAATGCCTTGTGGGCCTGCCCCAATTTAGTTTACTTCGATTCATGGTACTTCAAACGAAGATATTCTTGAAATATTAGAAAGCGAAACCATTTACAACTCTGATTCGATTTACTTTCCTAACTTTACTCTCTTATCTAGATTTAAATGCTCCGACGCTTGCGTCGTAGTTAAACGTAAATTTTATTTCAACCCCTCGCGGGCTTACCCCGAGGTAGTTTAATTTTTCATTACCTACTATGGGCAAATCTTTTGAACAATATCAAAAACGTAAGCTAATATCAAGCTACTTCTCTGTAGTGTTGAGCATTGCTCTTGTTCTTTTTTTATTAGGCATTCTTGGTTTATTGGTTTTGAATACCAAAAAGATGGCTGATCATTTCAAAGAGCAAATTACCATTTCAGTCTTTTTAAAAGAAAGTGCTAAAGAAGTTGAAATTGACCAATTGCAGAAAAGTTTGGCAATGGCGGAATATACTAAAACAGCCACTTATGTTTCCAAAGAAGAAGCGGCAGAAACCCATGCTGAAGAAATAGGTGAAAATTTTATTGATTTTCTAGGCTACAATCCACTCAAAAATTCTATCGATGTTAATCTTAATGCAGATTTTGTTTCAATGGAACAGATCGCCAGTATTGCTGAGGAAATTTCTGCAAAAGGTTATGTTGATGAAGTTAGCTATGATAAACCTTTGGTTGGTTTACTTAACGATAATGTCAAAAGAATTAGCTTTTGGATTCTCATTGCAAGTGCCATTTTTACCTTTATCGCTGTTTTGCTGATAAATAGTTCTATCAGGTTATCTATTTACTCCAAGCGCTTTATTATCAAAACCATGCAGATGGTGGGTGCTACTAAAACGTTTATTCGAAGACCTTTTATATGGACAAACATCAAGTTGGGCATGCTAGGTTCACTTGTGGCCATCGTTGCGCTTGCGGCGGCTCTTTATTATGTCAACGAAAATTTTCCAGATTTGGGGCTTTTCGAAGATCCAACTATTTTAATACTACTTTTTGCTGGTGTGTTTGTTCTGGGACTATTGATTTCCTTAATTAGCACCTATTTTGCGACACAACGCTTCTTAAATTTAAGAACAGATGAATTATATTATTAACTTTGCGCTATGAGTAAGAAAAGGCAATATAAAGAGGATCAGTCTAAACAAGAGTTTATTTTTCAAAAGAAGAACTATATGTTTATGTTCATTGGTATTGCTTTTATCGCTTTGGGTTTTATTTTAATGAGCGGTGGTGGAAGTGATGACCCAAATGTTTTTAACGATGACATCTACAATTTTAGGCGTATTCGACTAGCTCCAACCTTAGTTTTGATTGGTCTTGGTATTGAAGTCTATGCAATTTTGTTGAATCCGCACAAGAAGAAAAAATAATTGGATACACTAGACGCCATCATTTTAGGCATTATTCAAGGATTAACTGAATTTCTACCCGTTTCCTCAAGTGGTCATTTAGAATTAGGAAAAGCAATTTTAGGTGACGATTCTTTGCCTGAAGAAAGTCTTTTGTTTACTGTAGTATTACACTTTGCTACTGCATTAAGTACCATCGTTGTTTTTCGTAAAGATGTTTGGGAAATTCTACGTGGACTATTAAGTTTTAAGTGGAATGAAGAGACCCAATTTTCTTTAAAAATTATAGTTTCAATGCTTCCTGCAGTTCTAGTAGGTCTATTTTTCGAAGAACAGTTAGAAGCCTTTTTTGGCGGTAACATTCGCTTTGTCGGTTTTATGTTATTGATAACTGCCGTGTTGCTTTATTTTGCAGATAAAGCTAAGGATACTGAGAAGAAGGTGAGTTTTAATAATGCCTTCCTGGTAGGGGTTTCACAAGCCATTGCGATGTTACCCGGCATTTCAAGAAGTGGTGCTACCATCTCAACTTCGGTGCTCTTGGGTGTGGATAAAACCAAAGCAGCGCGCTTTTCTTTTCTAATGGTTGTGCCCTTAATATTTGGAAAAATAGGAAAAGATCTTTTAAGCGGAGACCTTACCTTTACCGGAGAAAATAACCTAGCAATGGGTGCGGGGTTTATAGCCGCTTTCCTTGCAGGATTAGCTGCCTGCACTTGGATGATTCAACTCGTAAAGAAAAGTAAACTCTCGTATTTTGCTATTTACTGTTTGATTGTTGGCCTTATTGCAATCGGGTATGGTTTTTGGGCATAATTACCAAACGGCTCAAACCATAAGCAAATACTAATAGTATTCTTCGCCATGGATACAAAAACTAAAGAAGATTTCTTAAACGGACAATTACTCCTCATTGATAAACCCTTGGGCTGGTCATCGTTTCAAGCGGTGAACAAGCTCAAATGGGCCATTAGAAAGAAGTTTGAATTGAAGAAAATCAAGATTGGCCATGCAGGCACTCTAGATCCTTTAGCCACAGGATTATTATTAATATGTACTGGAAAATTCACAAAAACCATACAAGAGCTGCAAGGTCAAGTTAAAGAGTATACAGGTACGTTTACATTGGGTGCGACAACCCCCTCGTATGATCTGGAAACTGAGGTTGATAAAACCTATTCGACTACGCATATTACGGAAAATCGAATTCGCGAAACAACGGCTCAATTTTTAGGTGAAATAGAACAAGTTCCACCTATTTTCTCTGCATTAAAGAAAGATGGAAAACGGCTTTATAAGTATGCTCGAGAGGGAGTTACGGTTGAGATAAAAAAAAGAAAGGTAACCGTGTTATTATTTGAAATAACAGATATACAATTACCAGATGTGCATTTTAAAATACAATGTAGTAAAGGCACTTACATACGATCTTTAGCTCACGATTTTGGCAAAGTATTAAACTCAGGGGCACATTTAACAACCCTCAGAAGAACCAAAATAGGTGATTACAACGTAAATAAGGCTATTGAGCCTTTGGTTTTTACACAGAATTTACTAGAAAAATAAAAGATTCTTAAAAAATGAGTCTTTAACACCTCCGTTTAACGAATAATTTAAATATTTTTTAGAAATTAGGGTTATAGCACTATGAATCTGAATCGCAAACAGTTATCACTTTTAATCACCTTATTCTCTATGGGAATAATTGTATTGATATTATTTAATATCAGTCTAGGAGAGGTGGGTAGCGTTGAAGATGAATATATTGTAGAAATGATGTTAGCCGAAGAAGACATAGAAGAACTCTTGAAAGAAAAAGAAGTTCTTGAGAAAATGGCACAAACTGATCCTGTTAAGAGTCATATGGCCTATAATGAAACTGCCAAACCTACCTACGGTGAACCAGAACCCCTACAGACCTTAGAAGAGCTAATAGCTGAAAAAGCTGCCATGGAAGAAAGCGAAAATAGTGAGTCAATGGATGATGGTGAATATGCTGAACGCGTAAAGGAGCTTAAGAAAAAACGAGAAGAGGCTAAGCAAAAATTAGGAGAAAAAGAGGCGGAGAAAAAAGAGTTTACCAATAACCTTGCAGCCCGAAGAACATCAGTTTCTTATTCATTAGTAGACCGAAATAATTATAAGCTTCCACCGCCTATTTATACTTGTATTGAAGGTGGCAAAGTGGTAATAAATATTACCGTAGATGTTAATGGAAATGTAGTTCAAGCAGGTTTTAACACTAAAAGTTCTGGTACCTCAAACGGGTGTTTGGTTGACAACGCCATTACCTATGCTAGAAAGGCAAAATTCAGTTCTTCAAATAAAGCTTCACAAAAAGGCACCATCACCTATCTATTTCAAGGGAAGGCTCGCTAGTAAATCTTTGAGTACACTTTGCCCTTTGTCTTTGTTATACCAAACCTGTAAGTCTTGTTTGAATTCGGCTGTTAAAGCTCCGTTTGCTGTTTTAAAGTCTTCGACTAATTTTGTAGCATTTTTTGACCTCGGACCCCAATCATCAATAACTTCACCTGTTTCATCGTCAATTGCAATTAATTTCGGAATAGACATGCTTCCGTTGGTCAAAAAGCGATTCATTAACTGTAAATTTTCATCTCGCAGCACTATTTTGAGTGAAATATTTGAATTATGCTCTGTTATTTTATGCATTACTGGTAAGGCTGGTGAAGCATCACCACACCAGCTTTCAGTTAAAACTAACCAAGTAATCTTTGGATCTACTTTTTCAATCTGATCTATGACTTCTTGATTAACCTTCAAGGTTTTATCCCAACGCTTCATACGCCTATCGTTCAATTGCGTATAGTTTGTTAAGGCCTCTGTTTGTTCGGGCCCTGTTGATTTTCCATCTTCTGCCAATTGAGATACTAAGCCTCTATATTCGGTATATGTTAAAGCTTTTGGCAAGCTATCTTTTATAAGTTCTTGCACCGTTTTTGTTATCGTTTCTGATTTCATTTCTAGTACTTTTTATTTGGGACAAAATTAATTTACATTTCCCAGCAAAAGCTGAGATAAGTCATCTTAGTAGAAATATTTTCAAATACTTACAGGTTCTCAGGATTCACGGCCAGACTATTGAACAATTTGGCCTTTGCGGTGTAGAACTTGTTTTGGACTTCAATTTGTTTCAACTCGGCATCAATCAATTTACTTTCTCGTGAATTAATAAGAAACAAAGAACTTTCACCAAAACTGAATTTGCGTTCTTCGGCAGCCAAGAGCGTATTATAGTTTCCGACAATATCTTCAATGAGTACATTCTGAGTTTCAAAAGATTCTAATTCACGATAAAGGGCGACAATTTTATTCTTCAATGCTATCTCCGCATTGTCTAAATCAAACTGAGCATCCCGAAGTTTGAACTTTGCCAATTTCAAATCACCACGCTCTTTTCGCAAAAACAAAGGCAACCTAAAGGTTAAACCTCCCTTGTACTCTTGAGATTGTAAAGAGTTAATAAGTTCTGGTGTTTCCGTTAGAAAATTATATTCTAAATCTATTTTTGGCAATAGTTTATTTGCTTTTAAATTCTTCTCAACCCGTAAGCCATCAATTTTATACCCTAAAGACAATAACTTTGGATGGTTTTCAATGGTGAAATCGCCCAATGGCCTTCCTAATATTTCAAGGGTGGTATCAATCTCGTCACCAATATCTACATCAGGTATTACGTTAGACTGCAGTTCAACTGGAACGTTATCGTTCATCCAAAGAAAATTGGAAAGCTCTAACGAGCGTTTCATCAATTTTACCTTTGCTTGCTCAAAACTCAATGCACGAGACTGCATCGCTATTTTTGCCTCTACGGTATCAATAGCAGCAATGTCTCCGGCATCTGCACGTTGTTTGATACCCTGAAAACGGATATCAGCATTTTTTAAAAAGTTTTGATAAATTGTAGCCTCGTTAAAAGCCCGTAACCAATCAAAGTATGATAACGCTGCATCATACAAAATTTGGTTGACCAGTAGATCGCGATCTGCTTTGGTTTGCTCTCTAAAAAGCTTTGCTTGTTTCAAGGTTGCCATACGGTTGTTGATCCAAAGACCTTGACCCAGGGACATTGAAACTCCTGCACTATACAACCCATCAGTAGGAACGGACTCTGCCGGATTCAAAAAGTCACCATTATTCTGCTCAAAAGTTCCTTTTAACTCAACACCATACCAAGTGGGTATTTTAAAGGCGGCATTCAAGCGGTCGTAATATTCACTTCCCTTAAATTCTTTTCTGTCGTAGTCCACTTCAATTTTCGGATCGAAGCCACCTCTAGCTTTCAGCAAATTAGCTTGACCAATACTCAAGGTCAACTCGGCCTGCTTTGCGATTGGATGATACTTTTTAACATATCCTAAATACTCCTTAAACTTGAGGACAACTGAATCTTGTACCTGACCACTTAAGGAGAAGGTAATGCACAATACGATATATGTTAAGTACTTCTGCATCTTACTTCTTCACAGTTTTTACTTCAGCACCTTCTGGCTGATAATAGTTAGGTGGAAAACCATTCAACTGCCGCCATAATTCATACCAAATAGGCACATCTTCTAGTAATGCTATGGTAGTCGCTCCAGAGCCTGCTCGAATCTCCTTGGGCCATTCATGATCATCAGAATCTGGTGCAAGTAAAACACGATACTTGCCATTATCACTTATAAACCGTTCTATCGCAACAACCTTACCTCCATAGGTACCGTAGGACACGTTAGGCCATCCGCTGAAAACAATAGCTGGCCAACCATCAAATTGAATGCGCACTTTTTCTCCATTATGAATCAGGGGTAAATCAAGGGGTTCTACAAAGGTCTCTACTGCCATTTCGATATCGGATGGCATAATACCCAATAATGCTTCTCCTTCTTTAAAGGTTTGACCTATACCGCCTTGAATGGCTTTATTGATAAAACCATTTTGAGGAGCACGTATATAATACATGTCATTCCGCATCGAATAGTTGGTAAACTCATTCTCAAGCTTGGTCACTTGTGCCTCTGAATCAAACTGACTTGATTGTGCAGTAAACATATCGCTCTCGGCCTTCGCAATTTTATTGGTATATTCGTTTTGAACCCTACCTATTTCAACTTGGGCATTGATGATTTCATTTCGAGATGCTAACAGTTTATTTTCTTGAGAAATTAATTTAGCTTGAGTTTCTTGTAGTTTGAGTCTTTTCTCTTCAACATCGGTAACTGCTTTTAGACCTTCTGATTGCAATTGTAAGGTACGGTCATATTGCCTTTCTGCAATACTAATATTGGTCTTAGCTGCCTCAAGGTCAATGCTATCACTTTGCACCTTCAATTTAGACTGCAAAAGTTTATTTTTAGCCTGCTCGAGCTTTAGTCGACGCTCATTCGATAGTGCACCTATTTGATTTTGCAAAGACTTCACTTTACCTTCATATGATGTAACAGAAGCAGTTTTTGCACGAATCTGTTGACCCGTACGTGCCACCAAATCAGGATCGAAATACTCATTCTTTATCTCTGAAATGAACAGAATGGTATCACCTTCTTTCACATAATCACCCTCTTGAACATACCATTTTTCAATTCTACCGGGTATTGGCGATTGTATGGTTTGGGGTCGCTGATCTGGTCTTAATGTAGTTAAGTAGCCATCACCACGAATATTCTGTGTCCATGGTAAAAAAAGGACAATCAAGCCAAAGATGGCAGATCCTAACAAGAATCTATTAAAATGCTTGTAATGCCTTTGATGAAACACCTTATCAGTAGATTTGAAACCTGTAAGGTGAACCGTCTTATTTAATGGATTTTTAGAGATGTTCAGCATACTTTTTTAGTTTATTGAAACGATTTTTCCATGATCCATAGTAATTATTTTTTTGCAGCGGCCTATCCATTTCTGATCTTGGCTTACTACCACTAATGCCCAGGGATTGTTCTCATCAATTAAGAAATTCATAATGCGTAAGGCATCAATTTCATCAAATTGGTTCAAGGGGTCTTTGAGTAACAACAATTTTGGTTTATGCACAATGCTTCTGGCTAAAACAATTTTCTTGGCTACCGTGTTAGGTATTTGTTTTCCTTCAGGATAAATGATGGTATTCAAGCCTTTAGCTTGTTTTTTTACAAATGGCTGCAAACCAACAGACTCAATGGCCCATTGTAAATCTTTTTGAGGTATGGAAGTATTGCCAAAGGTTATATTTTCGAGAATGGTACCCTCGAACGGGGTTTCCTCAATTAATGATTGACCGATGAACGAACGATAATGGTTAGGGTTAATGCCTCTTAAGGAAGAGTTATTTACATAAATATCTCCTTCATTAGGGTCTAAAATACCTGCAATCAATCGCAGCAGGGTAGACTTTCCAGATCCATTTGAGCCAACGATTAGTTGCGAACTTCTTGGTGCTATTTTCAAAGAAATATTCTCTAAGATATTCTCTTTCTCATTTACACCAAATGACACACTCTCTAACTCTACTTGCAAGTCTTCAGCTTCAGAAAGTGGAAACTCACCCTTTTGATTTTCTAACTCTTTATCAACAACTTGCCCTAACTTTTCTAAAGATGTTAAAAGGTCATAAAATGTTTCAAGACTTCTTATTAATTTTTCGACAGAATTTATGACTAATAAAATAATAATTTCAGCAGCTACAAATTGACCAATGTTCATTTCTTGATTGAGCACTAATAAACCTCCTATCAATAGTAATCCTCCTGTAACTAAAACTTTAAAGCCGACCATTTGAATAAACTGAATGACCAGAATACGAAAATGACTTTCGCGAGCCTTTAGATAATCGGCAACTAAAACATCATTTTTGTCTACCGCAAGACTGGTTTTTCCAGAAAGTTTAAAGCTAATTAGTGATCTTGCCACTTCTTGAATCCAATGCGCCACCTTATATTTTTGTTTTGACTCATCGAGACTGGTATCCATACCCTTTTGTATCGTAAATTTAAATACTACGTATATGAGTAAAAGCAACAGTATTCCATAAATAATAAAGAATGGGTGATAAAATGATAATAGTAACAACCCAAAGATTATTTGCAATAGAGATGCGGGAACATCTAGTAATATTTTTGAAAGCCCTTTTTGAACATTTAGGGTGTCAAAAAAACGATTTGCTAACTCTGGCGGATAATAGTCACGTAATTCACTCATCTTTATTTTCGGGAAGCGATAAGTAAATTCAAAAGACGCACGAGTAAAAATCTTTTGTTGCACGTTTTCAATAATACGTATTTGCATTAACTGTAATAAACCCGCAAATGCAACACCACCAGTTACTAGAATCACAAGAATAATCCAAGAAGTACTTATCTGTGCTCCTTGAATTAGGTTTATTATCGCTTGAATACCTAATGGTAAAGAAAGATTTACAAATCCCCCAAAAATTGCATAGTAGAAGGTCTGTAAAACATCCCTTTTATCTAGTTTCAACATACTTATAAGCCTCTGCCAAGAGGTCAACACATTTTTAGCCATGCTTTAATTATTTAAGTGATGTTGATACTAGATGGAGAAAATATTTAGTGGCATCATCGCTGCCATGACAATCGGTTAAAGATCTAAAATGATCTTTTAAGAAATGTTGATGCAATGAACCTTCTAGTATAGTGCTTGCTAAACTTGAAGGATATAGATATTTGGGCTCAACAGCCTTTATCATAGCGCTTAAGCGATTAACAAGACGCTTGTAAATTACAAAATAGCCTTCCTTATTTTCTGTATCTACCTCTTTTGTTAAGTATGATTTAGAGTATTCGTTGATAACAATTTTGTTCAATAAAATTTCATTTATATGTGAAAACGAGGAATCTTCTTCGGTGGTTTTGGTTACTATTTCTATAGCTCTTTCAAGTTTCACCCAAGCGTCAGCAATGCTATTTGTAGCAAATACCAATTGATACTCTAACCACCCCCAATACCATGATGTCAAATAGAGTAAAAGTTTGTGTTTGTTTTCAAAATAACGGTATATCGAGCTTTCATTCGACCCAATCTTAGTACCCAACTTTTTAAAAGTAAAGCTTTCAAAACCTATTTCATCAATCATCAAAATACTTTGCTCAATGATTCTTTTTCCTAAATCTGACGACTCTGGATCTTTAACATAAATGTTCTCGTTAATTCCAATTTTGACCGATTGTAATAATTGCTCCATTTAAATTCTTATTAAATTATTGTCGCAAATATAATAGTAACACTATTAAACTATAATAGTTTAACAATTATTTAACGAAGGTATTGCTATTTATATTGTTCAAATTTTTACTTTTATTTAGAAATTAAGTGTGAAATTTAATCGAAACGTTATGACAAAACTATTACTATGTGTTTTATTTTCAAGTATTTATTTTTCAGGCGGCGCACAAGATTTGTTTCGCTTGCAACTCGATAGCTATCAGACTATGGAAAATGGGATTTCTCAAAATGACATTCAAATTCCAAATAGCGACGCTTTTGTAATCATGGGCGGACTCAATGATTTGGATGGAGCAAATAATTATTTCAATCTCTTCGGCAGTAAATTGATCATCGATAGTCATGATCGCGGTTTGGACGGGATTCAAAAGGTAGTTTTAAGACGTGAAGACGGCAGGAATTTCTTAAACCTTTATCCTACTATAACCGCAAGACTTATTCCTATAGTGCATCCTAAAAATGAAAAGATGCTCGTAACCTATTTAGATACTGACCAAGAGCAGCCGATATCGAAAGAGCCCGCTGCGAATTGAAAAAAATTAATGCTTAAAAATAGTGTTTATTTATGTTCGCTATGCGCCGACCCCACCCTACGTCATCGCTAGTACGTTAGAGTTGGGTCGGTGCTTTTAAAAGCTAATAATTACTTTTATTTACAATCATAAGCAATTGAAGTTCATTTAATGAATGCTTTGTACTAATTATGGTTAATCCAATTAAACCTATCACTAATTATCGCTTTTTTTTCTGTTTTTACAAAATCAAGATAGGCTACAGCTGCTGGCGATAACTTCTTCGATTGTAACCAAATGAGGTTCCAATTGGTGCTAATGGGTAGTCCTTCTACAGGTATGATCTGTAAGTCATTATTTTGAATCTCGTTCTTAATACCAATCAAGGGCATGATTGAATAGCCCAAACCTGACATCACCGCCTGCTTGACCGCCTCGTTTGAAGTCAATTCAATTTTTTTTCGAACAGAAAATTTATTTTTAGTAATGAAGGTTTCCATTGCATTTCTTGTTGCTGAACCCTGTTCACGGTAAATTAAAGGAAGGTCTTCGAACAATTTCTTTTTGCTTGGAGGCTTTTCAAACTTTAACTGATTGCCTCCCACAAAAAAAAGTTTATTTTCCATGAGTTCTACACGATAGACTTTTAGTTTTTTAGGAAGTACAGAAACTAAGGCAAAATCTACTTCATTAAGTTCAAGTGTTTCTATCACTCTAGTTTTGTTGGTTACATCCATAATGAGGTCTACCCCAGAATGCT
>ENA-ORXM01003804-ORXM01003804.1-marine-metagenome-genome-assembly--contig:-NODE-3804-length-14330-cov-109.010103_pt1 | contig 14330 bp, 16 predicted proteins | sample MGYA00237867_ERZ511480 | MGnify/ENA primary metagenome ERZ511480 (study PRJEB26309, sample SAMN06266103) | marine metagenome | isolation source: Algal blade | place: United Kingdom:Sidmouth, United...
CAGGGCTGGTCGCTATGGTATAACGATGGAGCTTTTAAAAGAACGATGCTACTTTGATGAGGTAGCTTTACAAGGTTAACTCGTATTTATCATGATTTCTGGTTTTATAATCTACCTGGTTTAGAAATAATTGCTTCAGTTTTTAAAGTGTAGACATAGCAGTGCTAAGAGCAGTATTCATCAATACTCATCTCAGTTCTACTTTTCTATATGCTGGAATCGGTCTTGTATATATTTTTACAACTGGGTCTGGATATGGCGATCCTCTTATTTTAAAGACTGACTGATCTCTGCTCTTGCAGAGTCGATGTCCATACGCGACATCGAAAGGAAGGAACCGCAAGCGGGTGGGAGGCCTGATGACCATTTCACCTTTATGACACTTGGGGCATAAGTGTGGATCTATGCCTGTATAGACTCCTGATCTTTCGTATAACAAGAGCCGTATGATGGGAGACTATCACGTACGGTTCTGTGAGAGGTTTAGGGTGAGACTCCCTCTTCCTACTTGACAAGGAAAAGAAAAAGACCACCCACAGTAGGCACATTTGATTTTTCTCACCGCACAAATGACAACGCTGAAAAAACAAAAAGCCCTAATTCTTTTGAGCTCCGAGAAAATTTCAAAATAAAATGAAAAAGTATTTGCAAGATTCAACCAATTAGCCTAACTTATGTTAGTGAATACTCACTTACTTATTAGATTGTACAATTATGAATGGAAAAAACAATATAGCAGTTGGCTTCATGGCGATGGGGCTTTTTATGGCTTACGGCTTTCTATTAATTTACCTAAGAGACTTTGCCCCCAATGCAAAAGAATGGGCAGAATCTTATAGTATAGGTAAACATTTTGAAGCTCGACTTGCCCACGTCCACGGTAACTTATTTGCCTTTCTAAATATTCTTATGGGCTATTTATTACTGCACTTCAAAGACAAGATAAAAAACACTAAAATCATATCTTGGTTAGCACTTACTGGCTTACTGATGCCTATTGGAATACTGGCTGAGATTTATCTTGGATTACCACCTTACTTAGTAATAGTTGGTGCTACGGCAATGACGGTATCTGTGGTTTGGATGGGAATGTCCTTTCTCAAATTAAGAATAACATAGTAATTATTATTATGGAAAAACAATAGTCAATTGCATTCACTAATAAAGCTTAAACATTTAAAAACTGCGTCAGAGAATAATTTGGAAATGCTGACCAATACATAAATAATGGTCTATAAAATGATTGACGAAGCAACTCAGATAATGAATACCATTGGTAATGGAACAGAGACAACTCAATATTAAAGATCCAAGTTAGCTTAGTAATAACATTACTAAAATTTAGCACAACCAAAATGAGTATCTACAAGCAGTAAAAGAAATATGAAAGGAAAGAAACGCAGAAGATAAATTATGGGTTAGCTTACTAAATGTATTAGCCGGAAATATTCCGTTTAAACGGACTCCTTAAGTACGAGTAATGATAAGAAGATGGTTAGATGGTGAAAAGGAAAGTTATAAATAAATAAATAAAATAATTATAATTATGAATACAAATAGAATCGGTCTGGATAATGACCAAGCAACAGTTTTAGCGGACAAGCTAAACATACTTTTGGCGAATTATTCAATTTTTTATCAGAATACAAGGGGCTATCATTGGAATATAAAAGGTGAGAAATTTTTTGAACTACACCTTAAATTTGAGGAATTGTACAATGACCTGTTGTTGAAAATTGATGAAGTAGCAGAGCGTATATTGACACTGGGTCATACACCAGAACATAGCTACAGTAAATACACCCAATCCTCAACAATTAAAGAAAGTCCAAAGGTAGCTGACGGAATAAAAGCGGTAGAGCAAATCCTTGAATCATTCAAAACAATCATAACACAACAGAGAGAAATTCTTGCTATCTCTTCTGATGCAGATGACGAAGGAACAAACGCACTTATGAGTGATTACATAAGAATGCAAGAGAAATTGGTTTGGATGTATTCTTCATTTTTAAATTAAGCGGGGATGTCAGAGACCCTTACGGATAGACAATTTGAAATAATAGAGGCAGCTGGAAATATCCTTACCCAATCAGGTATAAGCGGACTCACTACTAAGAATCTGGCGAAGGAAATGAAGTTTTCTGAAAGTGCTATATACAGGCATTTTTCAAGTAAAGAGAAAATACTTATTGCCTTATTAGAATACCTTGCTTCTGATATGGACGAACGTTTCACAAGAGCGATAAAGGATGATTTGTCCTCTGAAAGTAAATTTAAAATCTTGTTTCAGAATCAATTTCTTTTCTTTAATGATAATCCACATTTTGTTGTTGCTGTTTTTTCGGATGCACTATTGGAAGAAAGCAACACTATCAACGACTGTATTCGTAAAATTATGGCAGTAAAGATGAAACACTTAAAACCTATAATCGAAGCAGGTCAAAAAAAGAAAATATTTAAAAAAGATATTCCTGTAGAAGATATGATGCACATTATTATGGGAACATTCCGGCTTCAAATGTACAAATGGCGAGTAGGAAACTTTCACTTTGATATTATAAAAGGTGGTGATAGTATGATAAGCTCAATTCTTAAATTAATAAAAATATGAAAATGAAAACATTAACAATGATTGCAATAGTATTGGTTACAACCCTCATAGTAAGTTGTCATAACTTGGGTAGTCACAATGACGAAAAAGTAGCAATAGAATTAAATAATGGTCAGAAATGGAAAGTCAATGAAGAAATGAGTCCATATATTTTGGAAGGTGAGAGAATACTCAAAGTAACTACTCAGCTATAATATTAAGAAAATAATTCATATATTGTATTAACCTCCTAGATTGATGGTAGCAAGATTTAATGTCAAAATTCTTGTCATCGATAATTATCAAGCCATATTAAACAGACTAAATTTACTTGAAGTCAAGTTTGCCAAATTGCAGAATAAATGTGATTTACTTGAACGAGAAAATAAAGAGTTAAAAGCCAAGCTTAAGCTTAGAGATGAACGGATACGTGTATTGGAAAATAAATTGACTAGCAAGAATTCTTCTATTCCTCCATCAAAAGATATATCGAAATCTAGCAGAAATTTATCCCTAAGGAAAACTAGTGGTCGTAAATCTGGTGGTCAAAAAGGACATAAAGGCCATACATTGGAGATGAAAGAAAGTGCGGATGTAATTTTAGATCATTATGTAATAATATGTGATTCATGTAACGAGAATATGACAAATTCAAATCAGAGACAAATTGATAAGAAACAAGTATTCGACATCGTCCCAAGTTCACTAATAGTTACAGAACATAGAAAGTATCAAGCTAGTTGCCCCAATTGTCATCATGTTCAGCAATCCCGATACCCTATTCCATTGAGTAAATCAAAAACGATGTACGGCTCATTTTTAAGCAGTTTTGTGAGCTACTTAAGTGCAAGACAATACCTACCGATCGCGCGTATTCAAGAATTAATCAAATTAATGTATGGTCAACAATTAAGTGAGGGTACGATTGTAAATATGATAAAAAAGCAAGCAAATCAATTAGGTCAAGTTCATGATCAAATCAGACAAGCAATACAATCAAGTAAACTGATAGGGTCAGATGAAACAGGTTGTAGTATAAATGGTAAAACCCATTGGGTATGGGTGTTTCAAAACTACACGTACACATACCTGAATGTATCAACAAGTAGAGGATTCAAAACAATAGAGAATTTATTTCCTGAAGGCTTCAAGAATTCTGTGTTGGTATCAGATCGATGGCCCGCACAATTAAAGATTAAAACAAAAGAAAAACAAATATGCTTAGCCCATCTACTGAGAGATTGTAATAAATTAATTGATCATCATGGATCTAGGTGGGCAATGGAAATGAAGAAAATAATTGAAGACATATTTCAGCTTGCCAAAGAAAAGAGAATAAGCCCAAATCAAAAGTCGCAAATAGAAGAAAGACTATATAATTTATTTTCAAGTCCATTAACAAAGTCTAAAAAAGAAATCAGAACATTCCAAAAATCTCTAGCCTCGAAATGGCGGCACATCACTACTTGCCTATATGAACGCTATGTTCCACCTGATAATAATGGATCAGAAAGAGCTATAAGAAATGTAAAGGTTAAAGAAAAGGTGTCAGGAGGCTTTCGCTCATTCCAAGGTGCACAGCAATATGCCATTATCAGGTCAATAATTGATACAGCTAGGAAAAGAGGAATGCATCCTTTTCTTGTACTCCAAAATCCACATAGCTTATTCCTGATAGCTGAGTAGTTACTACTCAAAGATTATACAGGTCAAGATTATGAAGCCCTTGCAGAAGAGCTTCAGAGTCAAAATAAAAAACTCATTAAAAGTTGTACTATGGACGGTAAAGCCCACGATCAGTTGCACAAATGGCTTCACCCACATATACAATTGATAGGATTTCTTGAGGAAGCAGAGACGGCTACTCAAGCCTATACGATTGTTGAACAACTAAACGAATCTTTTAAAACTTACCATACTTATTTCCAATGAAACTAAACAATCTACATACCACGGTCAAAGAAGTATCCGCCACCAATTTATTTAAAGGAGAGGTGGGAACAGCAACCGCCATTCGACTTAAAAAAGATGGTGTATTGAAAGAGCACATTACTAAGACACCAGCTTTGCTACTTTGTGTAGTAGGCAGTACTACATACCAAGACGAAACGAAGAAGGTGATTGAGTTAAGTCCAGGAGACTATGTAATTATTGTACCTAACATAAATCATTGGTTGGAGGCTCAGGTGGAATCTCAGCTCGTACTATTGAAATAAATAAAATTTGGCCAATGAAGTTGGTACGCATTCACAAAGATACTTTTATGCTAAGATTTACCGTATTTAATTTCAATATAGACAAGCTCAGCAATGGTCTCCACAGCAGTGTATTGATTCAACAAATGGTAACAACAAGAATTTGCAAATAGCCCAGAAAATATTGAAGGAGCAAGCATAAAATTAAAAGAAGCCAAATTTAATTTGATGCCCAAATTATCAGCCAATGTAGATTATAAGTATTTCACCAATCTGCCTTATCATTTAATGCCCTTATCCACCTTTGTCCCGACGGCACCAGAAGGAGAATTTAAAGAAGCCCAATTTGCTGAGCCGCATAATATTAATGCTAAACTTCAATAACAATTCCGTTATACAATCCACATCTCTGGGTGTATTGAAACAAACATACTCGCCACGGAAGTAGCACAGTTAAAACAAGAAAAGTCTAGAGCAAATCTATTTTAGAGTTGTCAAGCTCTATTACAATGCATACAAAAATCTCAAATCAGACGAATGCAAGTGTCATTAAGCTAAGAGCCTAAAAGCTTACAAATGGTATAATTCCGGTACTTAGGAAAATACAATTCATATGCTTAAGTTGAGCGATGAATTCAAAGAATCTATGTTCGTTAGGGCTAAATTTACCTGATCCTTGGAGTGCATGCACGTCGTAAATTTTATGAGGCCACAGACAGTGATAAGACTAGGAGTTACTATGCAATGAAGATGTTTAATGCCATTCTGTACCTGAGATAGTGAATATGTCAGAGATGACTTTGAGGTCCACGGACCAGAGGTACAAGATACGTCAAGAAGAGATAAATCCAGTGTACGTACGGTTATTGAATTGGATAAAAGAGGAGTCAACAATAATATTGCCAAAAAGCCCAATCGGTAAGGCGATTTATTATTATCAACAGCAATATCCAAAATTGATTAATGTATTGGATCAAGGAGATCTTAAATTGGATAACAAGCGAGTAGAGAATAAAATAAGACCCTAGCCTTAGGAAGAAAGAATTATCTATTCGCTGGTTCACATCAAGGAGCTAAGTGGATGTATATGATGTATTAATTTTTTGGCACTTGCAAAATGCATGAGGTTAATATATGAATATAGCTTCAAGACACATTGGAGCAAATAAAAGAGCAGCCCATTAATAGAATAGAGGAATTACTGCCGGGATTTGGTGTATAGAAATTGCTGGAACGCTTTCACAAAACCTACTATACTAATCCACTGATTATAATATTACTTACTACTCGCTTCCATCAAGCTGTAGTAAATCTGTAAAAAGATAAAAATGTAATTCTTGTGGTAACGTTTTCTGAAATCAATACACTATGTACAAAAAGAAGAACAGTGATGGCGTTTCAAGAGTTGGATTTGACTCTTATCTGTAAACACATGAAGTTTAGATTTTGGTAAGAATTACTAAGCAATAATTATTCACAAATATAATTCTGTAATGGCAAAAACAACAAATAATACCAAAAAAACCAAGGAACCTGAAGTACATAGGGTCCTTGTTGAAATAAGAGTTACGGATTCACATTTAAATGCTGAAGCAAGCATTTTGGCTTCGTCTCTCGATCTCGTTGAATTGGAGATCGATTCTGAGTATATTCCGATACCGATGGAGCCTTCCAATTCCGAATTGGCCGCTGAAATGGCCTCACAAGGGGAAACTTCTGTAGTCATTGCTGGGAAGGTCAAAGAGGACGATAGGGAGGCATTAGAACAGAATCCCAAAGTTATTAAAATCTGGAGTGACGCCCCTATCAGTCCATTTTTAGATTCTACTATGATCGAAGAAGAGAACACTGAAGTAAAATCCCAAATGGAACTTGTACCTCAAGAAGCATTTGGATCTTGCCCCATAGGAACTTGCGACTGTAATTCAAGAACTCCTAAGGGAAACATGGCCACTGTGAGAGACTATTTGGGAGTTGACCGGATTCATAATCTGGGTATACGTGGCCGCGGTATTGTCGTAGGGGTTCTGGATTCTGGGATCACAGCCATCGGACGAACGCTAAAAGCTGGGGAAAGACCATCACGGTTAATACCCAACGTGATAGACGGATGGCCGACCGCTGATTGGGGTACCGAGTCCAGTGATTGGGGATATCATGGAAATATGTGTTCTACAGATGTGCTAGGGATGGCCCCAGAAGCCCGGCTCTATGATCTTCGTATTTCAGGTGGAAACTTACAAGGTACTGTTGGCAATGCACTACAAGCATTTCAATGGGCGATCAATCGATTTCGTCGTGATGGCACCCCGCATATTCTGTCTAATAGTTGGGGAATTTTTCAAAGGAGCTGGTACTCTGATTATGCCGAGAATCCAGAACATCCGTTCACTCGTAAGGTGGTGGAGGCTATCAATACCGGAATCATAGTATTGTTTGCAGCCGGCAATTGTGGGGGCACATGTCCTGATAACAGATGTGGAAGCGAAAACGGTCCTGGTAAAAGTATTTGGGGAGCCAATGGGCATCCATTTGTAATGACTGTTGGAGCGGCGAACACACAAGGTCAATTTATCGGATATAGTAGTCAAGGTCCGGCAGCACTGGATCCCTTTAAGCCTGATTTTTTATCAATCAGTCATTTTACTGGATATAACATAAGTGATAGTGGAACTTCAGCAGCTACTCCTATTGCAGCTGGGGTTGTAGCACTTTTTAAACAACGTAATCGAAGAGCCAGCCAATTTGATATTAAAGCAGGCTTGAAACAGACCGCCAGGGATTTAGGGTCCGCTGGCTGGGATCAGCATGCCGGATCTGGCATTATCAATGCTTGGACGGCTTTCAACCATCCTAGAATCACCGGGGCCAGGCCTCCAGTTCGACGCCCTTTCACTGGAGTCCAATTTCGTGGTACGCTAAGGGCTAACCAGACAACCTGTTGGTTTACCTTTAAATGGCCTGCTCATTGGCATGTTCTATGGCACGCTATGTCCTTGACCCCTGGCACAAAAATCAAATGGAATATTCGTACCGAACGTGCGAATGAAAATCATATCACCTATTGGATCTGTATAACAAACGTTTCAAATAAGACTACTAAAGTCGAGGGAAGATATGCTGTGCTAGGCTCTAGATAATTTCTAAATACTTATTTCTTCGAATTTAATTACAATAACATTTAAAATCATATAAATCATGAGAGTAGGAACACAATATACTGGAACTGTTAACCGAAATGGCAAGCTCAATGTTTTTACCTGGGGCTGGAATCCCAAAAAACACGTTTTTTGGCATATTGTTCCCGTTTCACCTCGTCCTGGTGGGCCCCAATTGGATTGGGATGTAGAAGTAGAAAGAGCAAATAACAGTCAAGTAACTTATTGGCTCAAAGTAAAAAATTTAACAAATCAAGATGTTCGTTTCGAAATGCGATACGCCATTTTAAATTAAAAATAATCACTATTTCATTTAATTAGTACTTAAATAAGTAATATGAGAATCATCATAGAAACCAATGAAACAGGAAAAGCTAAGATCACCGATTCTACTCAAACTAATGTTTTGGAAGGAGTATCTGTACCTGTAATTGATTCTGGCACTGGACCAGAGGGACAAACTCAAGTTGGAAATACCGAGACGAATTTTAATTCTAATAATCAGACATTTACAAATTCTGATACCATTGATGCAGGAGAAGTTCCAAGTGAATTATTGGAATTAATGGCTAAGGTGGAATCTACTCAAACCGATAATTCGGAAGGAGTATCTGTATCTGTAATTGATTCTGGCACTGGACCGGAGGGACAAACTTAGGTTGGAAATAGCGAGACTGATTTTAGTGGAATCTACTAAACAGCTAGATTGAAATTAGAAGAGTTGATCCAAGGAATTCTTGTAGGAAAGTTGGACATTTCAGATTTCTTATGTATTAAATATCTTCCAAGGTTAAGAGGAATTTAGAGGCTACCCCTTTCTGCTCTTTCACGAAATCCCGATGCAGAATGAGAGTCAAAGCAGCAATCCTAATTCCATTTAGCCTGACACAATAGCTCATTCCTCGTCTTCATCAGCTCTTTCGATACTCCTCAGTTCTCTCGCTTACCATAAGCACTGACTTCTTAGCTGTTGAATATTTTGATGGTTTGATGATGTTCTCTTCGTTCTTGCGCTCTGTCATGGCGAAGAGTTTTTCCATCAATCTCTATCATCTCTGTCTTAGTCTGAAGTCCTTGTAGTTCAATCAGGTAGTCATGATATAACTGCCGAAGCTTGAATAATCAATCAATTAGTAATAACTCATAGGAGAGTAGGAGAGAGGACTTATTTAGTTTGCGCATTTGTCTCTCTCCTTTCTATCGAGAATTTGAAGGGCGACCAGTTTGTAGACGGCTTGGGAGACCTTGAAGGAGTGTTTGCAACACCGAGGGATGGTAAGAGATCCTTCCAATCAGAGGATTTGGTTTGCTCCAGGGCTAAAGCTGTGCGGCTAGTTCTATGTTGTGATAGGTCGATAGGCTTAATCTATTTTCAGTAAGATAGGTAATCCGATGGGTTGGCGGTCTGATTGACCAGTGACAGGACTAGTCAAGCATATGAACAAGGTAATGACAAGTATCAAGGAGGGATGTAATGCTTTGTGTATCATATATCATTTTCGCTGATGAGTAAGCGTTAGTAGGTGCCTGACAGTTTCAGTGGTGCTTGCTCTGCAATTGTAATAGCCCGAGCGTAGTTTTGTTGATCTTGTTTTGGAGTTGGATGATTTCGAATTTTAGTTTGGTCATTTTGTCTTGGTTGGATTTAAATGGAGTAGGGGCTTTCATTTTTAAAAACTGATTATGAGTAATTTATTATGTGCTTGGATAACTACATCTTCTTCCTTTCTAATTGCCTATTGAATGCTTTAATAATCATTTAGGTGAAGTTTGATCTGTCATTAATTTCTTGTTGATTGGTGCGATGGATTCTGATTTTACTTTGTTTGCTGTTGATAGCTGGATTGGTATAGTACATGTTGTTATTAATTTCTATAATTTCTTGAAGTCGTAATTTTTTTGGGTAATCAAGATCGAGAATTGTTTTTCGATGCAATTGACTCTATGATGAAAAGAATTTGAGCCTTAGACATGAAACCGCGTGAAATTTCCCGAATGGAATAGCTGGTGGATGTTATGAACCGGTGTATTATGATAACAGCCTAAGGTGAACGTGTACTGATTCTTTGTGTGCTCAGGATTAATGTCTTTTATTTTTGGGCATTTTCTGGATAGCTTTCGAATTGTTTTTTCTTATTAAGTGTAGTCATGTCATTGGCGTTATGAGTTACGAATAGGTATAATAAACACACTATCGTTTAGGCATAGAGAGAAGTTCCACCTACTGTATGGAAATTTAGGGTCATTAAACTTCTCAATTCAGTTTTGTAACATTTACTATACGCGGCTAAATTAAAAAAGTTGATCCTGGAGGTAACCTATAGGCATCAATAATACACTATAATGAAAAGAGCTACGAATTAAAAAAAAAGGATAGCAGATATGCTTAAGCGCAGCACAGCACCATGGCAGGTCAAGCGGAGCGAACCATACAATCATGGTAAAACATAACTATTAACTATTAAATACTAAAAATCATGAGTAAAACATTAAAAAGTTTTCTTGGCGAAAGTCACAACAGAAAAACAAAGGATGATCTTGTTAAAGTTTTAAATCAACTGCATTCTTCTCTTGGTGATGATGCCTTTGCAAAAGTAACTGCTGTGCAGCCGTCAGAATTTTCCAAATTGAATAAGGCAGAAATAATTTCCGTTTTAGACAGCTTTCGAGACGATTATGATGATGGCTGGGAAATTGCAGCAAAAGCTGTAGATGGTATATTTAATCAGATGGAGAGTGACGACTTGTTATTCTCCACTTCAAATGCTGCTGACGCAGATTTTGCTGCAGAACTTGGAGATATTGATTTTGAAAATTTAATAGGTGGCCCCCTAAATGCTTGCGTAACCGCACAAACAAACGCCTCAGTTGCTACAGTCAATTTTATTAAAGAAGTCGGATTTCAAAAAGTGGACCCCTCAGACCAAAATTCGAAGGAAGAAATTAGAATGGTTGACTTTACCCACAACAGAAAAGTTCTAAATCCTGCTTATGACGCTGCAAAGGACCCTACAGGAACGGGAACAGATTCAGATGGTAACAAAAAATACAATGATGAAACCGTAGAACTGAAAATTCCGTTTATTTCATTATTAAATGTACCAAGTCTTCGAATTGAAACCTGTGACATTGATTTCAATGTGAAGTTAAATTCAACGTATACAAAAAATGTATCTAATTCATTAGGTATTAATGCAAGTGTTTCTGGAGGATTCTGGGCTGTTAAATTCAAGGTTTCGGCCTCCTACAGAAGGTCTTCTAGTACTGGTGTCAAAGTTGAGAAGCAGTATACTATGGGAGTTAAAGTAAAGGCAACCAATGATGAAATGCCAGCTGGTCTGGAAAGAGTTCTAGGGTTATTAGCCGCATAAGATATGATAAAATTATCTGATTACCTGAATTACCTCAACAACGAGGTAATTCAGGCTCGTAAAATGGCAGACAAGCAGGCAATTGAGGTAGCAAAGGAATACGCTAAACATGAATATCTAAAGTATTTTCGAGTACCTAGGTTTTCAATGCCTGTTGTCAAGCTCAATATTCCAATAAAGATCAGCGAACTAGACTCTAATGTCACATACAATTTCAAAAGAGATTATGATACATTCGTATCGGAAGCCAATGAAAAAATAGTAAGAGTTAATCAAGTAAAAGGATTGGCTATCAAGCAATTATCGAAAGACGAAATCGTAAATAATGAAGCAATTATTAATTTATTTGACAGCTTCGAAAGAACGGATTATAGGCCAGTAAAAAAATTAGAAGATAACCTTTCAAAAGTTGATATAAATCATGCTACTGATGTTTTTCTAAAAATGAATGACATTTCCATAAATCAGGATGATGAGAAAAAAAAGATTGAAAATATAGAGTATAGTAAAATACTAAAAGAAACTTTTGCCAATCGCTTCTCACCGGTAAAGGCTGATCTAAAGAATATTTTCATTGATCCAGATACATCAAAAGAAACTGATAAAGGTAAAATATTATTGACTCTCGATATTGAAATGGTAGAAGAAGGGATTAGAATTAGAAGTTTGAAAGATCAAGACGGACAAGAAGTAGAAGAAATAATATTTGAGTAGTATGATTATTCTTGCACATTTTAAAAAACAAAATTTCACTCAGTTGGTAAGTAAATTGATTGAGATAAAAAATCAATATTCAATCAATCAATATGGTATTGAACAGACCTTATTAACTCTACTTGAGCAATCGGAGGTTTTTCTCAATCAAATCGGTAAAAGTGCATTGGAGTCAAAGGTTAGCACACTTCGGTCATACCTTACTACGGCTATTAACGGTATAAATCCTCATACGCTGGGTCTAATTAAGACAAATAAAAGGAAAATCATTAAAAGTGCTAGTTTCCATTGTCTCTTTGAATTAAGCGTAATCTTAGAAAATGAAATAAATGAAGTAGATGATACACTTAATGATTCTCAGAAGACGCTTAGTCAGGTAGTTTTATCGCTCATACAAGCAGGTGGATTAGCACTAGAGGAAATAGTAGAATTGAGTTCTGTTCAAGACATCGCTATGTTATGGAACTCACTAATAACTGAAAACAAGCAAATAGCTCTAATTGATATGCAGTTAAAGCAAAATATTATAAAAGAAGACATATTCCTACTGATACAAAATATTATTAACAATCTTAAAGATCAATGACATGGACACTAACGACAAGTTTATTTTATTACTGAATGAAAACGACAAAACTGCGATAAGGAAAACTGAGAAGGAACTAGGAACTTCTATTACATCATCGGCTGAGTTGAGCTCTAAAGTTAGAGCTAATGATATACTGAACTCTGGTAATTCACTTCATTTGAAAAATCTTGGAATCGTTATCATAGATAAAGAAGCGGAAGAAAAGATTAGTAAATTTTCTCTTAAGAGAAGTAGTACAATTAAATATTATGAAAAATCGAGACTGATTTTTAGACCAGTAGCAGAATTAGAGTTAATAGAAAAAATTAGAAAATCAGCTGAAGATAGTTTACAAAATATTCGTGATCTTGAGGATTATCTTCGATCCAAGCAAAATCAGAATAATGACAGATTTACGTGGGGACTCAACGCTATCAAAATGAATGAAACCGACCTTGACGGGCAAGATGTTGATATATGTATACTGGATACAGGTTTCTACAAAGAGCATCCTGATTTCGTAGGAAGAGACATCTCTGGTAAATCTTTTGTTCCCAATCAATTATGGGAAGATGACAGAAACGGCCATGGTACACACTGTACTGGTACTGCTGCTGGCTTTAAGTCATCAGAGAATGGAATTCGTTACGGTTTAGCCTCAGGAGCCAGAATAGCCATAGGTAAGGTTTTAGACGATGAGGGTAATGGTGCAACAGATTGGATACTTGATGGACTTGATAATTGCATAGAAAAAAATTATAAAGTAATTTCTATGTCTTTAGGAGCTCCTGTTGGAATAGGAGAGGCTCCTAATCCTATTTTTGAACACGTTGGAAACATGGCTTTACAAAATAATTGTCTAATAATCGCGGCTGCCGGAAATGATAGTAATCGTCCAGGATTGCCTCGTCCTGTAAGTATGCCTGCCAATAGTGAATCATTTATGGCAGTAGCAGCATTGGAAAAATCTCTAAAGGTTGCTGATTTCTCTAACGGTGGAATAAATGTTAGTAATGGAGGAAAAATTGATGTATCCGCTCCGGGGGTAGGAGTTTATAGTTCTTATTCACCAAATGCGCTTGGAAACAAACTTTATGCTTCGCTTAATGGAACGAGCATGGCAACTCCTCATGTAGCAGGCTTGGCAGCCTTGTATTTTCAGGCTTTTCCTACACTATCTGCCTCTGACATTTGGAGAAAATTAGAAAAAAGGGCTAAGCAACTAAATAATCAACAGATTAGGGACGTCGGTAACGGATTGGTTCAAGCCATTTAAAAGAAAGCAATGAAACGGTTTATAGCACAATTGGACACTAAAATAAAAAAGTCTGGAGATATCTTTGAAATACTTAGAAATGAGAATATTGAAGTTGAGCAGTACTTAGAAAATATAGATGTATATGTTCTCAGGTCCAGTAATGATATTAGAGATAATAAACTGTTACGAAATGTTGTCGAGATTAAAAAAGAGTTTACTATAAGTGAAGAAGAATAGAAATTGTAACGCGATAGAACAAGCTACTATCAGGGGTCGTTCCTTCGTCACGACCCCGATCGAGCCTATCTGTTGGTTGCAATTCCCAGATTAGTTAGCTCCAAAAACTCTTGTGCGTTACACTTAGGGGTATTCAGAAGTAAAGCATAAACACATTTTCTATAGATGCAAAGCTTACTTGCACTCGCCGTGCGGGCCTTACTTTTTTCAATTGCAAAAAAAGTAAGCAAAAATGCTAT
>ENA-ORXM01003805-ORXM01003805.1-marine-metagenome-genome-assembly--contig:-NODE-3805-length-14330-cov-3.652775_pt1 | contig 14330 bp, 11 predicted proteins | sample MGYA00237867_ERZ511480 | MGnify/ENA primary metagenome ERZ511480 (study PRJEB26309, sample SAMN06266103) | marine metagenome | isolation source: Algal blade | place: United Kingdom:Sidmouth, United...
TCTCGTGTAACCAACACGGTAATCTTAGATTTTAATAAAGCCCAAAGAAACCAAACGGACCTTTGGGTGCTTTTTAATGGTAGATATAACGAGTTGGACCATTGTTACATTGCAGGCAAATCTAACAGAGGGCCAACAGTTAGAATTGATTTGGCAGGTAACCAAAGCATAAAGAACCATCATAAAATTCATGATAACTATTTTGGACCAAGACCTCCAAAAGGCGGACCCAGTGCAGAAACTATTCAACTTGGTAATAGTTATACCTCAATGGCGCCAAGTTATACGGTGGTGTCAAATAATTTCTTTGATAGATGTAATGGGGAAGTAGAGATTATTTCTAGCAAAACCAATTTTAATGAGTTCAGGAACAATGTCTTTTATAAGAGTGAAGGTTCTTTGGTAACCAGGCATGGTAATTACTGTATTGTAGACGGTAATTATTTTATAGGCGACACTAATTCGGAGCAAATAGGAGGAATACGGTTGATAGGTACCGGACATTGGGTCACTAATAATTATTTCTATGACCTAAAGGGAAAAACTTTTAGAAGTCCGCTTGCTGTAATGAATGGAATACCAAAATCGCCGCTTAACAGATATTTGCAAGTGACGGATGTTGTGGTGGCCAATAACTCATGGGTTAACTGTGACTCTCCTTGGCAGTTTGGAGTAGGGACAAATGTGGATCAAAAGGATATTCTTCCGCTTTCTGAAATCAGGTCGGCTAGACCTATTCGTACGATTGTAGCGAATAATTTAATTTATAACGATAAAGGTGATGCCCAACCCATTATTGCTCACGACTCCATAGATGGAATTGATTTTGAGAGTAATATAATTAATAATCAAGGTGTTTCTTTTACTGAGGTTTCAGGTTTGGAATCCAAGGATTTTAATGTATTGGAATTGGAGAAAAACATTTTTGTACCTGCAAGCGATATTTCAGGTGTGAAGCCATATAATGGATTTGAATTTGACCAGATTAAAACGGATATTTTTGGAAACTCCAGGGAGGATAAAAATTCTGTTGGAGCCGTCGTTAAAGCACCAGCCGAAAAACCAAATCTTATGGATAGGTCACAATACGGTCCGGATTGGTATACTTCTGAAACGGCAAATAGTGTTGTTAACAAGACTCATTCTGTAGGTTCTGTCTCTCAATTGACAAAAGCTATTGAAAAAGCTAAAAGTGGAGATACCATAGTTTTAACTTCAAGTCGGTATAAACTGAAAAACTCATTAAAGATTGATAAGAAACTCACTATTCACTCCGCAGATGCAAATAAAAAAGCAATCATTCAATATAATGGTCCGGTAAAAACTCCAGCATTTGAAATGAATCCAAAAGGACAGCTTACCTTAAAAAGTGTTATTCTAAAAGGAACCAATGGGCAATATGCCTTTGCAAGTTTAAAGAATAACATGTCCAGCCTGTATAATTTAACGGTTATGGATTCTGAAATATCTGATTTTGATTATGTGCTAAAAGCCTATAAATATTCGTTCTCGGAATACATTGTATTTAAAGGTACCGTGATTGCTAATTGTGCAAACGGAATAGAATTGTCTGAGGAAACGGATGATCGTGGTGAGTATAATGCCGAGAATATTTTAATTGATGCTTGTCAATTTAAAGAAGTAAGCAAAAATGTTGTTGATTACTACAGGGGCGGCTATGACGAATCTACGGTAGGTGGAAACCTAAAAGTAATAAACAGTAGCTTCACTACATGTGGCGCGCAGGAGGAAGATGGTATTTTATTAAATACTTACGGTATTATTAATGTGGAACTTTCAGGCAACAAATTTCTAGATAATGAAGTGAAATTTGTAGCTCGTCTATGGGGGGCAAAAAATAATACACATGCTAATAATGAAATAGAAAACTCAGGTGAATTGGCTGTTGAGGAAAACCTTCCGCTAAAGTTAATGTACTAATATAAGCCTGATTAAAGTTGTGAGACTATTTCTCACTTTCAGTTAACCAACTATTACAAATGAGACACTTACGTAAATTTTTATCGTTGATTATGATTACTGCTACTTGTTCTTTTGCTGAGGCCCAGCAAACAGCAACAGTAAAAAACGTAGCGGAATTTGAAAAAGCACTTCAAAATGTACAACCTGGCGAAAGTATTGTTCTTGCTAATGGCGTATGGACGGATGCAGAGCTTTTATTTGAAGCTAATGGTACTGCTGAAAAACCGATTACGCTGACGGTTGAAGAAAAAGGAAAAGTAACCTTAGAAGGAGCTTCAAATTTAAGAATCGCCGGGAATCATCTAATTGTTAGAGGTCTCGTTTTTAAAAATGGATACACCCCAACTAATGCCGTGATTTCTTTTAGGAAAAGTAGGGAAGAAATGGCAAATAATTCTAGATTAACAGAATGTGTTATCGATAATTTTAATAATCCAGAACGTCAAGTACAGGATTATTGGGTTACTATTTATGGCAAAAATAACAGAATAGACCATAACCATATTGTGGGTAAAAAGAATTTGGGGGTTACTATGATCGTAGGTCTGGATACTAAAGATAGTAGAGAGAACAATCATAAAATAGACCACAACTATTTTGGACCTCGCCCCACCTATGGAAACAATGGAGGTGAAACGTTAAGAATAGGAACCAGTCACCATGCGTTGGAAAATTCCAATACTTTAGTAGAATCCAACTACTTTGATAGAACCAATGGCGAACACGAAATAATATCAAATAAATCTTGTCAGAATACCTTTAAGTACAACACATTTTTTGAGTGTACGGGAACATTAACCATGCGTCACGGAAATGAAACCTTGGTAGATGGAAACGTATTTATTGGTAACGGAAAACCTAGTACAGGTGGTGTTCGTGTAATTAACGAAACACAAACGGTGATCAATAATTACCATATTGGTTTAACGGGGTATCGTTTTAGGGGTGCATTTGTAATGATGAACGGAGTACCCAATTCGCCGCCAAACCGTTATGTACCCGTAATCGACTCTAAAGTGAACAACAATACTTTCGTGAATTGTGATAATATCCTTTTTGGAGCAGGAAGTGACGAAGAAAGAAGTCAAGCGCCACGAACATCTGAATTTTCCGAGAATATTATTTATAATGATGTTAAGAAGGACATCTTTACCATTGATGATGATATTAGCGGGATTATCTTTAAGAATAATATTTTAGGAAAAAACTCTGAAACCAGTATTGAAAAAGGCTTTAAGAATGCAGATATTAAATTGATAAAAAATGAACAAGGGTTTTTAATTCCTACATCCAAAAAAATCAAAACTAAGGTTACGATTAGTCCAAAAATTGCAACCAAAGAGAATACAGGTACAACATGGTATTCCAAAGCGGACAATAGTATAGCATTAAATTCAGGTAAAACGATAAAAGTAAAAGCTGGAATCAATACTTTGTTTGATATCGTAAAAAAATCGGAAGCGGGAGATATTATTGAGTTGGAAGAAGGAGGTAGTTATTTGTTGACAAAAGCAGTAAAAATTAAACACCCACTAACGTTTAAAACTAACGGAGTTAAAAAGGCGACTATTCTATTCGAAAGAATGATGGCTTTTGAAATTCAAAATGGAGGTAGTCTGTCTTTGGAAAACATCACTTTTGATGGTGCTAAATCTCCTGATTACGCAGGTAATTCGGTTATCAGTACCAGTAAAAACTCTATGAATGACAACTACAAATTGTTTATTGATAACTGTGAGTTTAAAGATTTGGTCGTAAACCATTCTTTTGATGTACTGCGGGTTTCCAAAGGCACATTTGCAGATACCATCAGCATTCAAAATTCAACCTTCAAAAAAATTACGGGGAGCATAGCGGCATTGGATAAGGAGACAGATGATATTGGTGCTTATAACGTGGAGTATTTTATTATGAAAAACAACACTATAAGTGATTTACAGGGAGCTGCTTTACGTTTGTATAGAGGAGGTAAGGATGAAAGTACTTTTGGGCCTTTCTTGGAAGTTGATCACAACGTGTTTGATAATGTAGGTTTCGGAAAGAAAAACAAATACAAATCGGCTATCTCTTTATATGGCGTACAGGAAACAGATATTAAGAATAATATTTTTAAGGATAGTAAAGCCATAGAAATGCATTTGGTAGTAGGTGAGCCCATAGTTAAGGTTCGTAATAATGCGCTAAGCAATTCGGATGAAATGGTTGTGACAGGAGATCAGAAGTATTTTGTAGAAAACCAATGGGATTTGGCCCCTGAATTCACGGATGGTTCTTATTCTTTAAGTGCGGATTCTCCGCTAAAAGGAAAAGCTACGGACGGCAGGGATTTAGGAGTAACTGCAGGGAGTAAGGTGAATTGAGAAAACAAACTAAACTATTGATTATTTCAACGGTTTATAAAATTGATAAAGCTGAGCACTCCTTCGTTGTCTTACGAATAGTGCTCAGTTTTGTTTTAAACTTGATAAGCTGGGAGGTTGAAAATAAAAGAGCTTCCTTCTTTAGGTTTACTCAACACGGTAATGGTAGTGTCATGTAAGTCCATTATCTTTTTCACTATGGCCAAACCAAGGCCGTAACCTTGCTTTTTAGCGCTCTTGTCTACTTGTTTGTAACGATCAAAAATAAAAGGCTGTTCATTTACAGGGATTCCGGTACCAGTATCAGTAATGTTAATTTCAACGTTTTTTCCTTTTTTCTGAAGCGATAGTGTAACCTTTCCATTCGCTTGGGTATACTTCAGTGCATTTTCTATCAGATTCTGCAAAGCTCTTTCCACAAGACTAACATCTGCAAAGACCATACAGTTTTCTTCAGGATTGTCTAATTGAAGATCAATTTGTTTTTGTTCAGCCAGTACTCTAAACTTTGCAATCAAATCATGCGATAGTTCGGTGATAGAGAAAGGTTCTTTTACTGGAGTTACTTGCTCGGCTTCCAGTTTAGAATATTCAAAAAGCTGATTGATTAGGTTTGATAATTTATCTACGTTATCGTGTGTAATTTGCAGATACTCTTGCTTTTGACCTTCAGATAGTGAATCGTTTTTAATCTGTAAAGTTTCAATATAACCTTTTAAAATAGCCAAGGGAGTCCTAAGGTCATGAGAGACATTGGCAATCAATTCCCTTCGTAACAAATCAATAGATTGCATTTTGTCCATGTTGCCAACAATACTGTCCGCCATTTCATTAAACGAGTTGGCAAACACTTCAATGTCCGAATTTTCAGGATTTATAATTCGCGCCTGTAAATCTCCGTCGTGGAACTTACGAACGGTTTTTGTTATCAAACGTAAATTTTTGGTCAAGAACCAAATGGCAATAAGACCGATTATCAATGAGAAAAGCATGGTCAGTAAAGTGGCACCAATTCCTAATTTGGTAAAATATTGACTCAATAGGTTATCACTTACTTCTTGGAACTTTTCACCGGCAAGAACAATGTAAACAAACCCGTTTCGGCCATCCACAGAATAAGGTGCTGCAGAGAATATCTTTTGCTCTCCAATATTTCTTGGGTCATCACCCAGAACAAAACGCTCCCCTTTATTTTTAATAAAGAATTCTATGGGAGATAAGGAGACACTTTTAATCGAGCTTTTATCGCCATGGTCCAGTACTACGGAATACAAAACTTCTCCCGTTTCATTTAGTAAGTAAACCTCAATACTTTGGTTAACTGCCATCATATCGTGCATTAAATCTCCAAAAAGAGGTTTATTTACACTACCGTCAGCAAGAAATGGTGAAGCATCTTTAAATTTTTCAGCGATTACGTGATTAGCAACATCGGCATTAAGACGTTGGGTGGTCTCTTGGCTATACTTATTGGCAAAATAACCGGTAATAAATATGAATGAAGCCCCCATTAATAAGACAAGAAGTACAAATGCCAACCAGAGTTTTTTGACCAGCTTAGGCGTTAATGTTTTTTCTTTCTGACTCATAGTGATATGTCTTCGTTAAACTTATAGCCCACGCCCCAAGTGGTTAGAATAAAAGTAGGGTTGGCCATGTCAGATTCTATTTTAGCTCGTAGACGATTAATGTGAGAATTCACGGTATGTTCATAGCCTTCAAAATTGTATCCCCAAATCATGTTCAGTAATTCTGTTCGTGAGTAGTTTCTCCCTGGATTTGAAGCCATTAAAACCAGAAGTTCAAATTCCTTGGGAGATAGTTCAACTTTAGTATCGTTCAAAAGCACTTTTCGTTTATCAATATCTATAAACAGGCCTTCACAAGCTATGGTTGCAGTATTGTCAGCTTTGGATTGCTGGTTGTCCGTACGCCGCATTACAGCTTTGACGCGGGCTAACAACTCTCTAATGCTAAACGGTTTTGTGATATAATCGTCAGCACCTATTTCTAGCCCAAGCACTCTATCTATTTCTTCCGATTTTGCCGTTAGCATAATTACGGGTGTGTCCTTTTCCGTCCTTAATTTTTTACAAATTTCAACCCCATCCATACTTGGCAGGGTCAAATCCAATAGAATAAGGTCATAATCGTTATTCAAAGCCATCAGCAACCCTTCGGCACCATCCATGGCTTTGGAAGTCTTATAAATAAGATCGGTAAGATGAATCTCTAACAGTTTGATGATTTCTGGATCATCTTCTATAATCAATATTTCTTTCATAATTCTAAGTACGAATGACGTTAAAAAGTATCACATAGTTATCACAGTGTTTCTAAATTAGATAAACGGTAGGTAATGGTCTATTATATCCTTTGAAACCCGAAAATTATTGATAACCTGATGCTTAAGTCGTAAAAGTTCACAAAAGTATCACGGAATTAAAAGAAAACTTTAGCTTTTTGTGACTTTTCCATTCAATATATCAACTAGTTTGGGTACAACTTAAAAACAGATTATTATGGAAAGAAAATTACTTTTTAATTTGAATACGAACCACAGGCCACGCGCATTGTCGTGGTCTGCACTTTTGCTGACTTTTGTGATGTTTTTAATGTCACCTGAAATTTCCGCAAAAGATATAGAGGACGCCTCTGTTGGCGGAGAAATTACCGGAGGTCCTTTTGAATTTTGTGTAGGAGATGATTATCCAGACCATGTTTCTGATGTAGAAGTCATGGGTAATAGTGGGGAAAACTCACAATGGGTAGTGACTGATGAGACCGGTAAAATATTGGGATTACCACCAAATCCCGAAGCAGTAAATTTTGATGGTGCCGGTGCAGGAACCTGCTTGATATGGCATCTAAGTTATTCTGAAGGCTTGAAAGGTTTAGAAGGAGGCCAAAACGTTTCTGGACTAGAAGGCGAATACGACTTTTCAAACTCTATTACTGTATATAGAAATCAGCCTGACGGTGGCACATTGACCGGAGGGCCTTTTGAGTTCTACGTGGACGGCAGCCCCGATATGGTCAGCGGGATAACCGTTACGGGCGAGCGTTCGGGCAAGAACAGTACGTTCGTGATAACGGACGAGGAAGGGAAGATATTGGGCATTCCACCATCCATGGCGGCCGTTGAGGGCGTAGATTTTGACGGAGCGGGAGCTGGCACTTGCCTTATCTGGCACCTGCGTTACGAGGACGGACTTGAAGGTGCCGAGATGGGCCTTAACGCGAACGACCTTGTGGGATGTTACGACCTTTCCAATCCGATAGAAGTGGTGCGTAAGGATGTTCCAGTTACTGAAGTAACTGCGAAAGCGTATCCTATACCGGCATTAGATGTGTTGAATGTTTCTTTGCCCGAGTTCACTGCAAGAAATGTTGATGTCTACTTATTTGATGCTGCGGGTAATCCAGTACAAAATTCGGTTAGTCAAGTAAGAGACCAAAAAATTGCTCTCAATGTGCAATCGGTACCAGGAGGTATATATTTTCTGCGAGTTAGCCAGCCAAATGGTAAAATGATTACTAGAAAAATTATAATCAAGTAATCCCAAGATTGACGTTGAATTTTTTAAATAGGATAGTACTTATTTAAAAAGAAAACCCCGTTGTAAAACGGGGTTTTATTATATAAATGCTATTGAAGTTTCACTCCCAAGAATCAATTTGTTGGTTCATGTCATCAAAGATATATGGTCCTACCATATCTCTTCGATATTTAATAGCCAAAAGAGTCAGGCCCAATAAGAGCACATGTAATATGAATATTAATATTCCTACAGGGAAAAAACTAGATGGAATGATATGATTTTCGAACTCGGAAAAGCTTGTAAGAATATATAATGACTCCACAGTTTTAAATACATAAACACCAAAAACGGCATATAGAATATATTCTAGATTTCGCATTTGTGGATCGGTTAATTCATCTTCTTTAATTTTAAACCACAACACATATAAAAATGTAATATGACATAAAGTTAACAAAGGAAAAATATAATTGTTGGCTTTTAATAGATAAAAAGTGTTTGTATAGAGGCCGTAAAAACTAAAAATAATGAGTGCGGCAATGATTGCTATAGAAACATTTATGGTTCTTTTCCAGGGGAATATTTTTAATATAAACTTCATAAAAATTTGTTTTCCAGTGGTTCGGGGTTAAATAAGGAGACTAAAAAACGTCATTTTTCCTACTTTATTTAAAATAATCGTTAAAACGCAGTAAGCTTTGTTCATCTCAATTGCCTAATAGTTATTGGAGCACTTGCCACGTGTTAAGTAATCTATTTCGCCCTTATGGACAATATTATGAAATCCAACCTTTAGAATAGCATGATTTTGAAAATAAAAGTAGGGCAATACTAATTACAATTACCATAATAGGTAAAAACATAGCAGAAGTACCATATACTTCAAAAGTATTACTCATTAAAAACTGATACAGATTTTGAGCTATAACTCCGATAAGGGACACCAAAAATAGCGTACGTGCCCATTTCTTTCTAAATAACAAAGCAATGCAAGCTAAAGTCCCTCCCCAAACGGCAATTGCATATGCGGAGGTAACCCAAACGGGCCTTGATTCATAAAGTAATCTTTGGTCTTGGGGTAAAGTACCCAAATCTTCTATGGTCATAAACGTATCGGCGAGATAAGCAAAAACACCCATTAAATTCCAGAGTAGGGCGAGTGTACTTACTATCCAGAACCATTTAGGCGGTCTGATGGATGAATTGATATTCATTTGATCGGTTTTAATAGTTGGTTTATACAAAATACAAAAAAAATGGTAGCTTGGCAGTAAATAAACAATTGCATGCAAATACCCCGTTATTGTTATTTGGTTCGTCTTCAATATTTAGGCTTTCGGTATAGTGGATGGCAAAAACAACCTGGTCAAAAAACGGTTGAGTCAATGCTATCCAAAACCTTGAAGTTTATATTGGGTGGTACCAAGTTTAAAATTTTAGGAGCCGGTCGTACAGATGCCAAAGTTTCTGCCTCCAATATGGTTTTTGAATTGTTTATTGAAGAAGAACCTTTGGTTAATATGGACTCGTTTCTAAAAATCTTCAATAAGAACCTTCCACCAGATATAAGGGTGTTGGCTATTACGGAAACGAATAGTACTTTTAATATTATTCAAGATGCAAAGGTTAAGGAATACGTTTACTTATTTTCGCATGGCCAAAAAAACCACCCTTTTTGCGCTCCTTTCCTGGCTAATATTTTAGAGGAACTTGACATAGACATAATGACCAAAGCAGCTAATTTTTTTCAAGGAACTCATAATTTTCAAACTTACACGGCAAGACTCCAAGAAAACACTAAAACAGTACGTACCATAATCTCTTGTGAATTAAAGGAAAACGAACTTTTAAAAGCTAATTTCTTTCCAAAGAAAAGTTACGCCTTGCATGTTAGTGGTAAAGGTTTTATGCGATATCAGATACGTATGATGATGGGAGCCTTAATTCAACTAGGGAAAGGGGAATTGTCCATTGCGGACATCCAAGATTCCTTACAACCGCAAAGTACCATGAAGCTTACATATGTGGCACCAGGGTCAGGACTTCTTTTGCACGACCTGCAATTTATTGATCAGGAAATCTAATTCTACGCTTCTTACTATATTTATAAAAACTATTCTGTTCATGGCAAGACGAAAAAGGTTAGGGAAAATACTTCCAAAGAAAGCATCCAAATTTCAGAAGAAAATGGGCAAGGCTCCTGGAACTATTACCTACATGGGTAGAAGGGAGGGAGGCACTAGTGTTGTAAATATTCTTGAGTATAACGAACAAATCTATAATGAACATATTCCAGGAGATATAGATGCCATAGTAGCCCACAAAGAATTACCTGAAATTTCATGGATTGATATAGTAGGTATTAGCGATGAAGTTTTTATAGATAAAATAGGAAAACGATTTGGTCTTAACCCTCTTGTTTTAGAAGATATTGTGGATACCCACCAAAGACCAAAAATTGATGAGTATGAGGATTATATTTTCAGTGTTTTTAAAATGCTGTATATAAATGAAGAACAAGAAATCGTATACGAACATGTTGCAATGGTATTAATGGAAGGGTGTGTGCTGGTTTTTCAAGAAATGGACGATGATGTTTTTAAAGGGGTAAGACAACGAATTAAAAGTAAATCGGGCCGTATACGAACTAGGGGGTCCGATTACTTGTTATTCGCGTTGATTGATGCTATTGTGGATAATTACTTTGTAGTTCTAGAACATTTAAATCATAAAATAGAGTCCTTGGAAGAAGTTGTATATGACAATCCTACGCCGGAGATTGCCCAAGAAATTCAACAAATCAAAAAGGAGGTTTTACGAATTAGACGTTGGATTTTTCCTGTAAAAGAATTAATCAGTCGTTTGATTGATACAGAGAATTCTTTAATTACTAAGGATACCAAAGTTTTTCTTAGAGATGCCCTTGATCATTCTTTGGAAATCAATGAAAGTATCCAAATTTATAGGGAAATGTCTATGAGTCTCATGGAAATGTATATGAGCAATATGAGTAATAAGATGAATGAGGTCATGAAGGTCTTGACCATAATGGCTTCTATTTTTATTCCGCTTACATTTATTGCGGGTATCTATGGAATGAACTTTGAAAACATGCCAGAACTTCATTTTAAATACGGTTATTATTATGTTTGGGGGCTTATGATAGCGCTCTTTATAGGTATGATGATATATTTTAAGAGGAAAAATTGGTTGTGATAGTGCCTCTCTCTTTCATATTGTTATTTGTATTTTTTCAAAATAATTAGCACCAACAAAACTTAGTACTTCATGCGAAGATTAAAAAAATGGGGATTAATACTTGCAATTTTATATGTTTTAATTACGGTCATAGCTTATAAATATCAAGAGCGATTAGTATTCTTTCCATCAACAATGCCACTTAATCATACTTACGATTTTTGTCAGGATTTTAAAGAGTTTAATTTAACTGCCAAGGACGGCGCCAAATTAAATGCAGTGCATATAAAACAAGACAGTTCAAAAGGCGTAGTTGTTTATTTTCATGGAAATTCGGGCAATATTTCTCATCTTATACACGTAGCCAATCTTTTTTCTCAAAAGGGATATGAATCTATTCTGGTAGATTATAGAACTTTCGGTAAAAGCACCGGTATTATGAGCGAACAAGCGCTATACGATGATGCACAGCTGTTTTATGACTATGCCAAGGAAATGTATGGCGAAGACGAGATCTTAGTTTACGGACGTTCATTTGGCTCCGGAATCGCAACTTGGTTAGCATCCAATAATAAACCGGAGAAATTGGTTTTGGAATCTCCGTTTTATAGCGCTGTAGCCCTTGGTAAACATCGCTTTCCATTTTTACCTATAGATTGGTTGTCCAAGTTTAGATTTCCCTCTCATGAATATATTCAACATGTGGACTGTCCTGTTTATATTTTCCACGGAAAGGAAGACAGAGTAATTCCTTATGAATCTGCGGAAAAACTGTATGGGGCTATACCTGGAAACAATAAAGAACTTTTTAGTATCTCTGATGCAGGACATAATTATCTTCAGGATTTTCAGGTCTTTAAAGAGGGGATGAGTAAGGTGTTAGATTAAAGAACGAATATTCTGAAGGCCTGTTAATCGAATAGGTCAGATGAAAGGTAACGGTCTCCCCGGTCACAAACAATGGAAACTATTATCCCGCTTTGTAGTGTTTCGGCAAGTCGTAATGCTGCCGCTGCTGCACCGCCACTACTCATTCCAGAAAAAATGCCTTCCTCCTTGGCCAACCTCTTCGCCATTTCCCTAGCTTCCTCTTGGCTAACCTCAATCGTTTGGTCTACTTTTTTAGCATCAAAAATTTTCGGAAGATATTCTTTAGGCCACTTTCTAATGCCAGGAATGCTAGATTCATCGGTAGGTTGAACACCAACAATCTGAATATGGGAATTTTGTTCTTTTAGATAGGTGGAAGTTCCCATAATAGTTCCCGTGGTTCCCATAGCAGAAACAAAGTGGGTTACCTTATTAGCTGTATCTCTCCAGATCTCCGGTCCTGTAGATTTGTAATGTGCTTTCCAGTTATCATTGTTAGAAAATTGGTTCATCATTACATATCCTTCATTTTTCACCTTTGCTTCGGCATAATCCCTTGCTCCTTCAATACCAACATCGGCAGGGGTAAGGGTAACTTTTGCTCCGTAAGCACGCATGGTCTTTACACGTTCTATTGTACTATTTTCTGACATTACCAATTCTATATCTAAACCATAAATACCAGCAATCATAGCCAATGCAATACCCGTGTTCCCGCTTGTAGCTTCGATAAGTTTTGAATTTTTATCAAAATCCCCTCGCTCAAGTCCATTTTTAATCATGTTAAAAGCCGCACGATCCTTAACGCTTCCGCCGGGATTGTGGCCTTCCATTTTAAAATATAGGGTAACATTAGGATTTTTGTTCAATACCTTGGATTCAACCAAAGGGGTATTACCGATTAGGTCTAGGATACTATGAGACATTAGGTAGGGTTTTAATTTTAATATCAGGCGTATGAAAAACAGTAGAATTTGCAGGAACAGAAGCTGTCAACCATGCATTACCACCAATAATAGAGTTTTCTCCAATAACCGTCTTTCCACCTAAGATCGTTGCGTTTGCGTAAATCGTAACGTTATTTTCAATTGTAGGGTGTCGTTTGGTGCTTTGCAGATGTTTCGCAACATACAACCCGCCTAAAGTTACGCCTTGATAAATTTTCACATGTTCTTTAATAATGGCCGTTTCGCCAATAACCACTCCTGTTCCATGGTCAATATGAAAAGAGTCACCTATTTGCGCTCCGGGATTAATATCCACACCAGTCTGGCGGTGTGCATATTCAGTCATTAATCTTGGGACCAAAGGAAAACCCTCATTATAGAGTTCATGCGCCAAGCGATAAATGGCAATGGCGTAAAATCCAGGATATGCCATATATACTTCCTCAACGGATAAAGATGCCGGATCACAATTTACAGTTGCTTCGGCATCAAGATTAAGACGTTCTAATATTTTAGGAAGTTTTTCAACGTAATTTTCCCAAACTTTTTTACAGGGCTTTTGAGTATCCCAACAGGCCAAATCAACCACATCGTCAAAAAGCAGTTCTAATTTGCCTAGATTTTTTTCTACAGGCGTGTCAATATCAAAGAGGGTATAAAAGAGTAGATTGGTAAACTCTTCAACTTTTTCTTTAAGTCTGTATCTTAAATTAGGCTGTTTCTTGTGCCTATTAATTTTATCAATGATAGAAGTATGGTCCATATGCGATTGCTGAAAGGGCTAAATTACTCATAAATCTAAAAGCCGATTTCCTAAAAAGGTTAACTTTATCTAAAATAACAACATTTAGGTCGTATGTTAGATCCCATAATTACGAAAGGAACACTCAATTTTCTGATTCAGCTTAAAAAAAATAATAACAGGGAATGGTTTACCGAAAACAAACCGGAGTTTAAAACCCATGAACAGAGCGTAAAAGCTTTTTTTGAGGCTGTAGCGGGCAAATTAGGAGCGCATGATGAAATAGAGAAAACCAAAATGTTTCGTATTTACAGGGATGTTCGCTTTTCAAAAGACAAAACACCTTATAAGGCACATCTTGCCGGTTCTTTTTCTAGGGCGGGTGCCCAACGTCGCGGGGGCTATTATTTACATATAAAACCTGGAGATTCATTTTTGGCAACTGGTTTTTGGAATCCCAATAAGCACGATTTATTGCGTATTCGCAAAGAATTGGAACAGGATGCTTCTGAAATGAGAGAAATTATATCCAAAAGTTCTTTCAAAAAGGTATGGGGAGAACTCCAGGGAGATGAGCTTAAAACTGCTCCCAAAGGCTTTGACAAGGAGCATGCCAATATCGATCTGATAAAGAGAAAGCAATTTATTTTTGTGCGAAAATTTTCAGATAATGAGGTGCTTTCGCCTA
>ENA-ORXM01003806-ORXM01003806.1-marine-metagenome-genome-assembly--contig:-NODE-3806-length-14327-cov-14.993965_pt1 | contig 14327 bp, 18 predicted proteins | sample MGYA00237867_ERZ511480 | MGnify/ENA primary metagenome ERZ511480 (study PRJEB26309, sample SAMN06266103) | marine metagenome | isolation source: Algal blade | place: United Kingdom:Sidmouth, United...
AATTTACAGCGGACAGATAAGTCCAACCGGAGAACGCGCGGGTGAGTTCGGAAGCAGTTGCGAATCGCGGGTCTGCTTCCGCACCACGTGTGGCGTTCTTGATGGCACCGTCTGGGTTTGGCGCCTGGGCCGTCGGCGGCCCCAGGTGATTCGTGCCCCATCACGCGACCGGCCCCGGTCAAACATCAGCCAACCTAAAACTAGTCATCGTGTGACATCGCAGGCGAGCGGCGTACGCTTCGCTGCCGAGCATCAATCTCTGCGACCAATTTGTGGGACGTAGGGGCCAGTACAGGAGCTCTCAGTTCAGACCACCTTCTGACACAGCCTCGCTCGAGGCCACAGAATGAGCCAGAGAAACACCAGTAGGACTACTTCTGCAAGCGCCCCGCATGCTGTCAGCTGACGAGATTCGCATGCAGTGCATGACGGCCCTACGGAGGCCGGTTGCTCCCAAAGAGTCGCCACGTGGTGCCGTGCGGCTGGCGGACCTGCTTCTCCGTGTAGTGACGGCCGGCCTCTGGATGGCCGATCGGCCCGAGAGCCTCGATACCTGGCCACCGGGCACCATTTCGGCGTGAGCGGGCGCACAAGGGGATGCTCCTCGGTGTACCGCTCTAAAAAGGCCTGATTTGCCTCGGTGTTCGCCGCATCATTAGCATAAAAAGCCAGGTGGAGGGCGGGAGGCGCTGGCGGCCCCCCGATCAGAGCGTCCAAATCGCGGGGGTGACAGCAGGGGCGCCGCCGGGGTGACATCAGGGGCGCGGGCGGTGCGGGTCGCCTGGGCCCAGTATATACACCACCGGCTCGCGCGGCCAGCGCGACGCGGACGGCACGACGCACGCCGGTGTCGCGTGGTCTACGACAAGCTGCCGTCGTGGGCGCCGTCATCTTCCCGCTCTGATTTCTTCGTCGTCTTCCCACTCTGCTTTTTCCGGCCTGTGCCAGGCCCGGGGATCATGGGCGACGATGTAGCTGATGATGACCTGTAGATGGCCGTCGTTCTTGGGGCCCGAGCCAACCTCTCCACGCGCCGTGCGCTTCTATCTGTATGTGAAGGACGCGTGCGCAAGCGTGTTGGAGGCTCCCGTCCAGGCCGTCGCACCAACCGGCCTCGCGATTTTGACCTAGGTGCGCACGCCATTTTGAGAGATTACTTCGGTGTGGACGGGGAGCCGCCGGTCTACGGAGAAGACGCGTTTGAAGAGCGTTTCCGCCTTTCACGGCCGGTTTTCAACCGGCTGTTCCGATCTATTTGCAACGAGCCCGCGTGGAGGCGCACCGTCAGCGCCACCGGTCGCCCGCAGGCACATGCCATCCAGAAGGTGGCTGCCGCAGTGAGGGTGCTTGGGTATGGAGAGCCCTTTGACGGCGCTGACGAGTACTGTCGCCTTTCCCGCTCAACCATTGACATGTACACCCGCCTCCTAACGCACTTCAACATTGACATGTGGGCATCGAAGTACCTGCGGCGTACCAATGCCGAGGAGCTCGAGCACATCCTCACGTGCAACGCGGCCCGCGGCCTTCCGAGCTGCATGGGCTCTATCTTCTGTACCCACTGGACGTGGGCCAAGTGCCCAAAGGCCCTCGCCGGGCAGTACAAGGACCGCAACGGCAAGATCTCGGTAGTGATTGAGACGGTGTGTGACGAGGACCTGTACATCTGGCACATGTTTGTGGGGTGCCCGGGCGCCTACAACGACAAGAACGTGCTAGCCGCGTCGCCGCTGATGCTGGACGTTAACGATGGAACGTGGCCACCGAGGATCTACAACTACACACTGAACGGCCGCTCTCGTCGATTGCTTTTCTACGCGGCCGATCAAGGATACCCCCGATACGCTATATTTGCTCAGCCCTACTCCAAGCCCGACACGCCTCGACGACAGGTGTACAACCGCCTGCAGGAGGCGGTGCGCAAGGACGCGGAGCGCCTGTACGCGGTGTGGTGGTCGCGATGGTTCATCACCAAGTACCCGGCGCGCTACATGACGCTGCCGCGCCTCATCAACACGGCCAAAGCCGTGGCCATCCTCCACAACATGGCCGTGGAACACCGGCGTCACGGCTTTATTGCATCAACGCGCATGGCGGCGGCGGCGGCGGTACGCGGCGCGAGGAGCGGACGTCACGACGGTGACTATCAAGGCGCCAGTGGCGATGGGACGGCCTTTGTCAAGGACGATGGGCCAACCTGTGGCTCTGTATGGGGCGCACCTGTGCCTGATTTTGACGGTCGAGGCAATGACCGTCGTGGCTGTGAAGGCGCCCCGATGGGAACGGCGAGGTACATGCAAATGGCCGAGAAAGAGGCCAAGGACACGCAAGAGCACTTCTCCTTGCTCCATGACTTGGCAGAGCACGTGTGGGCCGACCGCGGCAGCCTCTTAGCCCCGTACTTGCGACTGCCAGATGTAGGTGGGTTGAGCGAGGGATCAAGTCGGGCTGAGGACGTGCTTCGTTGAGGGGAAGGCGCCGTGGATCAAAGTTTTTTTTTCCCGCTGGACAGGGTTTTTTTTCTTTAGAAGCACTTGCCCTACGGTTACATTATGCGCGTGATCGGTCTATCAGCTGACCATGGGCGGGTAGCACGTATATTTGTTGACTATGGATTGTTTGCGTACAGATAATGCATTGATTATCTCTTGTTGACTGTGTTGCGAGCCTGTGCGCCCGTGAACCGTGTACTGCGCGGTAGTCATTGAAAGCTAGCACCCACCCTTTCATTTACTACCGCGCTCCTTGGGCCTCAATGTGCACCCTTCATGTCCTGGCGACTGTGAACCAACGATGCTAAGCCTCGCTCTCACAACATTCACACCGGGGTCTTGGTCAGAGCGCATCACAGTGACGGCCATGGCTGTTGTTGTACGAGCCACCACTTGCGCGATGTTGATGATAAGGCGATTCAGCACATTCGATAAAAAACAAAGGTGGATTCCAGATGTGCCATCCTGTCCCGTACGTGTATTTGCTGCTTACACAGCGAAATCTGCACGCGTGGGCAGACCGCATGGCGTGCAAGAATGGAACTGCATATTTTATCTCTAGAAGTACCGCAAGGTCCATCAAAATAGTCCCTAACCCCAAACTAGGCATGTTTGCATCAGCAAGCTACATCGGACGCCAGCACCAAGGTGATTTTTGTTGACTTGGCCGAGCAGCTGGAGCTGGAGCCAGCTCTGCTCTCAAGGACCTGAATATTCGCGGTGCTCTTGTTCATCTTGTCGTGCGTCTTGCGACCGATGTGCACACCATGGAGCTGGTCACGTCGAGGCAAGCCAAGCATCAATGTCACAGCTGATAAGGAAAAAAAACCCGTGACGGGAAAAAAAAACCTTTTCTCATGGAAGCGTGCATGTCATGTGCCGTACAAAGCAATCACCAAGCAAAAAGATAAGCACAGCTACATCGCCGATCATCAAGCTTGGCCAAGTCGATGGCCATCAAGACACAAGTCAAGCAAACAGAGCAACTGAGCAAAAAGAGAGCACACATACACAGTCCATCATCAAGGTTGGCCATGTCCATGGCCATCAAAGCACAGTTCAAGAAAACATAGCAACAGGATACGCACGCAATCAGTCGGTCCATGATGCCAGTTGCAGGTCCATGTTCTTGGCACAGAAACCAGCGGCCCAGAAACCAGCGGCCGTCCGCCTAGGGCCCCTCCTCGTCGTCACCGCCGCTGCTAGAGTCTCCACCGTCTGCCCAGTTGTCCCAGTCCATAGTGTCCAAGATGCGTGTGTCGACATCAACGCCGGCGGCGTTGGCCATCTCCTCAAAGCGCCGCCGCTTGGTTGTCTGCGCAGCGCGGCCTCGAGCCAGTGCCACACGGCGTCGAGGCGGCAGCGGGGGGCGGGCACTAGAGACGCTGGCGCTCAAGTCGACACGGCTGGGGTCTTGTGCATCGGCTCCTCCCTCCCCTGCTGGGGTCTCACCATCCTCGGCTCCCTCCCCTGCTTGGGGCTCACCATCGTCGCCTGCCGTGCCATGCACCACGCTCCCGACGTTTCTATCGTTGCCGGTAGTCATGGCTTGCGACGAGATCAGCTCCGCGGCCACGCGTGCGGCCTCAATAGTTGTGCTCGGCGGCGACGCCGTCGGCGGAGGCGGCGGGGACGTGCCGTGGTCTGCAGCGCGGTCCGCGACGCAGGTACGATGCCTGCGATGAAGGGGGGGGGCGTCGTCTGTGTCGTTGTCAGACTCGGAGACCGTCTCCTCCTCCTCGTCGGTGGATGAAACACGCCCACTGTGGCGTCCTCTACGCCCAAGTTGAACTCCACCGCGGCGACCACCGCCGCGACCACGGTAATCTCGGCCGCCATTGGCAGGTACCTCAGCGCATCGACCGCCACGTCGAGCTCCGCGCTCGCGTCCAACAAAGGCCCCACGCCCTCGGCCACGCCCTCCGCGGCTGCCCCTTGGGGCGACGGCTTCGGCCGCAGCCGTGGCCGCGTCAATACGTCGTTGCAATACCTCCTCCTCATCATGGTCGGGTGCGTTGGCATTGGCCGCGGGGGGGGCACGGCCATCAGCATCATGCAACCGACGTGTCATCTCGCGCTCCCACCACTGACGCCCCTCGACCGAGTTGGCAGCGGCAGGGGAAGACCAGAAGGCAATGTCGGCGCGATCAGCAGCCGACCGGGCCAACGCGTTTAGCGCCACAGTGTTGGAGATGGACTCACGTTGCAGGGTAGCCTCCATGCGGGAAGCTGCCTTGGCGGCCTTGTTTCCGACAGGCCGTTCTTGAAACACGCTCCTCTTGCGTTGTTGCCGGCCCCGCGCGTACGTAGAGCTACTTGGCCCCATGCTCAGGTCCTCGTCCTCGTCCGTCAGGCCGTCCAGCGGGTCCTCGTCACACAGCTCTGCACCGGATGCACCGTGCACGCCTGAAGCGCGGTGCGACCCTCGCATGGCCGCCACGGTAGCCGCGCCACTAAAGCGGTCCAGCCGTCGCAAGATCCTCCAGTAGGGAAGCGGAGGGCACTTGAGCGTTGCGACGACCTCGGCCTTGAAGCCCTCGTAGGGGCTGAGGCCGTTCCACTTGGCCACGGTGGCGTTGATCAGGTCCGCAGGCGTCGGGTTGCCCGTGAGCTTGGCGTTGAGAACAGACATGTACATGTTCTTAAAGCTTTCCACCATGGGGAAGATGTTGTACTTGAGCTCCTTGTCAATGGCCGGCGTTGAGCGCGCGCGGCGCCGGTCCACTTGCGGCAGAGAGTCAGGCAGCTGAGCGCGGAACCGACCGCAGTAGTCGCTCTTGAAGGTCTCCATGCGCTGGTCCGTTCCAACCTCGGAGTTGAGAGTTGCCTCCACGTAGACCCCGCAAAGCACCTCGCGCTCGTCACGAATCCACCCCACACCACGAGTAGGGCGCGAGCCTCCCGTCGCTGGGACGCGAGCATGGTTGCCGACAGGGTCTTGACGAACTGGCTCCTCCTCTGCCGCCTGCTCCGGCCCGGCGCCGTGCTCCATGTTCACACCGACGGGGCCGGCACGTGCGTCGGCAGAAATAGGGGGGGTAGTTGATGAAGACAGGCGCACAGGGGGGGGGGTTGTTGTAGACGGGCGCACACGGGGGGGCGTTGGTGTCGAAGGGCGTACAGGGGATATCTCATCAATGTTGTCATCGTCAAGGCCAGAGGATAGGGGGGGGGTGGCGTCGGAGCCGGCCATGCTTTGGCCGCAATGGATTGGTAGGGGGGAGGGGTTGGCGTCGGTGTTTGGGAGAGGGGAGGGGTTGGCGTCGGTGTCGGCCATGTCTTGGCCGTCTTGAAGTGGATCTTGGTCGGGGTCTTGGTCTTGGCGGAGGTCCCAAACGTAGTCGTGTCCTTGCGCTTGACCCTTGTGTGGCAAAGCGGCGCCGTCCACACTGCCACGGCCGAGCGCGAGACGGCCGAGAAAGCGTTACAGTCGGCGGCAGGGGGGGAGCGGTCCCAACTGCTGCGGCTCCCACCACTCGGGCGGCTGCGTCTTGTTGGCGTCAATCCAGCGCAGGCCGCGCACGCCGTTCGCGTCCGGCCACGTCTCCACTTGCACCCAACGCGGTGGCACCTTGGCCTCGGCGGCCGCGCGCTTGTTCGCCTCGACGCGCACGTACGCCTCCCACTTAACGTGATGCACCCAGCCAATCTCGTCCGGGGGCGTCTCGACGATAGGCGGTGACGCCCACGGGCAAGGACACCACGGGGGACAGGTAGGGTGGTCCGGTCCGACCGTCATGGCAAGTCGGCACACGTAGCAAAGGCGACGATGAGCGCGCCGCTCCGCCGTGCGGCTCAAGTAGCCGCCCGTGCTGCCAACCCAGCGCCATCCCCAGCCTGGATGAGCAGAAGGCCTGCGCGCCCACGGGCACGGGCACTCCTCAGGGCAGATGGAGACGTTGGAGCTCACGCTCTGCGCGCGCTTGCACTCAGTGCAGATGCTCCTGAGGCCGCGTTGGAGCTGGGCCTTGGTGATGCCACGCGCCGGAGGCCCATGGGCCGGCCGCGGCGTGTAGGCGAGGGTGTCCTTCTCAGCAGGCTCAGGCGGCCCCGCGCGAGAGCCCGAGCCCGATGGCGGCGACGCGGAGGGCATCGAGCAGGCGGGGGCCGTAGGCGACGAGTTGGCGTGTGATGAGGAGCCGCAGAGGGGTGCAGAGTCGGCTGGGGGTGTCGAAGACAAGTCGGGCGTCTCAGCTGGCGCGGCAGGCGAGTCCGGCATGGTAGTGCCGCAGCGAGCGCAACGTAGCAGCGCAGCAACGCGAGACAAAGCGTCACCTTGTGCCGGGCACCGACGGACGCCCAGATCGCGCGCTATCCGACACGAGCGAAGAAGACGTAGTTGGTCGAGAAGCCTTGTAGAAACTAGTCGGTGGCAAGCCGCCGTAGACACTGCCCCCACCCAACTCAAACCAGGTCAATGCGTCAGGAGTGGGAACGTCGCGCAGGGGTGAGGGTGTGCACGGCATGCGTGCGCGTGATTGCACGAGAGGGTGGGTACGGCGGCGGCAGCGCAAACGGAACGAGTCCCCAGGCATGCGCGATCCGTCACGCGCTCTTTGCGTTGGCGAGCGGGGGGAGGGGAGGGGCGTCGATGGCCAACGGGGCGCGGATGGCGAAGGGGCGCACAAAAAGGCCACCAGCCCAGCTGACACCACACCCCCTCGCACAGTACCCTGCGAGAGAGCCCAGGCGCGCCCCCAATCACGAGGTTTTACGTGTGGCCCGGAAGCAGGCACTCAAAGAGAGGCCAGCACCAGGGCCATGAGAGCCATGACGTCTGACTGTTGGATTGTGGAGACCAAGGGCACTGCGAAAAACGCCGCCTAGAGCTTGTGCAGGCGTCGCCGAGGGTCAGCCGTGTGCGGGTCAGTCTTCTAACCAATCGAAAATCGGCTGGCATGAGACGCTCGCTGGCGCAGCAAGAGTGTCTCGGGGTGCAGCCCTGCGCATGCGCCACCTGTCAACCAGTCGCAGGCACGGGAGAGACGCGGCACTATCCACATGGTTCCCGGCCTCGCGCACCGAGCCCCTCGCGCCGCGCGTATGTCTACGTATTGAGTGCGAGGACGCCCAATAAAGAAGCACGCCTGCATTTGGCTCGCCCTCTCCCCGATCGGGCAGAGACGATCAGGACCAATCAGCTGCGGTCCTGTATGAGGAGCGCCGCACCTCAACACACCTCGCTTTCGACGAGATATATGAGATGGGCACTTGCCACAGGAAAACGACGGACGATTCGTGGAAGGTGACAGTGTGACACTGCCGCGCGTTGCAAAGTGCTCTCATGACGCACACATCCTGGCGACGTGGCTGTCGATCAGGCGGCGGGACGACAGCAAAGATACGAAAGCCACGTCGGCCACTGCATTGCCGCCCACTGATTGGGTACGGAAAAGTATACGTGTCCGTGCCAGGGGCTGGTCGTAACGCAGTTCCCCCTCTCGGCCGGGGCCACGGCACCGCGAGCATTTTCCATATGTCGCCATGGCGACGCCCCAGAGTGGAATCTGGTGCGATGCATCCTCTGGCCGTGCACGAGACCTCGTCTCCAATAGATGAGCTTCGCGCGTCCACAGGCAGATTTGTGGTTTAGATCACATGATGCTGATTACTGATTGGTTAATTGCACCATTGGATCCGGGGACAATTTCTCAGTGTAATGCGATCTCCTGCAATCTTGGTCAACACGTCGACCCAAGCGACCTCATAGCCACCCGTTGACTTGGCTACTCCTGGCTTTCTGCTGTCTTTCTCCCATGAGCCTCTCGGAGCGTCACGGCCGCGCCGAAAGCCGCTACAGAGTCGTGCCAGGCCGATGCGTCGAGCTCCAACTCGCGCACTCCTACGCACGTCACGCTTTCTGGTCTTCTTCTACATGACCAGGGCCGCCTTTGATGGTTCCCTGGGCCACCCGGGTCAGAAATGGGAGCTGAAAGAGCACATTGGGCCTGGAAAGAGGGATACGTCTGGAATAAAGCAGTGGCATGCGTCCGCCCGCCCCCCTCAGCTGCGCAAAGCCTGCTTTGGCACTAACATTGCAACGTGCGGGAGGGAGCGGCGCGCCGCCAGCTGCGTCAATCATATATATTGTTCACGCTCTGTACCTTGTCGTGATGCTTGCTATCTGCGCCCCCCTCTCAGCCGTCGGATTTGGTGCATACGGGACAAAGTGGGACTGAGAAACATTGACAGACGCAAGCTGCTTGTTGGAGCAGCGGCTTTGTCACTACCACTTGACGTCAATACGCACAATAGCATTCAATCTGAGACGATATGGACGACCGAGCTCGTGGAGCCTGTACGGGCCCTTTCGCTCCTCCCACAAACCTACTCATCGTCCGACATGAAATGCAGATAAACAAAACGATTAAGATGGCGGCCTGGCATGGGCCCTCGTGGGCGGCCCGGCGAGGGCCTCCATCTCTTGAACGTCAGCAAGCCGTCTTCACGGCAAAGTACTCCGGTGCATAGAGCCCCTCTGCCCTACACAGCCTCGCCCGCGTGACCCAGCTTTTCCTCGGAAGGCTCTTCCACACTCTCGGCCTTGTTCTGGGCCAGGTTGAGTTTGGCACGGTCGCCGGCCATCGTCACGCCGACAACGACAATGTCGTCGTCATCGTCCCCGTCAGATGCCGCTACGCTTGAGGCCGCGCCGGCCTTGTGCGTATCACCAACTGGGGCAGAAACAGCCCGCCACTCAGTCGTGAGAGAGGACGAGCAGAGCTTGCACAAAGAAGGAACGGCCTTGCGCGTCGAGGCCACCGCCGTAGATGTGAGAGCTGTCACTTGGTCGCTATTAATGGCGTCCAAGGCCGTGTCACACGCCGCGGCCCAGCGAAGCGCACCCCGGTAGGTCTTGCCTGTCCGCCACAGGTGCTTGAGCACAAAATGAAACTTGCTCGTCATGAGGATTTCGCGCGTGCGATCGTCGATGGTGACGGCCTGGAGGTGGGCCAACTGAGCCTCAAGAGGCGCCCCGACGGTGCCAATGTCGTTCACGGCCTTCATGGCCGCCTCAAACTGGGCGACTGTGTATCCCTTGTTCAACGCCAGCTCGGCCGCCTCAATCTGCTGGGCCGTCATGTAACCCGCGTCGTCGTCATTGTCAGCGGCAGTGGCTCCGACGGCCGCGCCTGCGGCCGCTTCGCGCTTTACCTTGACCTTCTTGCCGTGCACGTCGTCGCCGTTCGACAGGCCGTCGGCGGCCTTGCGCTTGGTCCCGGTGCCGGCCTCATCCGAGGCCGCCGCGCTCCCCCCCTTACTCTTCGTGTCACCCTCACACACAGGGCTCGAGACTGCAGGGGCGGCCTGGTTCTTGATTCCGGTGCCGGCCTCGTCGGAGGCCGCCGCGCCTCTCTTCTTGAGGCTCGAGCCGCTGACAGGGCGGCAGCCTGTCGAGGCGCCGCCCTTGACGTCAGTGGCCTCGTTGAAGGCCAAACGCTCTTCATCGTGCGCCGTGTCGCGCGCTTCGCGACCATCGACTTGGCTAGCCTTGTTAGAGGCCTGTCCGCCACTAGTAGCCTCCTCTTGAACGAGGACGTCGTGGGCGGCTGCTACGGCGGCTGCTACGGAAACAGCCTCCACGGCTCCGAGGTCGCCGCCACCGTCGTTTGCCAGTTCACGCTCAGTGCCGGCATCGGCCATGTCGCCAGGCCGCCAAGGTGCCGCGTCGACAGCGCAGGATGAGCGAGCGTCGTTGCCGCCGTCTGCGCCGGCGCGCCTCAGCGTGGCCGCGTGCGCGGCCACAAGTGTAGCGCGGAGAGCAGTGAGGGGAGCGTCACCAGCCTCAGAGGGTGAATCCATCTCTGATCGTCAGGTGACGTGCGCTCGAAAGGCTGGGGAGTGCACGCTGCAAAAGTTTGAGAGCACAGGACGACGACGCAGCTCGAGAGCTTGCCCAGACGGTGGGCGTCGGCCGTGCTAAAAGCAACCGCCGGCCGACCACCCCCCTCGTCAGAGACCCAGTGGAAACGCCCAGTGTCACAGTGCCCGCTCCCCACTGAACGCGCTGTGGCGCGTTGGCAGACAGCAACGCCGCGCGAGCCAGGAATACAGTGGCCCGACGGTCTTGCATAGAGACGTTCACCTGAGCCTGCCTTTTGGCCATGTCAGTCCAACACAGGCCCTTTGACGACTTTCGCACCGCGCCAGGACCCTCCTCCAATGCAGGTCGCACAAGGTTTCCAACAATCAAACCGTCTGCCCAGCGGGACGTTGCCACCGTCAATTGTGTCACACGTGCCGAGCCCTCAGTGGATTCCCCCTTCTTTATGGAGAGGCTAGTGAGGTACCTCTCCAGTCGCCCCGCAACGTATCATTGGTGGCCGTGCGCTGCGGCTCACGCAACGCTACAGGGCCGCCCAGCATCGTACTCGGTGATGGCACCTCAATAAACGAGTCGGGCGGCTGGCTAGTTGGAATCCAGTCCACAAGATGGCACTCCCCAAACGCCCACGACTTGATTTGAAAAAATAACGCATGACACGGATCAAAGATTTTGTGTCCAGGTAGGTTCTGTGATGTTCGAGTCTGATTGGCTGCTCACAACTGGTCCCGAGTTTTGAAACGCTACACTGATCTCTCGTCAATGTCGCCACGCTCTGCGGTCCGCCTCCAACCATAGACATGTGCTCTCAGTTGTGCTTTGCGACGGACCGCAGCCGCGATACGTCTCTCTCTTGATGGTGTGTGATCTCGTCAACCGATCGCAGCGGTCCATATGGCCCCACCACCGACGACACAGTGGTGGCACCTCGATTACTGGGCCGTGCGCCGTCTTCGGGTGTTCTCACGCCGTCGGCCGCCTTCCTTCAATGCCCCCTCCAGTCACAGCAAAGTGCCTGTGTCCATCCAGACAACTCCCTCGGGGCTACGTCGTCTCTCGCCTCTCCGTGCTTTGTCTGGTACAGCTATAGCCGCATCAAATACCTATTTGCTCCCCCTCACTCGGGGCCCTCTGTCTTCTTTCCCTTCACCCCATGAGATACGAGAGAGCGCAGTGTGTTTTGCTCAGCTCATGCGCGCGCACTGCGACAATCGTATTGCAACCTCTTCGGAACACAAAAAACTGTAGGGTGGAAGATCACATTCACTACAGACACGTCACTCGCCCCACCGCTCGTTTCTCACCCACCTACCGCCTCTTCCGCACCCAGCACGAACGAAGAAAAGGAACACAATGTGAGGCATGCGGCCCGGCATGGGCACCCTCCACAGGCCTGGAAAAGGCCCGTATCTTGGCGCAGAGCAGCTTGGGGGTCGCTTTCGGCTTTGTCCTAGGCCACGTTCTTCTCAACCTTGACCGTCTTGTGAGCTTTGCGCTTGGGAGCGGCGGCGTCACCGTCGGCACTGCGCTTGACGGCACCGCTGGCCTGGTTCGAGGCCATGCCGCCGCTCACACCAGGACTCTCCGGCGAGGCGCCGTCCCAAAACTCCAGGTCGGCACTTGAAAGGCCGTCAAACTCCTTGCACTTGGACCCTAGCGCGACCTTGTCGTTGGCCGCCCCGACGCTGCTCACTTCTGGCGTTCCTGGAGCGTAGAGGAAGACCTCCTCCACCGTCGGCAAGCCGTGCTTGCACTTGATGTCAGAGAAGCTTTGGGCCTGGTCGGAGGCCGTCGGTTCCGTCATGGAGCTGCTGCCCGAGGCCTCGTTCGGCGCGTCATAGTCGGCCTCTTCCGAGGCCGCCGCCATGCCCATACGAATCGCCTCCGCCAATCGGCGACGGTGCTTTGCCGCCTTGGCCTGCTGGGCCAGGATGGCCGGGAGACGACGGGCCCCCTCGCGTGCCGCGGCCCGGGCACGCTCGAGCGCGGCCGCGCGGGCGGCCGTGGCCGCTTCGTCCATGGCGATTACAGAGAAGCGGTGAGCGTGGGAGGGATCCTCACCTGGGCGGACGACTTGCAGGGCGTGCCAGTGCATGCACCGATGCTCGGCCCTGATAAGGCCGCGGTGATAGATACACCCAATGTCGCTCGTCCCGAGCTCCGGGACTCCGTCAGCATCCCTCAGGTTGTGCTCGCTGCGTTCCAAGCGTCGGAGCGACCGCGGTTGCCGCCACCCCAGTGCGAGTGCATCCAGTGTGAGTGCGTGCCACAGGCCCCCACGTTCGCTTTTGGCGGGGAGGGACGTCACGGCCGGGACCTGGTTCCAAATCAGCTCGGCTGTGGGGCCGCCGACACCGTCATCGGCGCTGCACGTGCCCTGCCCTGAGTGGCTTTTCAAGCCGTGGTACGTCGCTCCGGCCGAGCTTCGCGCTCCGCCTGACAACGTAGTCCGTGCCTGCGCTTCCGAGATCAAATCAGGTCAAACGTGTCACCGTTCTGACCACCGCGTTGCACAGGATTGGCACTGAGACACGTGGTGATCATGAAACTGGCATCTATTCAAGTGACGATCGCCTCCATGACCGCAAATTTAGGCCAGATTCTGTTCCCAATAGGCTTCGTGTCACAGTTTTTCGCAACGATCGGGCTACGATCGCCCATGCACACAGCTGCGATTGCCCATCGACACGCGACGGGCGCGGCAGAGTCAACTGGGGCGTCTGGGACGGTTGAGTTCGGAAGGCCACAACCATCAGCACGCGTTCTCATTTCCGCATATAAAAATGATGTAGCCTACCCTTTTTTGACAAGTACATGGCCGCTGTCAGCATCAGTTCGGAAAGGCTCGACGCCAGTTCGACACCCAATCAAACAACTACACGTTTGCTTACGTGGCGCTCTTCAATAGTTCGGAAGCGGCTCGATGCGGACGTTGTTGGCGCTGCTCTTACCCCGGTCCCACAGACGGCACTGGCGGGAAGCATCCCGCCCTCGCCACCGCTCTCCAGGTGGTGGCCCCTCGCACTTTGTCGGCCGTGTACGCCGTGTGCCGGCAACGCCGCCGTCTGCTGCCGCTGTTGGCTTCTTGTCTTGAGCCTCGGCCCGTACGAGAGGGGCTTGTGGGGGGCGGCGTCACCGCCGGGCGCCGGCGGGGCCCGCGGTGGCCGCGCGCCGCCGCGCAGCGGCCGCCCGTATGGTTGGCGGCGTTCGCAACCACCGGCATGGGCGCGGCTCTTCACGACAGGGAAGGGGACTTGGTGGTAGCGGCGCCGGCGCCGGCGCCGGCCACGGGTGCACCCCGACGGCGACGGCGCCGCGACCCACCTCGGCCGACCTGAGGCGGCGGCGTGGCTGCTCGCGAGCTCCCAAGAGGCGGTGCGGGTGGCGGACTGTGACGCCATCTGCTTACGCTCCTCGCCGCCTCGGCACGCTTTCCCTCATCTCTACTGCAAGCTCCGTTGCGGGCCCGCCTGCCAGCGTCGTTGGAGGCAACGGGTGGCGCCCCAAGAAGATATGAGAGAGTGACTCCGCTCGCAGAGGCGGCAGAGGCATGCAGCGACGCTGCGGGGGTTGGCGGCGGGGGGCGCCGACTGGTTTTACGGCGGACCCGTCGGTGCGGCCATTGCGGCCGAGGTGGCGGCTGCCGGCGGCGTCATGGACGCGGCCGACTTGACGGACTGGGCGGGCGCGACGTGGGCCGACCCCCTGCGCTCGACGTACCGCGGCCACGGGGTCGTCCAAGTGCCAATGCCGACGCACGGCATCTCTGTGTGTCTCGCCTTGAACATCCTCGACGGCCTCGACGTGGACGGGCGGGGCGGGCGCCTCGGCGACGCGGGGGTGCCCTGGGGCGGCGGCGCCGCCACCCACGCCATGATCGAGGCGGTGCGCGTGGCGATGGCGGAAGCCAAAGTCCACGTCTGCGACTACAAGGCGGGCGCGGGGTCGGCCGACCGCACCGCAGAGCTGCTGTCGCCCGCCTTTGCCGCCCGCTGCCGCCGCCTCTTCCG
>ENA-ORXM01003808-ORXM01003808.1-marine-metagenome-genome-assembly--contig:-NODE-3808-length-14319-cov-9.815054_pt1 | contig 14319 bp, 9 predicted proteins | sample MGYA00237867_ERZ511480 | MGnify/ENA primary metagenome ERZ511480 (study PRJEB26309, sample SAMN06266103) | marine metagenome | isolation source: Algal blade | place: United Kingdom:Sidmouth, United...
GCTCATTTACCTAGGTGCGTGTTCAAAACTCAGGGTTTTCCTTGAGTTTTTTATTTCAGGGAATACCATGAAGGTTTTAAAAAGTGGCTATGATACCTTGCTATCAATTAATCACCACAAAACTTTTGATTATGAAAACCTTATTAAAAATTACCCTAGTTCTTTTTACACTTAGCTTTTTTCAAAGTTGTACTAAAGATGAGGCTCCAACTCCTGAACCTATTGCACAACCAGAGCCAGAAATCGAAAACCAAACGCCAACAATAAACTCACAAACCTTTGAGGCTGCTGAGAATATTGCAGATAATATGCCCATAGGCGAAGTGGTGGCAAGCGACCCCGATGGTGATGCCTTGACCTTTAGCATTAGCACCAATGATGATGCGCTTTTTGAAATTAGTGAAACTGGTACGCTAAGTCTTGATGATTTGCAAAGCCTTGATTTTGAAACCGCCCAAAGCCATACGATTACCGTAATGGTAAACGACGGAACTACAAGTACCGAGGCTACGGTAATAATTACTGTGACTGATGTAGACGATACCTCTTTTGTCACTATTTGGGAGACTACCAATGATAACCTAACGATAACCATACCCACAAGAGAAGGAGAATTCACCTATGATTACACGATAGATTGGGGTGATGGTACCACGCAAGCCGGAAGAACAGGTGACGCTACACATACCTATGAGAGTTCTGGCGTGTACACCGTTCGCATTAATGGTGTTTTCCCTGCTATTTATATAGGTCTTGACTATGACTATAGTTTACAATTACAGACTATTGAGCAATGGGGTTCTATAGAATGGCGAAGTATGGAAAAAGCTTTTGCCCGTTACTTTGGTCCATCAATTTTGGAAATTAACGCGACGGATACACCAAATCTTACACAAGTCACCAGCTTAATGGATATGTTGTATAATACTAAGACTTTCAATGGTGATCTTAGTGGATGGGACGTTAGTACTATAGAAAGTATGGAGGGCTTGTTTAAATTTTCTTCTTTCAACCAAGATATTGGGGAATGGGATGTTAGTAACGTAACAACAATGGACGATATGTTTAATGCTACTCCTTTTAATCAAGACATCAGTAATTGGAATGTTTCTAATGTTACAAATATGCAGTGGATGTTCAATGGAACTCCTTTTAATCAAGATATCAGTAACTGGAACGTTGGCAGTGTAAGGAGTATGTCCACTATGTTCTCTTCTACTCCTTTTAATCAAGATATAGGCAGTTGGGATGTAAGTTCTGTACAGGATATGGCCTTTATGTTCGATAACTGTCCATTTAATCAAGATATCAACGGTTGGGAAGTCGGCAATGTCATGTTTTTGACTGGTATGTTTCGTGGATCTTCTTTCAACCAAGCTCTTGACACTTGGAATGTCAAGAATGTATTTGTTATGTCAAGGATGTTTAAAGATTCAAACTTCAATCAGGATATAAGTAATTGGGATGTGACTAATGTATCAAATTGTTCTGAATTTTCTCAGGGTGCTCCGCTTACAATAACCAACAGGCCTGATTTCACCAATTGTACGTTCTAAAGTTTAAATCAAAAAATTAGTATTAATTAATAAAACAGATAACATTATGAAACAGTTACTTTGCCTAATAGGTCTAATTGCATTTCTAACAATACAGAGCCTTCAAGCACAAAAAAATGAAGTTGTCCTTGATAAAAATCACACTAAAAATGGAAAAGAGTTGAAAGCAAAAGACTACTATTCTTTAAGCGATAAAGAATATAGTACCCTTATGAATCTAAAAAACAAAAAGCAAATTACATTAAAGGATGGTAGTTTGGCGTACATCGTAAAGATGGAAGAAATTGCAATAGCTGGTTTTCTTACCAGGGAACAATTGAATCAATTGAGACAGGTAATGTGCTCAGTTCCATTAGCACCAGGCGCACCATGTGAAGGAAATTGTAGATCATGCCCTGAGGGTTATGTTTGCGCGAGTATAACACTTCCCAGCCTAAGCCTTGACCTAAATCTAGTTCGCCAAAATGATTTGCCCAAAATTACCGAAAAAGGCGAACCAGCACGAGGCAATATTGTTATCATACGCCCAGCAGTTAAAAAGTGTATCGCTTTATCCAGTAATGTACGCAATTAGTGTGACGGTCTTATCAAAAAACTCAGGGAAAACCCTGAGTTTTTTATTTCAGGGAATACCCTGAAGGTTTTCAAAAGTGGCTATGATACCTTGCTAACAATTAATCACCATAAAACTTTAGATTATGAAAGCCACAATAAAAATCATTTTAATACTGCTTGTTCTCCTAGTTTTTCAAAGCTGTAGCAAAGACGATACTCCTACTACACCACCTGTAATAGAAGAGACAAATAATGCTCCCTCCATCAATGCCCAGACCTTTACTGTTGACGAAAATATAGCTGATAATATACCCATAGGCGAAGTGGTGGCAAGCGACCTTGATGATGATGCCTTAGCATTTAGCATTAGTGCCAATGATGGTGTACTTTTTGAAATTAGCGAAGCAGGTGTTCTTAGTCTAGATGACCTGCAGCTCCTAGATTTTGAAACTACTCAAAGCCATACCATTACTGTTCAAGTAAGTGACGGCACAACAAGCACCGAGGCATTGATAACTATAAATGTAACCGATATTGACGATACCTCTTTTGTTACCACTTGGGTAACCTCAAGTGCCAACGAAACCGTAACCATACCCACAAGAGCCGACGAGTATACCTATGATTATACTATAGATTGGGGTGATGGTACTATACAAAGTGGAAGAACGGGAGATGTTACTCATTCTTATGAGGTCTCTGGTACTTATGCTGTGCTTATTAGCGGTGTGTTTCCAGCAATTTCCATGGCAAAAGATCCAAACTCTGTATTAAGAACTGTAGAGCGTTGGGGGAACATTGAATGGCTAAGTATGGAGGGGGCTTTTAGTGATGTTGCCTTAACTATTAATGCGGTAGACACGCCTAATCTTTCACAAGTAAGTAGTATGAGAAGAATGTTCTTTTTTTCCGAGACCCTAAGTGGTGACCTAAGCAAGTGGGACGTTAGCAATGTGCTAGATATGCGAGGTATGTTTAGATCTTCTGCATTTAATCAAGATATTGGTGATTGGGATGTTAGTAATGCAACAGATATGGAAAGAATGTTCCAAGATTCTGAATTCAACAAAGATATTAGGGATTGGGATGTAGCCAATGTGACAATTTGTGACGATTTTTCAACAAATGCACCACTTACCCCTGCCAATACGCCCAATTTCACGAACTGTAACTTTTAACTAAGCCAATTTGGCCCAATATATATAACAGACAAGAAAACTGTATTGAAACAAATCGTAAATTTAAGAACCTGAAAATCAACTCGATGAACAAAGCCTTTCTCATATTTACATTCTTGCTTTGTTTTACATACTCTTTGAGCGCACAAAAAGCATCATCGGATATTACGGACCAATTTTTTGAGATTTTTAAAGGGGACCCCTTGCAAGCGATAGACTATGCATTTGCTACCAACCCCTATCTTGAATCGGAAAAGCTGGCCATTGAAACCCTAAAGAATAAATATAAAAACGCGATAAGCCAAACCGGGACCTACCTGGGTTTTGAAAAAATCATGGAAAAGGACATTGTCGACAGGTATAAAGTCTGCAGTTTTTTGTTACGTTATGAGAAGATGCCCATCCGGTTTACCCTTATTATGTACCGAGCAAAAGATACTTGGTGCGTAAACCAGTTGTATTATGATAGTAGTATGCAAGTAGAACTAGAAGCCAGTATCAAACAAGACCGCTTGTAAGTAGATAAGAATTAAGATTTAAAAACCAAACTTTATGAAAAAAGTATTACCCACCTGTTTGCTTTTTTTGTTTTTTTCAGGAGTCGCCTTTGGGCAGACTAAGGAGATTGATACACTCGATATTATTAAAATTATTGATAAATCGGAGGCTATAGAATATACAGAACCAAAACAGGCATTAAGTGGGTATAAGAAAGCTTACGATTTAAGCAAATTATTGGATTATCACGATGGGGCTTTTAAAGCAAGTCTTTATGCCGGTCTGGTACATTCCAACATCGCTCAGTACGATTCCGCTTTGTATTATTATAAAAGGGCCGAGGACGTTAATAAAATTGTGAAGTCAAGCCTAAATGAAATGAAAATTTCCTTGAACAGGGCCAATAGCTATATGTTCAAGGGCGAACTTGAAAATTCAATTAAAAATCATTTACAAGGGATTCGCATTCTTGAAAAAAGAAAGGACAGTATGCGTCTTAGTGACGCCTATGTTAATTTATCGGCAGTATATCTAGAATTAGATGATTATGATAAACAAATAGTGCTTTTGAAAAAATCACTGAATATCACACCCAAAACAAATATCGCTAAACTCGGACTCACCCATTGTGATATGGCATTGCCTTACTTGATGAAAGAGAACTATACAAAAGCATATTTTCATATGACTAAGGCAGATAGTATTACGAAAATTATTCCTGACCAAATGTTAGATTTTTTTGTAAGTAGAAATTGGGGAGAATATTATTTACATCAAGAAATGTTCGATAAAGCGATTACCTATCACAAAGCAGCTCTAAAATTGGCGAAAGAATACAACTATAGCTACTATGAAAAAGATCTTAGTATTGGTTTGGGAGATGCGCTTCTGAATCAAAGTCGTTATGATGAAGCTGAATCTTATATAAATACTGCGCTAAGTTTGGGGAAAGAGCAGGGCCTTGATGAGCTAACCAAAAAGTCTCTTTTTATGTTGGCAGTTTTAAATGAAAGGAAAAAAAATTACCAAAAAGCTTTCAAGTTTATGCAAGAGCATAATCAGTTAAAGGATTCTATGATTAATAAAGATCAAATAGGAATAGTAAACGCTTTAGATAAAAAATATCAATCCGAAAAAAAAGACAAAGAAATTGCCGAACAACAATTAGCATTAACAGATCAAAAACTAGCAATTCAAGAAAGCAAATCCAAAACCCGTACCATGAGCATATTGATCGTTTCCCTCCTTTTAGGATCTATATTATTATGGTTCTCTTTTAACCAACGCCAAAAGCGCATGCAACAGCAGTTGGTATCCATAGAAAGAGAACAAGAAGTAAGAACACTAGAATCGCTTATGGAAGGTGAAGAAAAAGAACGGCTTCGTATCGCCAAAGAATTGCATGACGGGGTCAACGGAGACCTTTCGGCCATCAAGTTTAAACTGATTTCCATGCTGGAGACCAACAACCAGGTTATCAACGAAGCGGTTGCCATGATCGATAACAGTTGTGAACAGGTGCGTAGTATTTCACATAACTTGGTACCACCCTCTTTACGTGATTTTGACCTTTTAGAAGCTGTAGAGAACTATTGCAACGATATGAATGCCATTCACAAACCTGAAATCAGCTTTCAGCATGTGGGTGATGCAATTGTTTTGGAGAAAAAACAAGAAGCCAATGTATTTCGTATTATTCAAGAATTGGTGACCAACAGTATTAAACACGCCGAGGCTAAAGAATTACTAGTGCAACTTAGTAATGTGGAAAATAATCTTCAATTAACGGTCGAGGATGACGGAAAAGGTTTTGATGTAGATACAGTGAAAAGCGATGGTATCGGGATGCAGAATATTCGTTCTAGGGTGGCTTATTTAAATGGTATGTTAGATATTAAATCGGATACCAAAGGCACTTCTTTTACCATAAGCTTGAATGATAATACCAAGAATACATGATACAAATAGCCATTACCGACGACCATGAACTTGTGATGCAAGGCATTGAAAGTATGCTTTAAAATACCGATGTTAAGGTTATCGGTAAATATACCCATGCCGAAGAAACACTTCAAAAACTGGCAACGTCCCAACCCAATATTTTGTTGCTGGACATTAACCTTCCCGACATCAACGGCATCGACTTATGTAAGCAGTTGGTAAAATTGTATAGTTACTTCAAGTGAATTTTTGAGGCACGAGAAAATTTGTATCGAGAGGTTCTCAGGGAAAACCCTGAGTTTTTTATTTCAGGGAATACCATGAAGGTTCATCGCCTGTGCGGCAATACCTTGCATCTATAATCAATAAAACTAGAAATGATGAAAATTTATACCAATTTTACAATGCTACTTCTGGTGCTTTTTGCGATAGGCTGTAGCAAAGACGAAGATGAAACGTCCGTTGTCGCAGAAAGCAGTGCAAAGCAACTCACAAGCTTCGTATTTAATGCTGCGGATAATCCTGCGTTTGATGCCAACCTAACATCAACCATTGATGAAAGCGCAAAGACCATAAGTGCCAGCGTACCTTTTGGCACAACTATTAGTGCACTAGTTCCAAGCTTAACTATATCGGCAAAGGCAAGTGTTAGTCCATCCGGCGCACAAAATTTCACATCTCCAGTAACTTATACCGTGACCGCTGAAGATGGGTCTACAATAGCCTATAGAGCGAGTGTTACAATAATGCCAAGCGATGCCAAACAATTGATCGCTTTTGAGTTTAACGCCGAAAACAATGAGGGGATAGATGAAGATATTAGTGCAGAGATCAATGAAGAAGATAAGACTGTAGCTGTTTTGGTGCCTAATGGAACTGATGTTACCAAATTAACCCCAAGTATTGTGGTGTCTGCTGGTGCTACTTATACGCCTGAAGACGAATCTGATTTTACAGAAGCTGTTGTTTATAAGGTTGAAGCGCAAGATAAAAGTGTAGTTGAATACACTGTAACAGTTGAGGTTTCAATAAGTCAGAAAGAGGCTTTGATTGCTATTTTTAATGCGAACCCGAATAATAGATTGACTTGGGTTTTTGAAGATGAAATTGACACTTGGGATGATATAGAGGTAGATGAAAATGGCATGGTAAATTATTTAAATTTAAATAGAAAGAATATTAAAGTGTTACCAGAAGAAATAGGTAGTCTAACAAGTTTGGTTGAATTAGATTTAGGGGATCACAATTTGGCAACTTTACCTGCAGCTATTGGAAAACTAATCAATTTAGAAAACTTAAACCTAGAAGCCAATCAATCATTTAGTAAAGATGGGTTTGGTTTTACATCATTACCTGTTGAAATTGGCAAGTTGACCAAACTTAAATCATTAAATTTAAATAACAGTAGATTAACAGAACTCCCATCTGAAATAGGAAATTTAACCAATCTAATAGAGTTAAAGTCAAGATATGGGGTACTAAACAGTATTCCTACAGAAATTGGAAAATTAGTTAATTTGACTTTATTTGATTTTACAGATAATGAGTTAAAAAGTATACCAAGTTCTATTGGGCAATTATCAAATCTTGAAAACCTGTGGTTAAGTATAAATCAAATAACTGAAATACCTACTGAAATAGGACAGTTGATAAACCTTAAGAGCTTAACTCTAACAAGTAATCAACTGGTAACTTTACCCATAAGTGTTGGACAACTAACGAATTTAGAAACATTGTTATTATCTAATAACCAGTTAAATAGTTTACCAGAACAAATTAAAAATCTGACTAAACTTGAATTTTTGAGTTTGTCATCAAATCAGCTATCTAAATTTGACGTTCCAAATTTAGCATCATTAACCAATTTAAAATATTTGTTTTTGAACGATATTTCTTTTGGTGAAATTCCCTTCTGGGTAGTAAATAATTCAGATTTGAGGGTTCTTAGTATGACCAATTGCAACCTTACTGACTTACCAAGCGGATTGTGGCAATTGAATAATTTGAGAGAATTATACCTCTCAGAAAACCAAATTACAGAGATTTCACCTCGAGTGAATCAACTAACAAATCTTAAAAATTTAGATTTGGGTAACAATCAACTTACTGAAATACCCCCCGAATTAGGTGCTATAACCAATATGTTCAAATTGTATTTTGATAATAACAAATTGACTGGATTACCTATTGAAATTACGCAATTACAAGGTCCATTAGCAATTTTAGATATCGAGAACAATAATATAATTACCTTGCCTAATCCGATATGTGATTGGATCGATAATATTGGTTTTGTTCGAAAGGATGAGGGGATAACCTGCTCATTTTAAAGTAAACAGAAAGAGCAAAAATATAACGCCCCGAATAGATTTAACTCTATTCGGGGTTTTTTATTTTTGAATTTGTCAGGTCGGGCATTTCGGCTACGATCTGTACAGGCTTCGTTGAAGTTTTGTTCGGTCGATCGCACTCGAGAACCTAGGTACACGAATAGAACTTAACTGCGTTAGAACCAAACAATAGATTCCGCGCTTCCTTAATTTCGTACTTCCAACCTCGTATTTCGTACATCATGCTTTTGGACTTACAACAAAAAACTGGATAATTAATTGCTAGATTTAAGGAACTACATTTTGGTTATAAATTTCTAATTCAAATTCGTTAATAGTTTATACCCTAAAGTAGAGTGTACTCTTCTTTTATTTTACCAAGTTTCAATCCAAGAAAAGACTGATAATCACACTTGAGATCTATAATTATATTTGTGTTTATAAACCCGTTCAGTTTTTAAGTTTTTAAAGAGAGATTCTGCTACCGCATTATCTCAAAAATCACCCTTTCGGCTCATACTTTGCTTTACAAAACTATCATAACTTTTACTGATATTTGTGAATATATAACTAGCATATTGATAACCTCTGTCAGAATAAAAGATAAACATTTCTGTAACGACATTAGGTTTAACAACCATATGTCATGCAGAAATAATAGTACTTTCTGTTGTTAAATTATTAATCATAGACCAGCCAACTACTTTTTGATTGAACAAACCAATAATGCAGTTAAATACATTCACCCTTGCTTGGTTTCTATATAAGTGATGTCTGATACACATACTTGATTTATTCTGGATACTTTAAAATTTCGATTTAAAATATTAGCAGCAATGGGATACCTGTGATTACTACCTGTTGTTGTCTTAAATTTACCTTTTCTTCTAGCAAACAAACCATTGGCTTTAATTATTCTAGCTACTCTAGGTATGTAAATATTATACCCTAACTTTTCTAATGCCAATTTTATTCTTGGTGCTCCATAACTTTCAAAACTATCTTTAAAAATACTCCTAATTAATTCTGATAGTTTCTAATTATATAACCAAAGTTTTAAAACCTTAGCCTTTAACCAACTATAATAGCCACTAATGCTAACTTTTAAAACTTTACACATCTTATCGACTGTGAACTTAAATTTATGATGTTTTATAAATCTAAATTTCACTTTTCGCTCTTGGAGAAGATGCTCAACACCATTTTAAATATCTTGTTTTCTTATAAAATATCTTACAACTGTTTCTTTGATAGAGTTATTTTTTTTTATTTATCTGTCAATTTTGGCTTTCCTCGACCTGAAAAACTAGTCTTACTATAATCTTGTGAATTTTTTGACCAACGGTGTATTAATGAATATGGAATTTTTAATTACCCACATACTTGTTTTGTGTTGCCTCGGGCATAACTTAATTCTACGGCTTTTTTATTAAATGACGAACTGTAATTTCTGTAATGTTTTTTCATGATTCAAAGTTAATTTATGTAACTCTAAATCTCGCAACATTATGTCCAGTCTAATATAGTAAGTCTAGGTTATTACTAGTATTAAAAAAAATGGACTCTAAACGAATATAAATACTTATTATAAGTATTGAAATGTTAAGTAACATATTTAATTATTTAATCTAAAATTTTGATGCTTTTTAAAAATTAAAATCAATCAATATCAAGCAATACCCAGTTATCGTTAACTACACCGTCAAGAATATTTTCAATACAAAGATTCCAACTTACAAAACCTACTACTTTTCCATTTTCATCAACATGGTCATCACTTGGCGCTAAAGGTGATCCAGTATCCGCATTATAATTTTCGTGCATCGTATCATATTTATCAATATCATTGGTCAACAAGTTTCCTAATGTAAATCCTAACCATTCTAAATCTGAATTAAAACCGTATTTTTTAAGCCCAATAGAGTATATGTAATTTGCAATAGGCCAAACTGGACCTTGCCAATTAGAGAATGGCACTATAATATTTTTATTATTATAATCTGAATCGGTTGCCGATAATGTTCGTAAACCATACTTAGCCTTCATATGTTTAGGATTTAGCAAATATTTTTCAATAGTTGCTTTCCCCATATCTTGAGTAGCAATTCCCGCCATTAGTGGCACAAAAGACGAATATGATATTCTTTTATAAAAAGTTCCTGTTTCTCTGTCTACTGTATAGTAAATTTCATCCTCAACAGACCATAAAATTTCGTTTATGGCTTTTTTCAATTTATTTGCTTTATCTGTATACATTGCTGCATCACCTTGCTCTCCTAAAGCTTTAGCGATAGCAGCTTGAGCTACATATTCTTTATATTGTAAAGCACTTGCATCTGGCGCTAAGAAAGACCTAGTATCTGCTTGAAAATAATTCATTGCAACATTATTATCTGCACCACTTTGCATGGCTAGATCCCAATAAAAAAGACCTGTTTTCTCATCTTGTTGCGTTTTTTCGCGGTAACTATGCACTCTTTTAAGTTCTTCATAATATGGTTTCACCCATGCAAAATCTCCCAAGCCTTTGGATGAGATATATACACCCTGAGATAAAAAAGGTTTCATAGCAAATTTTCCAAAAATTGGACGAGGGCCCTCAGTAGTTGCACAACCAGCAACATAGCCTTCTTCGTCTATACCTTTTATTAAATTTAAGGCCCAAAACTTTAAATATTCTGGTTTTCCTTTACTTACAAAATAGCTTCCCATAAAAAAACCATCCCAATCCCACATTTGCTTATAATACCCTGCTGGTATTAGATACGGATATTCTAAATAGCCTTCTGGAGGTTGAATTACTTTTTTTGATTGTATTTTAAAATCAGTACTTAAATCTTTATATAAATCATTCAGTACTTGTTTATTTATAGTTGTATCCTCTTCCGAAGATACAGTTTCTGTATTTTCATGTTTACAACTTATAATGACACTAAATAACATACTTACTAAAATTATTTTTTTCATAATATTTAATTCATTTAACAATGTGAGATTTCTAAAAAAAGAACGCCCTTATATACTTGTAAATGATTGAAATGGAACTCAACCACCTTTCAACGTTTTCAAGAGCGCTCTCTCGACTAAACTCAAACTAAAACAAAACTCATATATACTATTGAACTTAATTTACAAACTAAAACCAAAGCATCAACTTTTATTATTTACGTTCAAAACTTAATAATCCAGAAGGTGGAACTTTAAAATGTTGTGCCCCTTTCTTAAGATTCGTAGTTCCAGACTCAGCTATTTGCCCCATACAATCATATATTTTGTAATTGTAGCTTCCATAATTTTTTGAATTTAAAATCATAACATTAGAATTTTTTCTAACATTAATGATATCAATGTTTTTTGGAGATTCCTCATAATTATGTTCTACAAAAATATCATTGTATATAGCCGTTATCATTTTTTCGTTACTTCCTGCTGAAATTGTTGGAAAGAGAGCTTCAGGGTCTTTAGGAAAAAACCCTTCATCCAATAACGTTTTTCTGTTGCTCTTCCAATAGTGCATCCAAAAGGCTAGCATTTTTTTGTGGTTTCCTGGAAGTAGTTTAAGTTTTACAGATATTTGTGGAACTGCAAAAAATGGATTTAATATTTGCAAAGCTGCAACTTCAACAGGGTCTTCATTATTCCATATGATTGGGTCTGCATGAACAGCAGATTTTCCAGCTAGCAGTCGCACATTTGCGGTTCTTACTCTGTTTATAACCGCCATGTTAGGACAGTCACTAGCTCTAAACATATTACCATACTTGCGCATTAACGGACCAATATATGGTTGTCTAAACTCAATCATGATCTCTGGATCTATATTTCGTAATCGAGCCATAACTTGAGTCATCAAATCATCCACAGCAAAATCTACTGATGCATAATCTCTTCCATCTTCTTTAGTTAATTTTGTATCCTTTCCTGGTCTGAAGAATCCTAAAAAATCAAATTTAAAACCATCAAGTTTCCAATCAATTAAGGCTTTTTCATACGTAGTAATTATAAATTCTCTGACTTCTGGATACCTCGGGTCTAAAACAAACGTACCTTGGCTTTCCCATTCGTAAAGATATTTTCCTTTGAAGCGCTCATAATTTTTTGCATGTTTTCCAACAAATGGTACAGAATACCATAATAAAACATCTGTTCCCATGTCATGAAGTCCATCAACAAACTTAGGCATATCATCTATTCGGTCTGGATTCCAATCTCCAGTGTAAGCGTATCCACGAGCGCCATCTAAAGTTTGCCAACCATAATCTATAATAATAGCATCAAATTCCTGTTTTAAACCTGTAAAGAATTGCACCAGCTTTTCGTTGGTCAAAAGTTCTGAGGAGTTAAGGCTTTTTTCGCCTGATGGAAAAATATATAAATCTCCTTCTTCTTTGTGTTTTATGCTTTCAGGACTCAGTTCTGAGGTGAGCATATTACTAATACCCGGTTTGTTTTCTAAATTAAAAATACCGGAAACCCCTTCTTTACGAAGGTCCATATCTACTAGAGCTGTTTTTTTTCCTGTTAGTGCAATGCTCAATGCCAAATTGGCGCTGACGTAACTCTTGCCTTCTCCGGGTATACTAGAGGTTACTAGTATTTTTTGTTTAGAAAACTCTTTGTCATATAACCCTAATTCTACACCAAGTTGCCTAAAATGATCTGGTAGTATGGCCTCACCTGGCTGTTTCGCAACTTCCTCTACACTTGGTTCATTTAGTAATTTTCCAAAGCTTAATTTGTTAATAACGAATTTTATTTTCTCTTTAGAAAAATCTTCAAATGTTTTTTTAACATTTTTATTTTTTTCATAATATACATAAGGAAGCTCTGAAATTACAGGAATAGAAGTGTGATTTTCAATTTCGGTTCTAAAAAGAATCTTACTATTTAGCATTTCTTTACCAATGATAAATGCTAAGCCAAGTCCAAAAGCTGCAACTAATGCCATAATGTAGAATATTGATTTTTTAGGACTTACGGGGCTAGGACTTGTTTGTGCAAAATCAACTATTCTACTATCTCCTTCATTTGGGGCATAAGATAAAGCGGTTTCTTCTCTTTTTTGTTGTAAAAAAACAAACAATTCATTCTTTATTGCTTTTTTACGACTAATAGCTAAAAGAGCTCTTTCTTTTTCGGGTAAATTTTTTAACTCTGAATTAGATTTATCAGAATTCAAACTTAAATTTCCAAGACTAGCATTCAGGTTACTTTTATGACTTCTAATATTTTCTAAAATGCTAGGTCTAATTTTATTAATCTCATTTGTAATGGATAGTAAAATGGGGTTATTAGCTCCTGTTGTCTTTTTTAGTTTTTCATATTCAATTTCAGAATTGTATAGCTTTTCTAATAGTTGAGATAATACAGGGTCATTAATACCTATAGTAGAAGGTACTAATCCACCTCTATTTTTCTTAGAAATAACATATTTTTCAACTTTTCTTAGAACAGATATTTGCCTGTTAATATCCGCTATTTGCCTATCGTAATCACCAACATTTTCTAAATATAGCTTTCCTTGTTCGCTAATGTCTACAACGCCTTGGCTGGATCTAAATTCTTGGATTTCAATTTCTAAGTTATTTAGCTCCTTTTCTACATTGTTCATTCTTTGTTCAATGAACCTTAATGTGTTTTCTGCTAGATTGTTACGGTCATTAACCGCTTTTTGATTATAAGCTTTAATAACCTGATTAAGAATTTTTTCTGCTTTTTGTGGGTTTGGGTCTTTATAAGTTAATTTTACAACCGTAGAGAGTTTGTTTATCGCATTAACCTCTAGCACCCCAGCCAAACTTCTTGCTAAGATAATTGGTGGTGCGAAAGTGTAATATAGTTCCTCATTTATAGAGACTGTGGTGCTGTCTTTTAAAACATATTGGATTTCTCCAAAAAAAGGAGATTTAACCCATTTATTTGTGGAGCGTCATGCCGCAGACCATTATCATCCAGCAAATATAAAAATTGCAAGAGGTGATAGTCTACTCCAATTTGATATGGAGATTTCAAGAAGAGGCGTTACTAGAAAAAAGATATGTGACTTCCCACCCATTAAATTAAAATTCCCTAAATCAGCTTTGAAAGATAACGGTTTTTCTTCTTTAAACAATTACAAATTAGTTACTCATTGCATGGAAGGCGAAGATGATTTGGTCTTAAAAGAATACCTCACTTATAAATTATTTAATCAATTGACAGACAAAAGTTTTCGCAGTATTTTGAGAAAGAATGGAAGGTTCGAGCAGAGCAAAATATTTT
>ENA-ORXM01003811-ORXM01003811.1-marine-metagenome-genome-assembly--contig:-NODE-3811-length-14306-cov-15.603205_pt1 | contig 14306 bp, 12 predicted proteins | sample MGYA00237867_ERZ511480 | MGnify/ENA primary metagenome ERZ511480 (study PRJEB26309, sample SAMN06266103) | marine metagenome | isolation source: Algal blade | place: United Kingdom:Sidmouth, United...
AAAGTCATCACCGCAATCTTCCCCTCTTTAATTTCATAAATCGCAACCGCCCTAAAATTATTGCCATTGGCAGTTATGTATTCCTCATCTATTACAATACTTCCCAAAACGATTCGGTTTTTTATTTCACAATTCAAATCTGGTGTGTTCTCAAAGAAAGTTGAAAATGTTTTTTGCAACGCTTCTTTTCCTTCAAAAGAAAGTATATTAGGATAGTTATAAGACTGTATGCCATCGGCAAAATTGGCTACAAAATCATCTAAATTCCTATTATTATAAGCCATTACTTGATTCTGAACAAGTTTTTCAGCCTCCACAGAATTAGTCTCAGAACCAAGATATATCACGCTCGTTACATTGCCCTTTTCCATTTCATGAATTGAAGCTTGTGAGTATTTTTTTCCATCAATAACCACACTTTCCTCATCAATGACTTTATTCCCAATAATGATTCGTTTAATTAATTTTGCTTCTGTATTTGGATGCTTGTCAAAGAATTTTTTATAGTTTTCTCTTATATTCGCATTATCAACATACATTGTGTCTTCTGGAAACTCCTGATAAAGATATTCTTTAGAAAAACAAGCAGCCAATTTTTCAAGATTGGTTGCATCAAATGGTTTCAATTGTAGTTGAACAATTATCGCAGGAGATACTTCTGATACAATGGCTAAATGCTTTCCATCTGGACTTACAGACATTCTGGAAATTTCATTAATCTCGTCTTCTTCAAATTTGTGTAATACACTCCATTTTTCATCTGTTTTAGGATTTCGTTTGGCAATGCTTTTTCCAAGTGGCAATAAGATACTACCATCATTTAACCAACAAACATCCTTATTTTTTTTTGGTAGTGGAATGATTTCTTCCGAAACGCCCGTTATCGGATTCAAAGACTTTAGTGTCCAAGTTTCCGTTTCTTTACTAATAAAACTTACTAAATCCGAATTAGGGATTTTATGTAAAGAACGACCTACATTTTTTTGTACGGTATTGTTTGTTTTTTCTTTTAGGTTCGCTACAACCAAGTCCATGCGTTCCTCCACCAAAACAGTCGCCACCACAATATCTTCACTGTACCAAACGTGATACCCGACCACCAAATCTTTTAGCAATTCCACAGAATTTCCGTTCTCTACATCAATTCGATACAATCGCTGTAAGCCATTGGTATCCAAACGAATGGCAGAAATGGCTTCTTGATTCGGTATTTTCAAAGGGGAATGTTCGCTTCCTATATCGGAATTGGTAATCCAAGAAGTTGTTCCTTCTTTGATGTCATATTTTGCAATATCGGTTTGTCCATCTCTTGTGGAAGCAAACAAAATGGTATGGTCATCATAAAAGGATGGCTGATTGTCATAGCCCTCCTTATTTGAGATATTTCTTAGATTTACGAGTTCATTATTTTCGGTAACATCAAGTAAATAAACTTCTGTATCGGGCTGTCCAAGTAAAGAAGCATAACAACAAAGAAATAGCAATATTGGTGCAGTTAGTTTTTTCATAATCATTGGATTGGGGAAACGTTTTTATGATATTTTCCTATTTTCTAAATCAGAAATCTGATAGTTTTGTCTTTCACTTTTATACTCATAATAGGATTTCAATAAGGCACATACACAAAAAGCAGACACTGTTTAAAGTATCTGCTCTGAAATTATTATTGTATCGTATTATTCTATTTTGCTGCTGCCTCTGCTTCTTTGGCTGCTTTTTCAGCGGCTTTTTCTGCTGCTGCTTTCTCTTTTGCGGTTTTCTTTGCTATTTCTCTTCTTATTACAGATACAGCTAAAGCTTTAACTCTATTACTTGTCTTGGGTCTTGATTTACCAAAAGAACCCATATTGATTTTCCCTTTTCGGGATCTTCTATCTCCTTTTCCCATGGAATTTACTTGATTGAATTTGTTAAAAAATATTTTTATTGATTTCCTATAAACAAGGGTGCAAACCATCTAAAATAGACCTGATAGTAGCGGTATGGCTAACCATCAGTGCTACTGTACTTTATGTTGACTCTGCTTGATGACCAAGTGTCTATGGTTCTCTACAATCCTATTGTTAGCCATAATAGCGGATAGCAGGCCCATGCGTCACGACGAAGCTGCCTCCGTTCTCTCCTTATTTAGATCAATAGTTCGCAAAGATAGCTTATTTTCTCAAAACTTGCTCACTCATGGCTATTTTCTACGTTGCTGGCTCTACTAAATATGCTCCTTTTGTATTTATTTTAGATACATATAAGCGGCTTCCGATGGCTAATTCGGCAAAAGTGGCTTGTATTGCCTTGCCAATTTCTTGTCCTGCTTCGAGGGAAGTGCTAAATGAATAGACGGATGGGCCTGATCCTGAAATTCCAAAATTTAATGCTCCTGCCTTTAAAGCAGCTTGTTTGACTTGTGGAAATCCTTTGATAAGCTCCACTCGGTAAGGTTCTGCTAAGTGATCTTCTAAACTTTTGCTAATCAACTGATAATCAGAACTATATAAGCCTGATACAAAGCCTGCAATATTCGACATTTGTTGAATTACTTTCTTCATTGGGACTTCTTGCGGAATTCGCCCTCTCGCTTCTTTGGTCAAAATCTTCAAATCGGGATGTACGACAGAACAAAATAAGTTTTCTGGTACGGGCAATTCGACGATTTCAAGCGGATTGTAAGAGCGCATCAAAACGATTCCACCCAATAAAGAAGGAATCGCATTGTCGCCATGTACTGATCCTGATGCAACGCCTTCTGCTTCTAAAACAAAAGGCATTAATTCGTGCTTGGATAAGGGATTTTCTAACAATCCATTGGCGGCAACGACGGCGGCAACGGCACTCGCTGCACTTGATCCCAAACCACTGCCCATCGGCATGTGCTTGTGGATGTGCAAATCTATACCTATATATAAGTTTTGAGCTGCTAAAAGGGCTTTTACGGCAATTCCTGCGGTATTCTTCTCTACCGCATAAGGCAAAACCCCACCATCGCCCGTAATTTCAACGATTTTGAGCTTATTCGTGCCATTTAAAACGGCATCTACATGGTCGCCTGGTCGCTCAATCGCTAAACCTAAGACGTCAAACCCACAGGTAACATTGCCGATAGAACCAGGCGCAAAAGCAGTTACTTTTTTCATTATTTCTTTTGATAGATGATGGGTGACGAGTGACGGATGACGGGTGGCGAGTGACGAGTGACGGGTGACGGGTGACGAGTGAAAACTATCACTTATCACTTGTCCCTCGTCACCTGTCACTGTCACCTGTCCCTCGCCACCCATCACCAAAAATTTACTTTCTAGATAGATTTGTTCCAATACGGATGATTTCGGCAAAAACGCCTGCTGCGGTAACGGATGCACCTGCGCCTGGTCCTTTGATGACCAATGGACGTTCTTTGTATCGTTTGGTGTGTAACACAACCATATTGTCGCTACCAGATAGTGGATAAAAGGGATTTTCTGCATCTACTGCCATCAATTTGACCTTTGTTTCTGTGGGTTCAATACTGGCAATAAAGCGTAGTTTTTTGCCTTCTTTGGCAGCCGCATCTCTTTTTCCAGCGAAGAAAGCATCTTCGTCTTTAAGACTATCCATAAAAGCATCTACATTGGCAGCTTCTAAACTTGAAGTAGGCAAAATATTTTCAATATCAATCTCGTTCATTTCCAAAGGAATGCCGATTTCTCTTGCCAAAATTAAGGCTTTGCGAGCAACATCTTTACCACTTAAATCGTCTCTTGGATCAGGTTCTGTAAATCCTTTGTCTTTGGCTGTTTCGACTACATCAAAGAAAGTTGTATCACTGTTATAGTTGTTGAAAATAAAAGACAAAGAGCCAGATAAAACGGCTTCGATTTTGGTCACTTCATCCCCACTTTTCAACAAATCTTTGATGGTTGTGATAATCGGCAATCCTGCGCCTACATTGGTTTCATACAAAAATTGAGCGTGGTGCTTTTTCGCCAATGCTCGATAATTCAGATAGTCTTTATAAGAACCTGAATTAGCGATTTTATTTGGTGTCACAATCGACGTACTCGCAGACAAAGCTTCCTCATAAAAATTGATAGGCAATGCACTTGCGGTACAATCTACTAAAATAGAATTGGGCAAATTGTGGACTTGAATGGTTTCGATAAATGCTCGCAAATCAGCTTCTGTATTGGATTCTTCCAACAGACTTTCTGCCTTCATAATGTTCATGCCTTTTTCGGCAAAATACATTTGACGACTATTGGTAATACCCACTAAACGCATTTCAAGGCTGTACTTTTCTTTCAATTCCTTTTGTTGGCTTTGCATTTGTTCAACAAGTGTTTTGCCAATCAAACCATAGCCAACAATATAGACATTAACTGTTTTGGTATCACTATCAAAAAATGCTTGGTGTAAAGCACTGATGCTTTTTGCTTCGTCTGCTTTTTCAATGACAACAGAAATATTCAACTCTGATGATCCTTGTGCAATGGCAAATACATTGACGCCATTATTTCCCAAAGCATTGAACAAACGCCCTGACAAACCCGTTTGATGTTTCATCTTTGAACCAATAACCGCCACAATAGACAAATCATCTTGCAATTCGATTGGGTCAATTAAGCCTGTTTTGATTTCGTATTCAAATTCTTGTGCCAATGTTATTTTGGCAGCTTCTGCTTCTGCTGGTGTCACAACAAAGGTAATCGAATGCTCTGAAGAGGCTTGTGTAATCAAAATGATATTGATTTTTTCACGAGCCAACGCACTAAACAATTTTCCTGCAATTCCAGTTACGCCAATCATTCCTTTGCCTTGCACATTGATAAGCACAATGTCGCTAATTGACGAAATACCTTTGACGGTTTGGTCGTCTTCTGCATCGTGAGAAATCAACGTTCCTTTAAATTCGGGATTGAACGTATTGCGAATGCGAATAGGGATATTTGCTCGAAGAACGGGCTGTATGGTGGGTGGATGAATTACTTTTGCCCCAAAATGCGACATTTCCAAAGCTTCCTCATACGTCATTTTTTCTAAGGTAAAAGCCCTTTTCACTTTTCGAGGATCAGCCGTCATGACGCCATCTACATCCGTCCAAATTTCCAATTCTTCTGCGCCCAAAGCAGCAGCCACAATCGCTGCGGTATAATCCGAGCCTCCACGTCCCAAAGTAGTCGTAACACCTTTCTTATTCGAAGCAATAAATCCGCCCATTAGATAGACAGAAACAGAGGAATCAACTGCTTCTTGTAATTGGCGATTTGTTGTTTCAAAATCAACTTGAGCTGCTTGAAACTTGCTGTCTGTTGAAATCACCTTACGAGAATCCAAAAACTGTACATTTCCCAATTCCTGATCTAAATACGAGGCAATTACATAAGAAGACAATAATTCTCCTAAACTCGCTACTCGATCCATCATACGAGGTGTCGCTTCTCTAATCAAAAACACACCTTGCAATAAATTAGACAAATTTTGTAATTTCTTCGTTACAAATTCCATCGCTTTTTCAAAACGAGCGTCATCTAACAATTCTTTAGCAGCCTCTTTGTGTCGTTCAGCTACTTCTTCCAATACCTGTTTATAATTTTCGTCTCCGCTTTCTGCAAAACGAGCCGTATCCAATAACTGATCTGTAATTCCACCAAAAGCAGATACTACAACCACTAAATTCTCTTTATTTTCAGTAAAGCTATGGACAATATTTTTTACACTTTGTATGCGGTCTGGACTCGCCACAGAAGAGCCACCAAATTTTAGTACTTTCATTCGTTTGTCAGTTGTCATAAAGAAATAGCAAAAAAACCTCAAAAGTAAGGAAGTTTTTAGAGAAAATCATTTCTATTTGTTATTATATTTAATTTTTACATATATTTTTAGGAGACAACGGTTTAGCCGTATTTATCAAGCATGCTCCCGCTATCCGCTAATGGATGGCATCTCCAAGATGCCTTCCATTTTTTCACGTATGAACTGCTATGCAAGGCATTTCCAAAATGGCTCGCATTTTCCAAGTCAAACGGAGACGGCAAGCCAACGCAGTCATCCAACCACTACTATCGGGTCTATTTTGTTAAGGACAGAACGATTGTAGTAAGTGGATAAAAAATTTCGTTCCTTTCGCCCCATCGTCCCTTGTCACACGTCCCTTCGTCCCTAAACGAACTAAAACAACTTTTTTTGTTCTTCCTTATGGACTTTTTCAAAAACAGCATCTATTAATAATTCAGAATACAAAGCCGCATCTACCGCCAATTCATCACACCGTTCGTTTAAAGGGTGCTGGCTATGTCCCTTAATCCACTTAAAGCTTACCCTATGTTTTCGATAAATCACTAGAAAACGTTTCCAAAGGTCAGGATTTTTTTTCTTCTTAAAATTAATTTTTTCCCATTTGAACACCCATCCCTTTTCCACAGCATCTACCACATACCGAGAATCAGACGTAACCACAACCTCCAAGTTCTCATGTTTCAAAGTCTCCAACCCTACAATCACCGCCAACAATTCCATCCTATTGTTTGTTGTAAAACGATAACCTTGTGATAATTCTTTTCGATGTCCTTTATACAGCAAGAGCGTACCAAAACCACCAGGACCAGGATTTCCTCTGGAAGCACCATCTGTATAAATCAATATCTTCTCATCTATCTTTTTCATTGGTTCAATTGTGTTTTCTAAAAAAAATCTCACAAAAATAGAAAATTTAAACATACCTTAGAACATACCTTACAATAGTCATTCTATATAACAACCATTATATGTCATATTTGTCCACCATTTCCCTAAAACCCACCCGACTCTTTATTATTTTAGGTGGGTTTTTTGTTGCTAATGCCTTAATTGCCGAGTTTATTGGCGTCAAAATCTTTGCTTTAGAAGATACTTTGGGCTTATCTCCTTTTAATTGGAATTTGTTTGGTCAAAAAGGCTCTCTTAATTTTACGGCAGGTGTCTTATTGTGGCCCATCATTTTTATTATGACAGACATCATTAATGAATATTTTGGACGCAAAGGTATTCGATTATTGTCATTCTTAACAGTAGGATTGATTATTTATGCGTTTTTGATGATTTACGCTGCCATCGGATTAACGCCTGCAAGTTGGTGGGTTGGAACAGGAACAGAAGCAGGTGTGCCTGATATGCAAGCTGCTTTTGCCAGTGTTTTTGGGCAAGGACTTTGGATTATTGTAGGCTCTGTTGTAGCCTTCTTACTTGGGCAAATCATAGATGTCTTCGTTTTTCACCGCATCAAAAAAATCACAGGAGCAAACAAAGTTTGGCTTAGGGCAACAGGTTCGACCTTTATTTCGCAGTTTATAGATAGTTTTGTGGTCTTGTACATCGCCTTCGTTTTAGGCCCACAACAATGGTCTATGGGCTTATTTTTAGCTGTTGGCATCGTCAATTATATCTACAAAGTTTCGGCTGCCATCCTCTTGACGCCTGCAATCTACTTAGCACACAATTTGATAGACCGATACTTGGGCGATGAATTGGCAGAAAAAATGAAAACCGAAGCAGCACTATAATAGTCCTATTTGAAAATGGAAAAAATATTAGTCCCAGAGTTTTCACAGTCGCAGAGAGATTGGTTTCTGTTGAGCTTTGCGGTCTTTGCGTCAAAATTCTTTGCGGTCTTTGCGTGAAAGAAAATTCCTGAACTGAATTAGGATTGCTATATAATAGTCCTATTTGAAAATGGAAAAAATATTAGTCCCAGAGTTTTCACAGTCGCAGAGAGATTGGTTTCTGTCGAGCTTTGCGCTTCTTTGTGTTAAAATTCTTTGCGCTCTTTGCGTGAAATAAAATTCCTGAACTGAATTAGGGCTGCTATAGATTGGTGTTAGAGAAATCAAAAAACAGCTTCTCTCTGCCAAAGGGAATGACCTTCCAAAATAGACCCGATAGTAGTGTTATAGCCTTACTTAGTTTAAGTGGTTTTTGTGGTTTAAGTAGTTTTAGTAGTTATGCGGTTCTTTCCTTGATAGATTTGTTAGGCTATAGTAACGGATAGCGGGCCTTTCCGTTTGCGACGAAGCAATCCACCGTTCTCTCCAAACAAAAAAAATACGAGTTACATATCTATCAACATTGACTGTCAATAAATACATAACTCGTATTCATGTTTTTAGTATTTTGTTTCTAAGAGCCTAACTTGGCTTAGGCATATACTTTGTGATGCGTAACAACAACTCATCCAGATTGATGGGCTTTACGACAAAGTCTTGTGCGCCTAATTCAAAAGCTGTTAAAATTAGTTCCTTTTGATCCAATGCCGAAATCAAAATGATTGGGGTATGTGGACTCGCTCGTTTAATTTCTGATAACAGCTCTATCCCTGAAAGATAAGGCATCACTATATCAGAAATAATAAGATCAAACTCATGCTCTTGTAACGCTTCTAAAGCTACTTTGGGATCTAAGGTAGCAACTACCGTAAATCCTTCTTTTTGCAAACGAATTTCAAGGGCTTTTACAATGACAGGATCGTCATCGACAACTAATATTTTCATAATGTTATTTTAAAATATGAGAAAGTTTTGTATGGTAATTATAGGAATCTTGTAGAGGTAAAAGCATTCCGTAGACTCTAAGATTTAACTTTCGTAAAATTGGTTTTCAAATACTTAATGGCTTTATCTGCAACTGTCAAAAATTCGTTGAAGCATTCTGCACTAAAAGAAATTTTTGGGTTGTCCATTTCAGGCTTAAATAGGCACTCTACTACTTTTTCATTGCCTCGCAATCCAATATACGTAAAACTTGATTTAAGCTTATGAGCTACTTTATAATATTCCTCAAAATCATTAAGTGTATAGCAGTTTTTTAATTTTTCTATCTCTAAAGGTACGTCTTCTACCAACTTATCAACAAGCTGGTATTTGAAATCCAAATCTCCTTGTGTCACTTCATCAAAATAAGCTAAATCTACGCCTAATTCATTGGTCATAGGTGCTGTATCTCCTGCAAAAATAGCACTTGCCTCTACTTGTGGTGTAGGCATTTGTGGCGTTGGAGCTGATACCGAAGAATTATCAATTATTCTATCAGAGTTGGCATTAAGTATTTTATTAATTTTTTTATAGAGTTCTTTTGCATTAATGGGCTTGGTCGCAAAATCGTTCATGCCGATGTTAAAACATTGTTCTTCCACGGATTCTAAGGCATGGGCTGTCGTCGCAATAATAGGCGTATGACATTTGGGTGCGGCAAATTCTCTACGAATGTGCTGTGTCGCTTCCATACCATCCATCACAGGCATCGAAATGTCCATCATTATCAAATCATAATCCTTACGATTCAATTGTTGTAAACCTTCTTCTCCATTGTTGGCAATATCAATTTTGATGCTCTTAGACCAGTTTTGTAGCAATCTTGTGACGACCATTTGATTCGTCTTTTCATCCTCTACAATCAAAATCTCTATATTCTCTTTGACAGGCTCTATATCTTGTAACGATTCCGCAGGCTTATCTGTTGTCTCCGTAGAGTTTGCTTTTTTCAATTCAATCGCAAACTTAAAGGTAGAACCCTCATTTAATTTACTTTCGACAATCAAATCGCCTCCAAATAAAGTAACCAACTGTTGGGCAATACTCAGTCCTAAACCTGTACCACCATACAGTCGAGTCGTGCTTTTCGTTGCTTGTACAAAAGACTCAAAGATTTTTTCCAATTTGGCTTCCTCTATTCCAATTCCAGTATCTTGAATAGAGAACTCTATCTTAACATTTTCATCAGTTTCATCCAACAACAAGACTTCCAAGATGATTTTTCCCTCTTCCGTATATTTGACGGCATTGTCTAAGAGATTAATCAGGACTTGGTTTAAGCGCAAAGAATCACCAACAACTTGTGTAGGCAAAAAGGCATCAAATTGGGTAAAGAACCTTAATTTCTTAGCAGAAGTTTTGTATTTGTATAATTGGATAAGCTCTTGCAAAAAGACTGATAAGTCGAAAGAATGCTCTTCCAACTGCAATTTATCAGATTCTATCTTAGAAATATCCAAAATACTATTGATGAGCTTAAATAGATTATTGGCAGATATTTTTAGTGTTTTGATATACGTATGTTGTTCATTTGTATGATCCAACTGGTCTAAAATATCTGCAATACCAATAACTGCATTTAAGGGTGTTCTTAGTTCATGGCTCATATTGGCAAGGAAACGCTCCCGCATCTCTACGGTCTTTTCCGCCAATTCCTTCGCTTTCTCCAGCTTTTCGTTTCTGACTCGAATACAAGCAAAAGAGATGGATTTGAGCAATATCCAACTATCCCAGCCTTGTTTAGACAAAAAATCGACAGCGCCCAATTGCAAAGCACCTAAGCCTAATTCTTGGGGTTCTCGTCCTGTCAAGACAATGGTTGGTAAGTTGGGATATTCTTTAAGGAACTTTTCGAGGGTTTCTAAGCCTACCCCATCGGGCAAACTAAGATCCAAAAGTGCCACATCAAATTGATTCTTATCTTCTATAAGAAAAGCATCCTTGAGACTATCCTTGTGCGTTAGTTGATACTCAAAGCTAAATTGCTCTGTCGCAAATTCTTTAGCACCACTTAAATAGATTTCGACAAGTCGGGCGTCCGCCTTATTGTCTTCTATGTGCAATATGTTGTATACCCGTGTGATGATGATAGTAAGTTTTTGGAGTTTCTAATATAATATGATTGACAGCAAAAATCAAACCACTTTTTATCAAAGTGTTACATATAACATTCTAACTTAATTAGTTGGTAGCATTGCCAATTTTAGCCAAAAATCCTCAATGAGCTTGATTACATCTATAAAAGAATCAAAATCAATGGGTTTTGTAATGTAGCAATTCGCATGTAACTGATAAGCTCGTGTTATATCAAACTCTGAGCTGGAAGTTGTTAAAATAATTACTGGAATTTTCTTTAAATCAGGATCAGATTTTATAAATTGTAAAACCTCTTTGCCGTCCTTTTTTGGCAAATTTAAGTCCAACAATACAAGATCTGGACGAGGAACATCGGTATATTCTCCGTCTTTACTCAAAAAATCAATGGCTTTCGCACCATCTGTTACTGTACTCAAATTATGCAATACAGTCCCTTCTTTGAATGCTTCTTTGGTCAATCGGATATCTCCTGGATCATCCTCTACCAATAATATTTCTATTAATTTGCTGTTTATCATCTCTATCATATACGATATTCCTCTAAAAAGTTTGCATTATTGGCATTTTTTTTAAAGTAAATCCTATTGACTCCTAATGCATTAATTGAAATAAAGATACATAATAAAAAATATATATTAAAAACAATACGTTGATTATCGAAAAAACATTGTCTATCAATCCCTTTTAAATCAATCATTTTAGAATATCAAAAATTTAAGTATTTCTTTTTAAAGGAGACAACAGTAAAATGCTTCGTCAAAACGCACGGGCCCGCTATCCACTATTATACACAAATGGGGTGCAGACATGCAGAAAAACTGCTTATGTCTACACCCCATTTGTGTATACCGCTACTATCGGGTCTAGTTTTTTACTGTCGGTGCTTTTGGTTCTTGGTTCTTGGTTGAATTAATTTCGTTTTGCTCAACAAATAGCGATTTTACTGGTTTTCTCCACTAAGTACTAAGTACTAAGCACCAAGAACTAAAAAAATCACTTCCGCCCAAAAGGTAATCTTCCTTTCACACCGCTTTTTTGTGGCGCACCCATGCCCATACCGCTCATGCCACTCATAGAGCGCATCATTTTCTTCATACGGTCAAACTCAGTGATAAATCGGTTGATTTCGTCTAAAGTCATACCACAACCCTTTGCAATTCTGGCCTTACGGCTTTTATCTAAAACATCGGGATTGGCTCTTTCGGCTGGTGTCATAGATTGAATGATTGCCTCCACTCTTTTGAAGTCTTTATCACCAATTTCTACGTCTTTCAAGGCTTTTCCTAATCCTGGAATCATACTCAACAAATCCTTAAAGTTACCCATCTTGCGAATTTGATTCAATTGAGATAAGAAGTCATTGAAATCAAATTGGTTTTTACGGATTTTAGAATGAAGTTTTTCTGCTTCTTTTTCATCGTATTGCTGTTGCGCTCGCTCAACGAAAGAGATAATATCTCCCATCCCCAAAATTCTTTGCGCCATACGATCTGGATGAAACACGTCGATTTTATCTAAGGTTTCTCCTGTACTGATGAACTTAATGGGTTTTTTGACGACGTAGCGAATTGACAAGGCCGCTCCACCTCTTGAATCACCATCTAATTTTGATAGAACAACTCCATCAAAATCTAATCGTTCATCAAATGTTTTAGCGGTATTGACGGCATCTTGTCCTGTCATTGAATCCACAACAAAAAGGGTCTCATCTGGATTGATGGCAGCTTTAATGCTACTGATTTCTGTCATCATTTCTTCATCAATAGCCAAACGACCTGCTGTATCGACAATGATGACGTCATACTTGCGTTTTGTACCATATTCCACACCATTTGTAGCAATAGCGACGGCATCAGTATTGTCTAATTCGGAATAGACATCAACTTTGATCTGTTCTCCTAAAACTTTTAGCTGGTCTATTGCTGCTGGACGATAGACATCACAGGCAACCATAAGGATTTTTTTATCCGATTGGGCTTTAAGATACTTTCCTAATTTACCACAGAATGTTGTTTTACCTGAACCTTGTAAACCTGACAATAATACAACTGCGGGCTTACTGGTTAAATTAAAGTCTGCTGTAATTCCTCCCATTAATGAGGCTAATTCGTCTTTGACGATTTTGACCATCAATTGTCCTGGTGAAACGGCAGTGAGTACATTATTTCCTAATGCTTTTTCTCTTACTGTTTCCGTAAATTCTTTTGCAATTTTGTAATTAACATCTGCCTCAACTAAAGCTCTTCTAATCTCTTTGACGGTAGCTGCTACGTTGAGTTCTGTTATTTTACCTTGTCCTTTGAGCGTCTTAAACGCTCTGTCCATTCTGTCTTGTAAACTATCAAACATATTAAAAATATAAAAAAATGAAAGTTAAGTAGTTTTTTTAGTGGTCTTTATTGAGACCAATTAAGGGATTGATGATGAGACGAAAGGGACGTTAATCATTCCCTTTTAATACGAAATTTTTGGTGTTCGTCTTATCTTGTCCATTTATTTTAGAGGTTGTGTCTGTGATGCTTAGACCCGATAGTAGCGGTATGGCGGTTTTAGATGTAAGGCATTTTGAAAATGCCTTGCATCTTCCGCCATAATAGCGGATAGCGGGACCGTGTGTGACGACGAAGCAATTTACCGTTCTCTCCTCTAAATTTGCACAAAAATAAAAATACTTCTGCCAAAGACAGAAGTATTTTCAAATAAACTTAGTTTTTTAAGTTATTTATGCTCCTAAGTATGCTTTTAATAACTTGCTTCTATTGGTAGCTCTTAGTTTGTTGATGGCTTTATCTTTGATTTGACGGACACGCTCACGGGTCAATCCAAATCTGTCACCAATGTCTTCTAAGGACATGCTGTGTTCTACGCCAATACCGAAATATAGCTTAATCACATCTTTTTGGCGGTCTGTTAAAGTGGAAAGGGAACGCTCTATTTCCATTTGTAATGACTCTAAGTATGCTAAAGACTTGTCGGTTTTGGGGGTATTGTTATTTTCTAATACGTCTAAGAGTGAATTATCCTCTCCTTCTACGAAGGGTTGATCTACAGATACGTGACGGGCTGCGACACTTAATGTAGTTTCAACCTCCTCACTTTCGATTTCTAAAACATCTGCTAATTCTGTGGCCGAAGGCTCTCTTTCAAACTTTTGCTCTAATGCAGAGAAAGCTTTGTTGATTTTGTTTAGAGATCCAACTTTGTTCAATGGTAATCTTACAATACGAGATTGCTCTGCTAATGCTTGTAGGATTGACTGACGAATCCACCATACAGCATAAGAAATAAATTTGAAACCTCTGGTTTCATCGAATCGTTGAGCTGCTTTGATAAGTCCCAAATTTCCTTCATTGATTAAATCACTGAGTGACAACCCTTGATTTTGGTATTGTTTGGCAACAGAAACGACGAACCTTAGATTGGCTTTGGTAAGCTGCTCCAATGCGTCTTGGTCTCCTTGCTTGATACGCTGTGCAAGTTCTACCTCTTGCTCTGGCGTTAGCAAATCAACCTTACCGATTTCTTGCAAATATTTTTCGAGAGACTGACTTTCTCTATTAGTTATCGATTTGGTAATTTTTAATTGCCTCATAAATATATATTTAGTTGATTGAAATATTTAGATTCTGCTCCTTAGAAGGAATGTAGTAATCTAAAACCATTCCAAAGAACAAAAGC
>ENA-ORXM01003812-ORXM01003812.1-marine-metagenome-genome-assembly--contig:-NODE-3812-length-14296-cov-13.659259_pt1 | contig 14296 bp, 6 predicted proteins | sample MGYA00237867_ERZ511480 | MGnify/ENA primary metagenome ERZ511480 (study PRJEB26309, sample SAMN06266103) | marine metagenome | isolation source: Algal blade | place: United Kingdom:Sidmouth, United...
CTATGCCTACGTTTTTTGCCTTGTCTATCAAAAAATCTCTTTGCAAAAGATGGCGGACTTATTTCTTAATCATTACTTAAACAAAAAATTATATGGTTAAAGAAATAAAGATGAACCGCAACCACATAAACTACAAAAACAACATAAACCACAAAAACTAAAATCACGGCATCCACCAAACTTTCACTTCTTCCTCATCACTGCCCATCAAACCCACCTGAGCAGCCCAATTATCGGGATTGTCAATTGTCTCTGAAGGCGGATAAGGGAATCTAAAATGGTTCAAAGCGTCGCCAGTACGAGGCGTTTTTCCCGTTCTGCGTTCCAAACTATAGGCTTCCCAGGGTTGTCGGAAAGCGTCCAGCCATCGTTGAGCATAGATTAACTCTAATTTATTTTCTGTTTCAAAGATACTCAATCTTGGATGATTTGACACGGCAAACAATTCCCCAATAGACAAATTTGCCGAAGCATTGACCCAAATTTCGGAATTACTCTTGACATTTTGCCAAAATTGCAGAGAAGCGACGACGCCCACACTGTATTCTCCTTCCGCAAAAGCCTGATCCATCGCTACACCCAATCCACGCAAATACGCCTCCGCCTTAATAAAATGAACTTCCGCAGCCGTTAAAATCACTTCTGGAACATCTCGTTCATCCCGAATCAAATAATAGTTGAATGGCGCATAAATATTGGCTTGTCCTTTGATTGTATAGTTGAAATCTCGTTGAGAACCATAAGGCGTTCCGCCCGATGCAGGTGTATCTGATGTTGGAACTTGCGGAAAAGCTACCCAGTCGTCTTCATTATTTGGTTCAAAAAAGATGTAGGCACGAGGATCAAAAATCCCACTGCCATTCGCTTCGTCGTTTTCTGATAGAAGCCCCCAAATTGTCGATCCCATCCGCAATTTATTGTGTTCCCTAAATGACCAGTGCGAACTTTGTCGTTCCCACGATTGAGCTTTAGGAGACATTACGACATCTTCGCCATCCTCAATCACAGGCAATGCGCCCTCCAAAATTTCTGCCAAAATAGGATAGGCAAAATCAGGGTTTTGTTCGCTCATCCGCAATGCATGACGCAAGCGCAAAGAGTTCGCAAATTTAATCCAGCGATACAAATCTCCTTGAAAAAAAGTATCAAAATTATTAATACTGACATAGGCTGTTCCTGCTTCTGTCGTAGGATTTGGATTGATATTTATATTGTCCGCCGCCCATTTTAATTCGTCCAACAAAAACTTATAAATATCTTCTTGTCTGTCAAAAGTAGGTCGAGCAAAGTCCAAATCTTGATAGCCTTTTCCTGCATCAAAAAATGGAATATCCCCAAACAAATCCGTCACCCGAAACGTCTTATAAGCCGTCATTATTTTGAGCATCCCCCGCACATTATTCAAGGCTTCCGCTTCGACCTCTTCCTCCATCTCCACCAAGCGACTTTCAATCTCCCGAATATGCGCCAAAGCCATATAATATTGCGTCCACATTTCCTCCGTTCCAATACTAATATTTTGAAAGGTTGCAGCCGTCAAAGCCGCTTGTTGTGTCAGTCCATACAACGTCTCATTGTGCAAATAGAACTGCTCATTCCATCCCAACTGTATCGATTCCACCACCGTATTAAAAAGCGGTCCAATATCCGTTTGCGTCGGAAAGAAAGGATTCTCATTCAATTCTTCAAATCCCTTCTCACAAGAAGTCGAAAAGAACAAGGTAAAGCCAATCAGTATAATCGAAAGTTTTTTCATTTTTTATAATATTATTATTAGGAGCGAACTGTCAGGTGCTTCGTCGTTACGTTTAGTCCTGCTATCCGTTCTTATGGCAAAAGCTACAACCATAAATCACGTAAGAACCGCAACGACTTAAACAACTAAAACCACAAAAATGACTTAAACGATTTTGCCATACCACTGCTATCAGGGCTATTTTAAATGGTCTCAACCACAAAATTGATGGAAAAATATCTTGAAGACTATTCCAATTTAAAATTTATAGGCATATTAAAATTGACTTTAACAGCTTTACCATCTTTTATTCCAGGACTCCATTCAGGAGATTTTTTAATTACGCTAATACATTCTTTTTCTATTTCTTTACAAATTCCTCTTAATACTTCAATTTTATCTATTTCTCCTTTTTTGGTAATTACAAATCTTATTAGAGCTTTGCCTTCTACATTATTAAGTCTCGCCATTTCAGGGTATTGGATATTTCCATACACAAATTGCAAATATTTAGTATCTCCACACATTTGTCTTTCTTTTCCTTCTAATTCAGCACATTCTTTTAATACTGGTAGAAGGTCAGCTTCTGTTATACCTTTGTAATAGAAATAGTATGTAGAATCAAGAATTTCATTTTTTATTTCTTCCCCTAATTTATAAACTCTCTTGTGAAATATCTTTCCTGTAGGGTCATACCTTAAATAGTCACCATCTAATTGACCATTCACATAGTGATATTTTTCAGTTATTCGTCCAATAGAGTCAGTCGAATACCAATATCCATTTTCTATTCCTTTTTTGTAGTCTCCATAGCTCTCTAATTTTCCTTGAGGGTAATTATAAAGATACCAGGTACCTGATTTTTCATTATTTTTATATTGACCTTCTTTCCATAATTTCCCATTATCATACCATTCCTTAGACTCTCCATTTAGTGATGAGAATTTTTTGCTTTTGTAAGTCTTCTGGCTTGTAAGGATTATTTTGTCAGGATTAAATGTTTTCAAAACATATTTATTGCCATCTTTTGCTAAAATTTGATAGTAACCTGAAAATAGAACTTCTGAATCTTTATCTAGCAGATGTTTGTATTTTTGTGTAAATTTTTTCTTCTTCTTTTTAGGTAATTGAGCATGTATATTTATTGAAGTAAGAAAAAGAAAACTCAATAAGAGTAATAATAATGTATGTATTTTCATAGTTAGGCTTTTTTGTTGATTTTACAAATACTTTTACACATCCAAATTTAAAAAATCAAAAGTTCCTTCCATAGAAGTCCAGACCATCCAACATAGACCCGATGGTAGTGGTATGGCAAGTAGTTTCTGTGGTTTTTGTTGTTTCTGTAGTTTTTGTGGTTGTGTTATTTTAGATACTTACTACTTGCCATAAGAACGGACAGCGGGCCTTTCCTTCACGATGAAAGACAAACCGTTCTCTCCTTGTTTAGTTTTTGTGGTTTATGTAGTTTAAGTGGTTTTTGTAGTTATTCAGATTACGGCAACTACAGCACCAACAACCAAGAACCAAGCACTAAGCACTAAGAACCAACAAAACTAAAAAGAAGCATTTAGCCCAATACTCACGGAGCGAGTGCCAGGAAAAGCTGCCCATTCCAAGCCTTGAGCATTGCCAGAACCGCTAATACCTTCGGGATTCACTCGGTCGGGTAAAGAGGTGTATAAATAGAATAAATCTCTACCCACTAAGGAAAGTGTCAAGTCTTGAAATACTTTTGTTTTTGCTAAAAGATTAGATTTGAGTTCATAGGATAAAGCAATTTCTCGCAGCTTAACCCACGAATTTTCTTGGATGCCTGGTGTACTCAAAAAGCGACCCCAACCGCCTGTATTGCCAATGTATTTGAAGTAATGATGAACGACTTTATCATTGACGGTACCGTCCGCATAAACACCCTCTAAAATCACGCCAACATTGCGTTCATTGCCCTCCGAATCTACATAAGGCAAACCGCCACCATTGCGTTCTTCAAGCGTCTCTGGACTTTGACCTGTTTGCAAGCCAATGACATACGAACCTGCGTAAATATCACCGCCCCATTTGGTATCGACTAACGTGCTGACTTTAAGTCCTTTCCACCCTAAACGCATCGTCCATCCACCAATAAAATCGGGAGAGGCATTGCCGATGGGAACTTGGTCTTCTGTCAAAAGGTAATGTGTCCCCTCATCGTTTAGAATGGGTTTGCCTGTCTCTTCGTGATAAACATAATCATAGCCGACAATCGTACCATATTCTTGTCCTTCTTCTACCACAATGGCAGGACCATTCAAGCCCCAGATATTTGACAATTCCAAGCGTTTTGCGCCATCGCCTAAGCTGACAACGACGTTGCGATTGCGAGCAAAATTGAATCCCGTTTCCCAAAAGAAATTCGGCTTTTTCATCAAGACGACATTGAGAATTGCCTCGATTCCTTTGTTTTCTAATTTTCCTGTATTGATTTTAATTTCGTTTGCACCCGATGAAGCAGGTAGGGGAGAGTTCAAAATTTGATCGAAGGAATTGATGTAATAATAAGTCAAATCAAGATTTATTTTGTCATCCCATAAACCCACAGTTGTTCCGATTTCATACGAATTTGCTTTTTGTGGTTTTAAGGCGATGGGCGGAATCGTTGTAGGTAAAGTCGCTGTTTGACTTCCACCAAAATCAGCCGTCTCATAAATGAAATCGACTAAGAAAGGTAAATCATCCGAAGCCGTTTGTGCATAAGCTCCCCGAACTTTCCAAAAACTTAACCACGATGGAAATGTAGAACTAAACGCTACGGTTGGCAGAAAACTCAAAGAGGCAGAAGGATAAAAATAATCGTTGTTGTCAATCGGTAAAGACGATGACCAATCATTGCGACCTGTCAATTCTAAAAAGGCAAAATTTGCATAACTCAAATTTAAAAAACTATAGATTGAATTGATTTTTTTGTTGAAACGAAATTCGCTTAATTCGGGCGCATTAAGTTCGCCTTCATAATTGTTGAAAGTGTACAGTCTTGGATTGACCCATTCATTGTTTTGGTTTTTGGCACTAATGCCATAGCCATCTCGTTGCCATTGTGTCCCTCCAAAAGAAATACTCGCATCAAAAGGTGAATCAAAAATTTTGTCTTTGTGAAGCGTTAATAAAACTTCGTTGTTGTGTACAAAATCCCTCGTTAAACTATTGCCATAAAAGCCATTTTCTATGCCCAATGCATCGGTAGGATTTCGACGTTCTTCAAACTGATCTAAGGTGAAATCTAAGCCTAAACGCCCTCGCACATTCAACCAATCGGTAATTTCATACGTCATCGTCAAAGCTCCCAATAATTTCCCTCTATCAAAATGTGTATTGTTGTTGTAAGTATTCCACCACAAATGCGGAGCCGTATAGGTGAAAGGATAACCGCCTTCAATGTCGCTATAATCATTGCGAGTGCCATCGGGCAAAAAGTTGATTTCTTCCTCTAAACCTTTATAACTTCGAGGCCAACTATACAAAATTCCTTTCCCAAAAGAACGCTCATTGTCATCGCCTAAAGTCGGACTATTCAACCGATAATAGTCGGTATAAGAAACCGCTAAATCCATTTTAATCCGCTTAGAAATATCCAAACGAGAACCTAAATTAATCGTTGTTTGATTGTAATTGCTATTGGGAATAATGGCATCATGTTGAGTTCGTGTCATCGACAGTCGAATACTTCCCAAATCATTGCCACCCGAAAAAGAAAGGTTGTGTGTCGTTGTATTGCCATTTTTAAAATACTGTTTTAAGTTGTCAGGTTGTGGCGTAAAAGAACGCATTTCACCATCCCACCAACGCACATTTTGTCCTTCCATCTTTGGCCCCCATGACATTCCTGTTGAATAAAAACCAAAGGATTCCGTAGTCGGTTTTCCCAAAGGCCCGTCATCGACATGCACTGTACTTGGATACAAATATGTTCCATCACCATCTGTTGGCAAAGTGGGTTCTAACAAACTAATCGGACCACCTGCGCCATACGTATTTTGCACATCACGATAGTAATAAGGCTGTGTAATTTTGTGAATAATCGAATAGTTCACGCCCAATCCTTTACCTTTCTTCCCTCGTTTCGTCGTAATTAACACAACGCCATTCGCCCCCCTCGAACCATACAAAGCCGAAGCCGTTGGTCCTTTCAGAATATCCACACTTTCAATATCTTGGGCATTGATGTTGTTAATGGCAGAACCCCAATCCACCCCTCGACCAATATTGGTCAAGCCAGGTTCATTTTCCAAAGGCATACCATCTACCACAATAAGCGGTTGATTGTTCGCCGAAATATTGTTGTTTCCTCGAATCACGATACGAGACGTTCCGCCATCGACGCCATCAGGCGCAGCGATTTGAACCCCTGCCGATTTTCCACTCAGCGAATTTACGATATTGGGCGCATTAGACATCGCTATTTTATCACCCGTAAAACTTTCGGTAGAATAGCCAACTTCTCGTTTTTGCCGCTTAATTCCCAAAGCCGTTACCACAACTTCCTCCAACTGTTCCGAATCATTTCGCAAGACGACATCAATGACACTTTTGCCCTCAACAGGAATTTCTTGTGTGACACAACCAATGTAACTGAAAACTAATGTATCTTGTGGGTTCTGTATTTTGAGTTGGTATTTGCCATCAAAATCCGTAATAGTGCCTAATGTGCCTGCTTCTTTCGACTTTGCAGTCACATTTACGCCAATCAAAGGAAGAGCATCTTCTGCGGAGATAATCGTACCTGTCACTGTATGTTGTGCAGCCAAAGACAAGCAACAAAACACAAAGATTAAAGAAATTAGCGTAAAATTTTTCATAAATATTTGATTTAGCATTCTGTCTCACAATTTGATAAAAAAAACTCATATTTAATAACAAGATTCCTACATTTTACCAAAAGCGAAGAAAACCGACAAATTCCATGATACCAAAAATCGAAATCTGTGCCAATTCTCTTCAATCCGCCCTCAATGCCCAAAAAGGCGGTGCCAATCGCATTGAACTGTGTGATAATCTCTTAGAAGGTGGCACAACTCCAAGTTTAGGCGTACTCCATACCGCCAAAAATCTTTTAGACATCGACATCTACGTCCTCATTCGGCCCAGAGGTGGCGATTTTTGCTACAACGACCCCGAATTTCAGGCGATGCTCCAAAACATCAAATACGCTAAAGAAATCGGTGCAAATGGCATCGTTTCAGGCATTTTAACCGAAAACCAAGAACTCGACATCCGAAGAACCCAAGAACTCATTGAAGCAAGTAACCCATTGCCTTTCACTTTTCATCGAGCCTTTGACATCGTGCCTAATCCTTTCAAAACCCAGCAAGAACTCATCAAATTAGGAGCAACTCGTATCCTTACATCAGGACAAAAACCGACTGCCATCAAAGGAGCATCCCTACTTCAACAACTCATCAAAATAGCTGGTAAGCAAATCACAATACTCGTTGGTGGAGGCATCACTGCCCAGAATATCCAAAAACTCAAAAACGAAACCCAAGCCCCCGAATATCACTTCTCCGCAAAATCCACCAAACAAACCGAAAATAAAATACCCATCTACGAAACAGATATGAAAAAAGTCAAAAAAATCGTTAAACTACTCAAAATCTAATTAGGCTACAAAGGACAAAAACTTATTAATTTATTTCCGTAATTTAGTACAGAAAAATAAGGAGACAACGGTAGGCAGCTTCGTCGTAAAGCATGCTCCTGCTGTCCATTCTCATCGTTTTGCCCAACTCAAACCTGCCACCCAAAAAAACGATACCATTACCATCAGGTCTAGCTTATAAAGGTCAGAACCAAAAAAAAACTTATATGGACTTAAATAACTTATATGGTTTAAAATAAATATGAACTGAATAAAACAAACATGAAAAATACCTTATTCCTTCTACTAATCCTCCTAACCACCCACCTCCAAGCCACCATCGAACTCCACCAAAATTGGGAATTTCGACAAGCCAACAAAGAAGAATGGCACAAAGCCACCGTACCAGGCACCGTCCACACCGATCTCCTCCAAACCAACCAAATTCCCGACCCATATTACCGCAACAACGAAGAAAAAGTCCAATGGATTGAAAAAGAAGATTGGGAATACCAAACCACCTTCGACATTCCAGAAGAATACTACAAAAAAGAAAACATAGAAATCACCTTTGAAGGCTTAGACACCTATGCAGACATCTACCTCAACGACCAAAAAATCCAATCTACTGATAACATGTTTCGTACATGGACAATCGACATAAAACAACACGCAAAAAAAGAAAACAACAAATTACGCATCTACTTCCATTCCCCCATTAAAAAAGCACTCCCACAATACAAAGCCTTACCCTACGAATTACCAGCAGGCAACGACGCAGCCGACGAAAAACTAAGCATCTTCACCAGAAAAGCTCCCTATCATTATGGATGGGATTGGGCACCTCGCATGGTCACATCAGGCATCTGGCGACCCATCGTACTCAACGCATGGAATGAAGCCAAAATCACCAATCTACAAATCAACCAAAAAACCTTAACAAAAGAAAATGCAGAAATAGAAGCAGTCTTTACCATCGAAGCAAAAAAAGCCCAAAAAGCCAATCTAAAGATCGAATACTTCCTTTCAAATGATGATGATGGTAAAATTAGGCATTACCTTTCTGATAAGAACGATCAGAAAAGAAAAATCATCACAAAAACCCACAAAATCAAACTAAAAAAAGGAACACAAAAAATTACCATTCCCATAGAAATTGATGAGCCAAAAAAATGGAATCCCAACGGAAAAGGCTATCCTTTTTTATACGAAATCAAAGGAGTCATTTTCAATGAAAATAAAAAGATGCTCGCCCAAGAGCAAACCAGAATCGGGCTAAGAACCATCGAACTCGTCCAAGAAAAAGACAGCATTGGAACGTCCTATTATTTTAAAGTAAATGGAGAACCCGTATTTATGAAAGGAGCGAACTATGTTCCTGCCAATAGTTTCATTCCATCCATCACAAACAAACGCTACCAAGAAATCATCAAATCTGCCGTAGATGCCAATATGAATATGCTTCGAGTATGGGGTGGAGGCATTTATGAAAATGATGTTTTTTATGATTTATGCGACGAAAATGGACTTTTAGTATGGCAAGACTTTATGTTTGCATGCAGCATGTATCCAGGCGATACCGCCTTCGTTAATAACGTCGAAAAAGAAATCACCCAAAACATACAGCGTTTACGCAATCACCCAAGCATCGCCCTATGGTGTGGCAACAACGAAATGAACGTCGCATGGCACAATTGGGGTTGGCAAAAACAGTTTGGATACAGCCCAAAAGATTCCACCGAAATTCGCCAAAATTACCTCAACCTCTTTGAAAAGCTAATCCCTAAAACACTCAAAAAACAAGACCCAACAAGACCCTACGTTTCCACCTCCCCCCTAAGCAATTGGGGAACACCCGAAAACTTCAACCACAGCAGCATGCATTATTGGGGCGTTTGGCATGGAGAAGAACCTTTCACCGAATTCAAAAATAATGTAGGTCGCTTCAATTCCGAATACGGTTTTCAATCCTTCCCCGACTTAGCAAATATAGAATCTTTCACAGAAATAGAAGGCCGAAATTTAGATTCAGAAGTTTTGCAAAAACGCCAAAAAAGCTACAAAGGCAATCGACTTTTATTTGAATACATAGATCGCCATTACAAAACACACAAAGACTTTGAAAGCTTCCTCTACCTCAATCAACTTACCCAAGCCGAAGGCATCAAATACGCCATCGAACAACACCGCAAAAAAATGCCCCATTGCATGGGAACGCTCTATTGGCAACTCAACGATAGTTGGCCCGCCATCTCGTGGTCAAGCACCGACTACTACGGCAATTGGAAAGCCTTACATTATTTCGTGAAAAAAGCGTACCAAACCACCATCATTATACCCGAAATTGAAGGGGATATGTTTACCGTTTCAATCGTCTGTGATGGTCTGAAATTTGGAGAACCATTACTTATCGAATTAATTGATTTTCAAGGCAATGTTTTGAAGACTGATTTTGAACATGTTAAAACCAGAATTATAGATAAAAATAGTAGCAAAGTTTATTTTCAAGACAGCCTTAAAAATATGTTGCCACCTGATATAGAAACAACCATAGACGAATACCTAAAAGATAAATGCTTTGTTGTTAATTTCAAACAAATGAATAACCATATAAGAAGGCAGGGGCCACGATTACAAGAAAGCTTTGGGCTTATGTTCAAGGAAGATATAGAACGACAAAATTTTGAACTAAAATATTCAGAACTCAAAAAAAAAGAATCGACTTCTGCTACGAGTATTCTCTACTATCATCCCCCAAAAGATTTAAATCTACAAACTCCAAATATTGAAATCACTATCACAAAAATAAAAGCAGGTTATGGCATCGAATTAAGCACCGACAATCTCGCAAAAAATGTATATTTAAGTATCCCAAAAGAAGGGTTTTTTACAGACAACTACTTCGATTTAATTCCCGAAAAAAATAAATTAATAATTTTTGAAACCACAGAAATAATTGAGAACTTTGAAGAACAACTCAAAATAAAAAGTTTAATAGATTCACACAATTAAAACAAAATTAATCGTACTTTAGCAAAGCCCCAAACCCTCCAAAATAGACCCGATAGCAGTGGTATGGTGGCGGTGGATTGGGTAGGGGCGAACCCATCTGTTCACCCAAAACAAACGTAGGGGCGGACTCATGTGGTTGCCCAATAGCCACCATAAGAACGAATAGCGGGACCAAACCAAAACGACGAAGCAACAAACCGTTCTCTCCTAAAATATTAGAATTTAGAAATTAAAATTTAGTATTTTATCAAACCGTTCTCTCCAAAAAAAGGAGAATGTACAAAACAACCAAAATGAAAAAAGCATTACTCCTCATATTCCTGACCATCGCCCTACAAGTCCAGACCCAAGCCCAAACAGAATACGTCAATCCCTTCATCGGCACAGGCGGACACGGACACACCTTTCCAGGCGCAACCGTTCCCTTCGGCATGGTACAATTGAGTCCAGACACTCGACTCACAGGATGGGACGGATGCTCAGGCTATCACTACACCGACAAGGTCGTCTATGGATTCAGCCACACCCATTTAAGCGGAACGGGCGTTTCCGATTATGGCGACATTCTACTGATGCCCACCACAGGCAAAACTGTCTTTAATAATGGAGCGGACGAAAAAGCAGGCTATCGTTCTCCCTTCTCCAAAGAAAACGAAAAAGCCGAAGCAGGATATTACACAACTTATTTAGACAAATACGACATCGCCGTCGAACTCACCGCCACCGAACGAGCAGGATTCCACAAATATACTTTCCCAAAAAACGACAAAGGAAACATTTTAATAGATTTAGAACACCGAGACAAAGTAATCAACTCAGGAATTACGAAAGTCAGCGACACCGAAATCGAAGGTTTCCGCTTATCTAAGGCATGGGCAGAAGAACAACACGTTTATTTTGTCATACAATTTTCACAACCCTTTCAAAAAATGGAAGTGGAGACGGAGGGCAAAGCCGAAGTCGTCGCAGGAGAAAACATCAAAGCAAACTTAGAATTTGACCTCAAAAACAATAAAGAAATTTTGGTGAGAGTCGGTATTTCAAGCGTGAGCATCGAAGGCGCAAGAAAGAACTTAGAAAAGGAAATCAATCATTGGGATTTTGAAAAAACAAAAAAAACAACACAAGAAAAATGGACAAAAGCCTTGAGCAAAATCGACATTGAAGGGGGAACAGACGACCAAAAAACCGTTTTTTATACCGCACTCTACCACACCATGATTGCCCCCAATTTGTTTATGGACGTTGATGGAAAATATCGGGGAACAGACCTCAAAATCCATCAAGCCAAAGACCACACACACTACACCATATTTTCCCTATGGGACACCTATCGAGCGACGCATCCACTATACACGCTCATCGAACAAAAACGCACCAACGACTTCATCAAAACCTTCATCGCCCAATACGAAACAGGTGGACAATTGCCTGTATGGGAATTATCAGGAAATTATACAGGCTGCATGATTGGCTATCACGCCGTTCCCGTCATCGCCGATGCCTACCTCAAAGGAATCCGAGATTATGACGAAAACAAAGCTTTTGAAGCTATGATACACAGCGCAGAACAAGACAAATTGGGCTTAGAGGGCTACAAAAAATACGGTTTTATTCCTGCCGAATCAGAAGCAGAATCCGTCTCAAAAACCCTCGAATACGCCTACGATGATTGGTGTATTGCACAAATGGCAGCGGCCATCAACGAAGAGGAAGACCTCTACAAAAGGTATTTGCAACGAGCGCAATACTACAAAAATATCTATGATTCATCCACAGGATTTATGCGAGGACGCATGGACAATGCATGGGTTGTGCCCTTTGAACCAGCCGAAGTAAACTACCACTATACAGAAGCCAACGCATGGCAATATAGTATGTACGTTCCACAAGACATCACAGGATTGATGAATATAATGGGCGGAAAAGAAAAATTAGAAAAGAAATTGGACGACTTGTTTACCGCAAATTCCGAAACATCAGGAAGACACCAAGTAGATATCACAGGACTCATCGGTCAGTACGCACACGGGAACGAACCAAGCCACCACATGGCATACCTTTATAACTATCTGAACAAACCCCACAAAACCCAAGAAAAAATCCGTCAAATCATGGACGAACTCTATTTCAACGCACCAGACGGATTATCGGGAAACGAAGATTGTGGGCAAATGTCCGCTTGGTACGTATTGAGTGCAATAGGCTTTTATCCAGTCACACCAGGCAGCGAAGACTACATCATCGGTTCCCCACTTTTTGAGAAAGTAACGCTCCACTTAGAAAACGGAAACGATTTCGTCATCGAAGCAAAAAACAACAATCCCCAAAACAAATACATCCAATCCGCCCAACTCAACAACACGCCACACGAAAAATCTTACATCACCCACAGCGACCTCATGAAAGGCGGAAACCTCACCTTCACCATGACCAACAACCCAAAAAACGAATGGGCAACCAATGATAAAAACATCCCAACATCCACCATAAACAAACACCTCATCGTCACTACACCCATCATCACCAAAGGAAAAAAAGCCTTCTACGAAGAAAACGAAATCGAACTAAACACCCTCACAAAAGACGCTGAAATTTACTACACTTTAGACGGAACAAACCCCACCACAAAATCCCAAAAATACACAAAACCCTTCACCATCAAAGACGATTGTACCCTCAAAACATTCGCAAAAAAAGAAGGAGTAGGAGAGAGCGCAACCATCGAAACAAACTTCGTCAGAATCAGAAAACACCGCACCATCAAACACAACACAGCATACGGAAAACAATACGCAGCAGGCGGCAACAACGCCCTCGTCGATGCATTAAGAGGCGGCAAAGACTACCGAACAGGCACATGGCAAGGATTTGAAGGCGTGGACATCAATGCCATCATCGACTTAGGCAAAAAAGAAGCCATCACCAAACTCACCATCGGCTTCCTCCAAGACGAAAACTCATGGATATTCATGCCCGAAACCGTCACCTTCTACACCTCCAACGACGGCAAAAACTTCAAAGAAATCGGTTCAATCCAAAACAACATCAGCCCCAAAGAAAAAGGCACACAACTCAAAGACTTCACCCTCCCCACAAACACCCAAGCCCAATACCTAAAAGTCATCGCAAAAAACAGGGGCATCTGTCCCGAATACCACAAAGGCGCAGGCGGCAAATCTTGGATCTTCGCCGACGAAATCATCATCAAGTAGAGACAAATGTAGGAGGCACCCGTCCTACTCGTCCCTTGTCACACGCCCCATCGTCCCCAAAACTACCTAACAGGCAACCGCTCCAAATCCCCAGGCGTATCCACCGAAATACTCTCCCGCTCCGTCACCGCCGTCTGAATCACAAACCCATGCTCCAACCAACGCAATTGCTCCAAAGACTCCGCCTTCTCCAAAGCAGACCGACGCAGTTTCGCAAGTTCCCTAAGCGTCTTCGTCCGATATCCATACAGCCCAATATGCTTAAAATAAGTATGTTCCTTCAGCCAATTCGCCTTTCGCACCCCCCGAAAATAAGGAATCGGCATCCGACTAAAATACAGCGCCATATCATACGCATTCGTCACCACCTTCACCACATTGGCATCAAACAAAACCTGCTCATCCTCAATCCGCTTCACCAACGTCGCAATCTCTACCTTAGGATCATCAAAACAATGATGCACCAAACTAATTTGCATCGGATGAATAAACGGCTCATCGCCCTGAATATTAATCACAATATCAGGTATCTTTCCCTCCTGTTTTTCCAACAAATCCACCACCTCCGCACACCGTTCCGTCCCACTAAGATGCAAATTAGACGTCATCAATACCCCATCCGCAAACTCCTTCACATGTGCAAAAATCCGCTCATCATCCGTCGCCACAATCACCCGATCCAGCCCCTTATACTTCTTCGCCTGCAAATACACCCGTTGC
>ENA-ORXM01003814-ORXM01003814.1-marine-metagenome-genome-assembly--contig:-NODE-3814-length-14287-cov-3.246235_pt1 | contig 14287 bp, 13 predicted proteins | sample MGYA00237867_ERZ511480 | MGnify/ENA primary metagenome ERZ511480 (study PRJEB26309, sample SAMN06266103) | marine metagenome | isolation source: Algal blade | place: United Kingdom:Sidmouth, United...
GGACTCCCCGGGCGGGGGCGGGCTCACCGCCCCGTCGCGCCGCGGCCCTCAGTAGAACTCGAACAGGATGTCCGAGACCTGCTCGTCGAGCCGCTCCATCGCGGCCTCCGGCGACTCCTCGCCGTCGAGAGCGGTGCCGATCGCGTCGGCCATGGCGCGCTCGATCTCGGCCGCCTGCATGACGTTCGGCTGGGTGACGGCCCGATCCTCCTCGAGCGCCCGCACGTAGGGGGCGGTGAACGCGTCCGGCTCACCGAGCGCGGCGAGATCGGCGGCGTTCGCGGTCAGCGCGCCGAGCTCGGCGAGCATCTCGCCGACGCAGGACGGGCCACCCTCGCTCGCGGCCGACTCGGGCGAGTTCGCCCAGCGGATCAGCTCCCAGGACTCCTCCTGCACGTCCGACCCGGAGTCGACGCCGAAGAAGAACGCGTACTGCATCGTCCGCCAGTCGTCGCCGAACGGTACGGGGGAAACACGCGTGGCCGACTCGAAGTCTTCCCCGAAGCCGGCACGGATGTCCGATTCCAGCCAGTTGGCCATGATGATCATGCCGATGCCGCCAGCGGGGAAGTCGTAACCGTCGACGGAGCGGTCGGTGACGCCCTCGGCGACGAGGGTGCGGAAGTCCTCGAGCGCCGACACCGCCTCCTCGCTCGCGAGGTTCGTGCCCTCGAAACCCTCCTCGTAGGGATCGACGCCGGCGGAGAAGAGACGGGTGTAGAACGGGTGTACGAGTCCCGCGCCGCTCGAGGAATCGGCGAAGGCGAAGCCGGCTCGCTCGATCTTTCCCTGGGCGTCACGCGTGGTGATCTTCGAGGCGATCTCCCGAAACTCCTCGAAGGTCGCCGGTGGTGCGTCGTACCCCGCCTCCTCGAGCAGCTGCATGTTCGAGACGAGCATGTAGGCGCTCACCTCGGTCGGTACGCCCCAGAGCGTGTCCTCGATCGTCGCCGCCTCGACCGTCGCCCCGGCGTAGCTCTCGACGACGAAGTCGCGCACGGTCTCGGGCGGCTCGGCCAGCACGCCGTTGTCGACGAGCTGAGCGCCCCAGATGGAATAGAGATGGTAGATGTCCGGGGCCTGTCCGCCGAGGCGCGAGGTCAGCACGGTCTGCAGGTAGTCGCCGTAGGAGAGCTGCTGGTAGTTCACCTCGATGCCCTCGTTGGCCGCCTCGTAGCGCTCGAAGCAGGCGAGCAGCGGCGCCGCCTGATCCTGGCTGTAGTGCATCGCGACATCGATGGTGCGAGTGTCCTGCGCCGAGGCGAGACCGGCGCAGGCACTCAGGGCGAGGGCGACGGCCGCGACCGTCGGTGCGGATCGATCGGGCACGGCGGGCGGGGCCGGGGGACGGGCCTTTCGGGCGCGAACGAAGAGGGCACGGGGGCAGAGAGGCATGGTGGGTCGGTGAGCGATGGGGCGGGGACATCGAGGTTGGCATCGGCCGCCGGGGTCGGCTGCCCGCGGCAAACGCCATGTGAAAAATCTCTAGCCCGCCGTGCAGGAATCGTCGTCGCGTGATCCACGGCGAACGCTGGCCCGTGTGCTCGTCGACGGGCGGATCTCGAGCGGTCTGTCGTCGAAATCGGACGCGCCCGTGCAGCTCGTGAGACGTGGCTGACGACAGCAGGGCCGACAGCGGCAAGCGCGTCGCCAGCTCGATACGGTACGCGTCCGAATTCGCGTCGAAGAAGCTCGGGCTCGACGCGGCGACGGAGACCGGATTGGAGAAGGTTCGCGGGGGCGCGAAGGGCGACGGTTCGAAGCGTCGCGTCGCGATCGATTGCCTGCTCGCCGAGGAGAGCGGCACGCTCGACGAGCGGCGCCGAGTCGAGGGCTTCCGCCGCCTCGCTCGGGCGGCCGCTCCCGCCAGAGGCAGAGGAGGCTCGTACTCGATCCCGGGCGGTCGGGCTGCGGCCATCGGACCGGCGGTCCCGATCCTCCCGTGCGGAGCCGGTGCGGGTGATCGGTACTCGTGCTCGGCTACACTACGTTCCGATCGGTGGCTCGTCCACCCCATCCGGACACCGTCATGACCCGACCCGAGGAACGCCCCGAGTGGCAGGCGCTCGCCGCTCACCGTGACGAGCTCGGCTCGACCACGCTCAGGGAGCTTTTCGCCGCCGACGGGAACGGTGGATCGGGCCGGTTCGATCGGTTTCGGTTGGAGGGGGCGGGACTCCTCCTCGACTTCTCGAAGAACCACGTCACCGAGCGCACCCACGAGCTCCTCGTCGCGCTCGCCCGCGCGAGCGGGGTGGAGGGCAGGCTCGAGGCGATGTTCCGGGGCGAGGCCGTCAACCCGACCGAGGGGCGGGCAGCGCTCCACACCGCGCTCCGGAACCGCTCCGACGAACCGGTCCTCGTCGGCGGCGAGGATGTCATGCCGGGCATTCGCGAGGTGCTGACGCGGCTCGGCGCCTTCGCGACGAAGGTGCGTGGCGGTGACTGGAAGGGGCACACCGGCGAGCCGATGACCGACATCGTCAACATCGGCATCGGCGGCTCCGATCTCGGCCCGCTGATGGCCGTCGAGGCGCTCGCCCCGTTCGGACACGAGCGCCTGCGCTGCCACTTCGTCTCCAACGTCGACGGCGCCCATCTGGCCTCCACGGTGAAGCGTCTGAATCCCGCCACGACGCTCTTCGTCGTCGCTTCCAAGACCTTCACGACCCAGGAGACGCTGGCCAACGCGCACTCGGCACGCGCCTGGTTTCTCGACTCGGGGGCAGGGGAGGGGGATATCGCCAAGCACTTCGTCGCCGTCTCGACCAATGCGGAGGCGGTCGGGGAGTTCGGTATCGACACCGACAACATGTTCGGTTTCTGGGACTGGGTGGGAGGGCGCTACTCGATCTGGTCGGCGATCGGCCTGCCGCTGATGCTCGCCATTGGGCCCGGGCGCTTCGAGCGTTTCCTCGAAGGCGGCTACGCGATGGACTGTCACGTGAGAGGCGTGCCGCTCGAGGAGAGCCTGCCGGTGACGCTCGCGCTGCTGACGGTCTGGTACACGGCGTTTCGTGACACGCGGAGCCATCTCGTCGCCCCCTACGAGCAGTACCTGCACCGCTTCCCGGCCTACCTCCAGCAGCTGACGATGGAGAGCAACGGCAAGAGCGTGCACGTCGACGGCTCGAGCGTCGGCATCCCGACCGAGCCGGTCGTCTGGGGCGAGCCCGGCACCAACGGCCAGCACGCCTTCTTCCAGCTCGTCCACCAGGGTACCCACGTCATCCCGACCGATTTCATCCTCGCCCTCGAGAGCCTCTCGCCGGTCGGCGAGCACCACGAGCTGCTGATGGCCAACTGCTTCGCCCAGAGCGAGGCGCTGATGAAGGGCAAGACCCGTGACGAGGTCGTCGCCGAGATGCGGGAGGCGGGCAAGGACGAGGAGGCGATCGAGCGCCTGGCCGATCACCGCACCTTCCCCGGCGACCGGCCGAGCAACACCCTGCTGGTGCAGCGGCTCGACCCGTACACCCTCGGCGCGCTGATCGCCCTCTACGAGCACAAGGTCTTCGTCGAAGCGGCGATCTGGGACATCAACCCCTTCGATCAGTGGGGGGTCGAGCTCGGCAAGCAGCTCGCCTCGACCGTCGTCGACGAGATTCGTTCGGGCACTACCGTGACCTCGCACGACAGCTCGACCAACGGGCTGATCAACCACGCGCTCCGCCAGCGAAATCTGCAGGCGTCCTGAGTGACGTTCGCGGGCCGCCGTCGACCTCGACCGAGCGCGCGGGGCGCGCCCGAGGGCTCCCGCGCGACGAAGCGAGAACTGTATACTTGACCGGTAGCAAGGCGCCGGCGACAGTCACGAACACGGAACCCGTCCACCCATGGCCAAACGCAAGGCTCGCTCCGCGATCGCGGAGGAGATCGAGGAGCTCGCTGTCTCCGCGTCCACCGAGAAGGCTTACCTCGACTACTCGATGTACGTCATTCTCGACCGGGCGCTGCCCCACGTCGGTGACGGGCTGAAGCCCGTCCAGCGGCGCATCGTCTACGCGATGAGCGAGCTCGGACTCTCCGCCGCCTCCAAGCACAAGAAGTCCGCCCGCACCGTCGGCGACGTGCTCGGCAAGTTCCACCCGCACGGGGACAGCGCCTGCTACGAGGCGATGGTGCTGATGGCGCAGCCCTTCACCTACCGTTACCCGCTGGTCGACGGGCAGGGCAACTGGGGTTCGCAGGACGATCCGAAATCCTTCGCCGCGATGCGCTACACCGAGTCGCGGCTGACGCGCTTCTCGAAGACGCTTCTCGAGGAGCTCGGTCAGGGCACGGTCGATTTCGTGCCGAACTTCGACGGCACGTTGAGCGAGCCGGCGCTTCTGCCCTCGCGTCTGCCGCACATCCTGCTCAACAGCACCACGGGTATCGCGGTCGGCATGGCCACCGACATTCCGCCGCACAATCTCGGCGAGATCGGGCGTGCCTGTATCCACCTGCTCGACAAGTCGCGTGCCACGCTCGACGATGTCCTGCAGTACGTCGAGGGCCCGGACTACCCCACCGAGGCGGAGATCATCTCGCCCCCCGAGGACATCCGGCGTATCTACGAGACGGGGGGCGGGGGGCTTCGCGCGCGGGCGGTCTATCGGCGGGAGAAGGCGAGCGGCGACATCGTCGTCACGGCCCTGCCGTTCCAGGTGTCGGGCTCGAAGGTGCTCGAGCAGATCGCGGCGTCGATGAACGCGAAGAAGCTGCCGATGGTCGAGGACCTGCGCGACGAGTCCGATCACGAGCACCCGACCCGGCTCGTCATCACCCCGAGGAGCAACCGCGTGGACGCGGACGCGCTGATGCAGCACCTGTTCGCGACGACCGACCTCGAGCGCACCTACCGCGTCAACATGAACGTCATCGGGCTCAACGGGCGTCCGCAGGTGAAGCCCCTGTTGCCGATGCTGCGCGAGTGGCTGGCGTTCCGGACCGAAACGGTGCGCCGGCGGCTCCGCTGGCGGCTCGACCGAGTCGAGAAACGGCTGCACGTCCTCGCCGCGCTGATGATCGCCTACCTCAACATCGACGAGGTCATCGCGATCATCCGCGCCCACGCCGAGCCGAAGCCGGTGCTGATCAAGCGCTTCGGCATCGACGACGTGCAGGCCGAGGCCATCCTCGAGCTCAAGCTCCGTCACCTCGCCCAGCTCGAGGAGATGAGGATCCGCGGCGAGCAGGACGAGCTGGAAAAGGAGCGCGAGAAGCTCGAGGCGACGCTAGGCAGCGAGCGGCGCATGAAGACGCTGATCAAGAAGGAGCTGCAGGCGGACATCGACACCTACGGCGACGAGCGCCGCTCCCCGATCGTACGCCGCGACGCGGCGATCGCGATCGCCGACGCCGAGCTCGTCCCGAGCGAGCCGATCACGGTGGTGCTCTCCCAGCGCGGCTGGGTGCGGGCCGGCAAGGGGCTCGATGTCGACCCGCGGGCGCTCGCCTACAAGTCGGGCGACGCGTTCCAGAGCGCCGCGCGAGGGCGAAGCAACGGCACGGCGCTGTTCCTCGACTCGACCGGCCGTGTCTACGGGGTCGCCGCCCACGGCTTCCCGTCGGCACGGGGGCTCGGCGAGCCGATCAGCGGTCGGTTGAAGCCGCCGGACGGGGCGCGCTTCCTCTCGGTCATGATGGGCGCCGACGAGGACCGCTGGCTGTTCGCGACCGACGCGGGGTTCGGTTTCGTCGCCCGTCTCGGGGATCTGATCAGCCGAAACAAGTCGGGGAAGGCGGTCATCAGCGTTCCGAGCGGCGCCGAGGTGCTGCCCGCGGCACCGGTGGTCTCCCTGACGGAGGATCTCGTCGCCGCGGTCGGCAGCGGTGGAAGCCTGCTCGTCTTCCCCGTCGGGGAGCTTCCCGAGATGGCACGCGGCAAGGGCAACAAGATCTTCAATATCCCCGGTCCCCGCTTCGCCGCGGGCGAGGAATCGATGGTCGCCGTCACCGTCGTGCCGCGTGGCGGCAAGCTTCGGGTGGAATCGGGCAAGCGTCACACGTTGATCCGTCACGCCGAGCTCGAGGACTACCTCGGCGCTCGGGGTCAGCGCGGTCGCAAGCTCCCGCGGGGCTTCCAGAGCGTCGCGTCACTGTCCGTGGTGCTCTGACGAGCCGTATGTAAAGAATCCTCCGCCGCGATTGCCGAGTACCGTGCAGGTCGCTATGTTGGCCTGATCACGGTACGACGAGAGAAGACCGATCCGATGACCCGTATCCTGCTGTTCCTGACCACCAACTTCGCGGTGCTGATCGTCTTCAGCATCATCACGTCGATCTTCGGGCTCGACCGGGCGATCGGGCAGAGCAACGTCTCGTTGGTGATCTACGCGGCGCTGTTCGGCTTCGTCGGCTCCTTCGTGTCGCTGTTCATGTCGAAGTCGGCGGCGATCCGGTCGATGCGGGTGCACGTCATCACCGAGCCGACGAACGAGACCGAGCGCTGGCTGCAGTCGACCGTGCACGCCCAGGCGAAGGAGGCCGGTGTGGGGCTTCCGGATGTCGGCATCTTCGACTCTCCCACGCCGAACGCGTTCGCGACGGGTTGGAACAAGAACGACTCGCTGGTCGCCGTCAGCACGGGCCTCCTGCAGACCATGAAGCGCGAGGAGGTCGAGGCGGTGCTCGGTCACGAGGTCGCCCATGTCTACAACGGCGACATGGTCACGATGGGTCTGATCCAGGGTGTCCTGAACACCTTCGTCATCATCTTCAGCCGTGTCCTCGGCGGCATGATCGACGCGGCGCTGCGGGGCAATCGCGGTGGCGGGGGTTACGGGATGGGTTTCCTTCTCGGAAACCTTCTCGGCAACGTGATCTTCGGGGCGCTCGCCAGCCTGATCGCCGCGTGGTTTTCCCGTCAGCGCGAGTTCCGCGCCGATGCCGGCGGAGCGCGGCTCGCCGGGCGCGCCAACATGATCGGTGCGCTCGCGGCGCTCAAGGGCGGTGGGGAATCGCGCCTGCCGGCGAACCTGCAGGCCTTCGGCATCAGTGGCGGTGGGCGGATCGCGACACTGATGGCGACGCACCCGCCGCTCGATGTGCGCATCGCCCGGTTGCGCGAGGAGGAGGCAGCGGGCGTCTGACGAGGGGGGGCGGAGCGGCCCAACCCACCGGCCGCCACCTCGGTATACTGCGTCGCGCCGAACGAGGCGATCCGACAGCACGGAACAGAGCATGGCGAACCACAGCACCAACGAATTCAAGGGCGGATTGAAGATCATGCTCGACGGCGATCCGCACGCCATCGTCAGCAACGAGTTCGTCAAGCCGGGCAAGGGACAGGCGTTCACCCGCACGCGTGTCAGGAACCTCAAGACCGGGCGTGTCGTCGAGCGGACGTTCAAGTCCGGTGACACGGTCGAGTCCGCCGACGTCATGGATACCAAGATGCAGTACCTCTACAGCGACGGCGAGGCTTGGCACTTCATGGATCCCGATACCTACGAGCAGCTCGAGGCCGGCAAGGCCGCGATCGGCGACGCTCACCTGTGGCTGCTCGACGGTGCCGAGTGCGAAGTCACGCTCTACAACGGCCAGCCGCTCGCCGTCACCCCGCCCAATTTCGTGGAGATGGTGATAAAGGAGACCGATCCCGGTCTGCGCGGCGACACGGCCACCGGGGGTACCAAGCCCGCTCACATGGAGAGCGGAGCGGTCGTCAAGGTGCCGCTGTTCATCGAGGAAGGGGAGAAGATCCGCATCGACACGCGCACCGGCGAGTACGTCTCCCGGGTCAAGTAGCCCTACCGTGCCGCGCGCGTCGTCCCGCCACCGCTGACCCACTCCCCGGCTCGTCTCAGAGGATGCCCGCGAGAGACGATCGTCCGTGAGCGGCGGGGCGAACGACTGGCCCCCCGGGGCGGACCTCGCACGGCTGCGTCTGGTCGCGGAGCTGCGTGCCGACATTCGCGCCTGGATGGCGGAGCGGGACGTGCTCGAGGTGATCACTCCGGTGCTCTCCGCCGCCGCATCGGTGGACCGTCATCTCGACTCCTTCGCCACGGTGCCGGTCGAGACGGGAGGTGCCCCGCGTTGGCTGCAGACATCCCCCGAGTATCCGATGAAACGTCTGCTGGCCGCCTACGCGGTCGATCTGTACCAGATCGCCCCCGTGTTCCGTGCCGGCGAGCGGGGGCGATTCCACAACCCCGAGTTCACGATGCTCGAGTGGTATCGCGTCGGTATGGATCACGTGACGTTGATGGAGGATGTCGCCTCCTTGCTCGAGCGGCTGTGGCGTCGCGCGGGACGCGCCTGGCGCGCGCCCGAGCGGCGAAGCTGTCACGATCTCGTCGACGCCGTGCTCGGCGCCGGGGCATGCGCCGGCACGGCGAAGGAACCGTTCGTCGACCCGGACCGCGTGCGCGCGCACTTCGCAGCTCGGGGGCGCTCGTTTCCCGAGTCGGTCGGTGACGATGCCGACGCCGCCTTCGAGCTGCTGCTCGACGAGTTCGTGCTGCCGGAACTGCCGGACGATCGCGTGACCTTCCTGCACGGATGGCCGCCGTCCCGGGCGGCGCTCGCCCGCGTCGGACACGACGAGCTCGGAAGGATGGTCGCCGAGCGCTTCGAGCTCTACGTCGGCACGCTCGAGCTCGGTAACGGTTACCACGAGCTCGCCGACGCCGCCGAGCAGCGCATCCGTTTCGAGCGCGAGCTGGAGCGGCGCCGAGCCGGCGGGCGCGAGACGCCGCCCGTCGACGAGCGTCTTCTCGCCGCGCTCGCCGCCGGGCTGCCCGACTGCGCCGGCGTCGCGATCGGCCTCGAGCGACTTGCGATGGTGCTCGGAGGCGCCGCGCACATCGACGAGGTGCTCGCGTTCGGATTCGAGCGTGCCTGAGACCGAGACCGAGACCGAGGAAGAGGGCGTGCCGATCGACGGTATCGAGTGTTCGAACGAGATCGGTGGTGGTTCGTCCGAGGACGTGCTGCGGGTGTCGGACACGGGGCGGGCCGCGCTCGACGAGCTGTTCGAGCCAGCGGGGCTCGCGCTCGAGACGGTGCCCGCCGCTGCGCCGATTCCCGGTAGTCACTGGGGCGACGAGGAAGCGGGCCTGATCGGGCACACGCTCTACCTGCGCGAGGACACGCCCGTGCACTCGGTGTTGCACGAGGGCTGCCATTGGTTGCTGATGGACGAGTCGCGGCGGGCGCGGTTGCACACCGACGCCGGCGGCAGCGCGGCGGAGGAGAGCGCGGTCTGCCGCCTGCAGATCCTGCTCGCCGATCGGGTGCCGGGCATGGGCCGCGCGCGCATGCTCGCCGACATGGACCGCTGGGGCTACTCGTTCCGCCTCGGTTCGGCGGCGCGCTGGTTCGTCGAGGACAGCGAGGATGCCCGCGCCACGCTCGCCGGCCATGCCGAGCGGCTCGCCGCCGTGCTCGACGGCGTCGAGCTCGAACAGGACGCCGTCGCCGAGCGTGCCGTCCCTCCTAGCGCGCCGTCGGGTGGGTGATCGTGCCGATCGCCTCGCCCATCCGCACGGAACCGTCCGGAGCGAGCGCCGGGTCCCACTCGGTCGCGTTCTCGAGCACCACCACCACGGTCGAACCCATGTTGAAGCGGCCCATCTCGGCGCCGCGCTCGAGCTGCATTCGCCGCGCCGCGGCGTAGTCGACGCGGGAGATCGTACGGCCCGCCGGCGGCGTGACGAGCCCGTGCCAGACGGTCTCGATCGCCGCGACGTTGACCGCCCCCACGAGCACCACGGCCATCAATCCCTCGGCGGTCTCGAACAGCGAGACGACACGTTCGTTGCGGGTGTAGAGCCCGTCGAGGGCGCGCACGACGTGCGGGCCGACACCGTACAACCGCCCCGGCACGTGCGTCTGGCTGAGGAGGGTGCCGGCCCGCGGCATGTGCACACGGTGATAGTCGCGCGGCGACAGATAGATCGTCGCGAAGCTTCCGTGCCCGAGCCGCTCGGTCGCCTCACCGTCCCCACCGAGCAACTCGAGCAGCGAGTAGTCCCGCCCCTTCGCCTGCAGAAGCCGCGCGTCGGCCACCCGTCCGAGCGCCGAGAGCCGCCCGTCGGCGGGGCTTGCGATGGCGTTCGGATCGTCCGGGAGGGGGCGCGCACCGGGCTTCAGCGCACGGGTGAAGAACGCGTTGAACGTTGGATAGGCGTCCAGATCGGGCTCGGCGGCGTCGTCCATGTCGACATCGAAGGCCCGCGCGAAGCGACGGATCGTCGGCCGCGCGAGTGCGCGACGGCGTGTCAGCGAGAACACCGCGCGCGACAGCAGGTGCTGCGGCAGGGGGTGCAGGGCGAGGGTCTTCAGCCGATCGGCCGCGCTCGCCGGCGATGTCATGACCCGTGCGTGGGTGCGCCCGTTCATCGGCGGAGTGCTCAGTTGAGCGCCGTGCGGATCGCCACGTAGTCGGCGACGATGGTGTCGAGCTCGTGCGGGGCGCTGAACTTCGCCCGGACACGGCGTTCGGGATCGACGAGCAACATCGCGGCGGTGTGATCGACGACGTAGGCTTCGGGGTGCTCGTCGTTGGCCGTGAAAGCGGCGACGATGCCGAGCTCGCGGGTCAGCGTGTGGATGTCGTCGAGCTCGCCGGTGACACCGACGAAGTCCTCGTCGAAGAAGGCGACGTACTCCTTCATCTTGGCGGCGGTGTCTCGTACCGGATCGACGGTGACGAACAGAACCTGCATCGGTTCGACCTCCCGTCGTTCGAGCTCGGTGACCACGTCCTTCATGACCGAGAGCGTCAACGGGCACACGTCGGGGCAGTTCGTGTAGCCGAAGAACATCAGGCTCCAGCGCCCTTCGAGCACCGCCTCGCTCAGCGATTCGCCGTCGACATCCCTCAGCGCGAACGGCGGGACGGTGCGGAAGTTCGTCGGCAGGATCTGCGAGCGCTCGAGCGTCGCCTGCAGCGTCTCGAGCTCGGCCGCTTCGGCGGTGCTCCGCGCCGTGTCGACGGCCACGTCCGATGCCGCTCCGCCGCCGCCCCGAAGGGCGACGAAGGCGCCCGCGGCGAGCGCGGCGAGCGCGACCGCGACCATCGGCAGCGCGCGGGTGGGGGAGGAAGATCGTTTCGGCGCGCTCATCGGCATCCGGTTCGGGGGAGGTGGAGAGCCACTCCGGGGCGGTGGTCCCGGTGTACGGCCGCCCAGTATACTGCTCCGCTCGACGGCTCTCGCGAAACACGATCGACATGCCCGGACGAGCGCGGCGGTGAGCGCCGAGGAGGACCAACGATCCGCCGCCGCGCGAGCGGTCGGGGAGACGGTCCGCGCGTCGGCCGCAGGGGCCACGGGGAGTTTCGCCGCGGCGCTTCCCGAGCACGGACCGCTGCCGCTCGGGAAGGCGATCCGGATCGCCGCGGCGGCGTTCGACGAGGCCGCTCTCGCCTACGGGCACGGCACCGACAATGCGATCGACGAGGCCAGCTGGCTGCTGCTCGAGACGCTCGGGCTGTCGCCGAGCATCGCCCCCGACTACGAGCGGCCGCTCGATGCCGAGGAGCGGCGGCGCTGCAACGCGCGGCTCGAACGGCGCATCGTCGGGCGCGTGCCGACCGCCTACCTCGTGGGCACCGCCTGGTTCGCCGGTCATGCCTTTCTCTCGGACCGGCGGGCTCTGGTGCCGCGATCGCCGCTCGCCGAGCTCGTCACGAACGACTTCTTCGGGCTGCTCGACGGGCGCTCCGCGCCGCGTGCGCTCGACCTGTGCACGGGGGGCGGCTGCATCGGCATCAGCTGCGCGCTGGCACGGGAGGACATCCTCGTCGACGCCAGCGATGTCTCGATCGAGGCGCTCGAGCTGGCCCACGAGAACGTCCTCCGGCACGGCGTGGAAGGGCGGGTGCGGCTCCTCGAGGGCTCGCTGTTCGAGCCGGTGGAGGGGCCTTACGATCTGATTCTCTCGAACCCGCCCTACGTCGACGCCGAGGATCTCGCGAGCATGCCGGCGGAGTTCTCCCACGAGCCCGAGCTCGGCCTCGCCGCCGGCGCCGACGGGCTCGATCTCGTGCGGCGCATGCTCGCGGAGGCGGCCGAGCACCTGGCCCCCGGTGCGACGCTGGTCGTCGAGGTGGGCAACAGCGCACCGGCGGTCGCGGCGCTGTGGTCCGAGGTGCCGTTCGAATGGTTGGAGTTCACGGCCGGGGGGGAGGGCGTGTTCGCAATCGCACGCGAGGCGCTGCTCGCCCATGCAGCGACGTTCGAGCGCACGCGCCGATTCGGAACCGGCGGTTCGAGCACACGGGCGTAGAGCGGCGAGCCGGCGCCGTGTTCGGGACGCGGTCGATCTCAGGCGGCGGCGCCGTCGAGCTCGTCGACGATCAGCTCGAACATCCGCTCGGCGAACCGATCCCACTCGGCGTTGCCGCGGTTGCTCTCGTTGTCCGGCATCGACAACCGGATCTTCACCAGCGTGCCGTCGTGCTCGGTCTGGTAGAGCAGCGTGTACGAGGCGAGGTTCCGCCTGAGGTACGTCGCCTGCACCCGAGCGGTGGTGCGTATGCCCCGCGCGCGGGTCGCGGCGTTGATGACGTTGAAATTGGTGTAGAGACCCCGGCGAACGGCCTCGCCGATCGCCTCCATCGTCGCGCGGGTCGAACCGAGGACGAGCCTCTCGTGGTCGAGCGCTCGGTTCTCTTCGGCCACCGGGTAGACGTAGACGTCGGCGACGCGGTGCTTGCGCTTGTTGGCGAAGCGCAGCGAGTAGCCGCCGGAGTCGTCCTCGAAGTGGCGAAACCCCTCGTAGGCGAACGAGCCGACGCTCGCCGGCAAGGTCTCGACGAGGGGGGGCGGGTTCGAATCGGGCTCGTCCGCCGCCGGGGCACGCGAGGCGCAGGCGGTCGCGGCGATCAGCAGGACGACGAGCGAGCAGAGACGAAACAGGGGCATGGGTCGGTCCGAAGGCTTTGCCTGCCTTGCCGAACCGCAAGAAGTAGGCCCGCGCGTCCCGAGCGAGCCGCTCGGCGGATTGCGGCGCTCCGTCGTGTGAGACCGTTCAGGTTTCGTCCCGCTCGCTTCCGAGTCCGCCACCGGCCCGGACCAGCGCGAATCGCGGCACGGTGCGTCCCCGCACCTCCACCGTGCCCGTGAACAGCTCGAGCGGGCGAACCCACAGACCCCGCTCGCCGTAGAGCGCTCGGTAGAGCACGAGCCACTCTTCGCTCTCGCTGTGCCGTACGCAGCCGAGCACGCGGTAGTCCGAGCCCTTGTAGTGACGGTAGAGGCCGGGTTCGGGGCAGGGCGGGCGTTCGCTGGCTACACTCTCTCGCATGGATATCGGCCGCCTTCTCCGTCCGGTGCTCGTACTCGTTCTGTTGGTGCTGCTGCCGGCCTGCGCGACGACGCCACCTCGTGACATCGATGACGTCTGCTCGATCTTCCGCGAGAAGCGCGGGTGGCACAAGGTCGCTCGGCAGGCCGAGGAGAAGTGGGGCACGTCGATGCACATTCCCCTCGCCTTCATGCACCAGGAGTCGCGTTTTCGGCACAAGGCGCGACCGCCGCGCAGGCAGTTGCTCGGCTTCATCCCCTGGCGTCGCCAGAGCTCGGCCTACGGCTACGCACAGGCGATCGACGGTACCTGGAGTGACTACATCCGCGCGACCGGCGAGTACTGGCGCGTGCGTCACGATTTCGCCGACGCTACCGATTTCATCCACTGGTACATCGGCGAGCTCGGTCGGCGCAACGGCATCGCGCCCACCGACGCGTCTTCGCTCTACATGAGCTACCACGAGGGCCCGGTGGGCTACGCGCGCGGGGATCACATGTCCAAGCCCTGGCTGCTCGAGGTGGCCACCGGCGTGCAGCGCCGATCGTGGCGCTACGCGGCTCAGTACGAGAGCTGCCGCGAATCGCTGGAGCCGGGATTCTTCGGGCGGCTCTTCGGAGGGGGGTGAGGCGATCGCGATCCTCGTTCGAGAGCGGCCGAGAGGAGCGCTTGGACGCTCTCGTTCGCTCCGCACCCGAGCGACCCCGAGCCGTCTATGATGAGGCGCCAAGCGAACGGAGGAGTGGTCAGCATGGGATTGGGAGAGATCGTCGGTAAGTTGTTCGGTGGTGGTGGCGGAGAGAAGGCGCCCGCCAGCGAGGCCGGGGAGCCGGTCGAGCACGAGGGCTACACGATCGTGCCCGAACCGATTCGCGAGGGCGGGCAGTACCGTACGGCCGGGCTGATTCGGCGGGAGCTCGACGGCGAGATGCGTCAGGTGCGCTTCATCCGCGCGGACAACAACGCCGACCGGCAGGGTGCGATGGACCACTCGGTCAGGAAGGGCATGCAGATCATCGCCGAGCAGGGCACGCGCATGTTCGAG
>ENA-ORXM01003816-ORXM01003816.1-marine-metagenome-genome-assembly--contig:-NODE-3816-length-14285-cov-14.136402_pt1 | contig 14285 bp, 9 predicted proteins | sample MGYA00237867_ERZ511480 | MGnify/ENA primary metagenome ERZ511480 (study PRJEB26309, sample SAMN06266103) | marine metagenome | isolation source: Algal blade | place: United Kingdom:Sidmouth, United...
TGATGAGTATTTTTAACGCAGAGATTGACTAATTCTATTATAATATAACCGACATTCTAATATTTAAATGGTATTAATCATAATTCTGAATCAATATGCTACACCAGAGCAATTATAAATATCATATATAAAATCTACCGTAATACATTAAAATTAATATTCAATTTTAGAATTTAAAGAAATAGAAACTACTTCAGTGTTTTGATCAATCAATAAGTGCAATTTAAAATTCATTTCCAGAATTAATAATACTTATCATGCACAATTAAATCTTAGCATCAATACTTAATTACTTTCTCAGTCCATGATAAAGCATCAGTATACAGAGCAATAAAGTACACACCTTGTTCAGTAAGCATGATGCCCTTATGGCAGTATTTACCTTGTAGAATCAGTCTGCCTTGTGAGTCTGTTACTTTGTACTGTAGGCCCAGAGGAGCTTTCTCAATATATACAATGTCTGTTGTAGGATTAGGATAAAGTACATTAGAGCCCTCTATCTCATCCTCTACACTAACTGACATGTATGTGCTATCACATGGATAATCAACAAACTTAAACAAGGATGTATCACTCTGAAAGCATCTAAGGATTGAGTTAAACTCAAAAAAATCGTCTATCTGTAAGCCGCCAGTTGCAAGATGTGGATGACTATAATTACTCCCGATGTTCTCATAAGCTTCAATAGTATATTCTGAGTTATATCCCCAAGTAGATCTGAAATAGAATTTATCAACAAATTTGCCATTAGATGTGAGTACTGTCTTGACAGAATCTCTGAATACTGAGAAAGAGTCTATCTCATTAGTTAGAGTATTATAATATGCAGAAGTGTAGCTCTCAGATCCAAAATCATACTGTAATTGATAATCGTCGAGATTACTATCATAAAAATAAATCTTTCGATCTTCTACACATAAGGTGTCACTTCTGGATATCAATCCTCTATCCATCACATAACAAGATCTATCATCTATTGTCAAAGTATCTGAAATAGAAATTTCCTCAAAAAACAACCTATTAAATAGCTCATTAACCCGCTCATAAGTCCACGTATCTCCGATGTTAAACTCTATGTCATCACCAAAATGCTTATTGACAATAACCGTATCGCTGCAGTTATCTTGGTAGCAGCCATTCTCATCGAGTGCAAGCACCCATATATACCTATCGTAAGGAGGTGTCTTTACAGAAACGGACTCACCTATCAGTAGTAAATTGCCATCATCATCCTCTATCATCTTATCCAACGAAGAATAATCATATCTGCCAGAAGCAGCTTCATTTTTTTCATTTGGAATCTGGAATCTCTTCAAATATCTTAACTCGCCTTCAGCGCTTAATCTCAAAATAAATCCCGCAGTACCTAATACTTCTGTATCAGGATACAATAGATCATTGACAAAACCCGATGCAATAATATCACCATTATCCGCCTCTATTATATCACTAACATTGTATGGTCGAGACCAAATCACAGAATCTCTAGGAAATACATACTGCCACATATAGTCACCTGTCTTATGATCTACTCTATACAATTCGCCAATGGGACCTCGATAATTACCTTGCAAAACATAATCACCATCAGACAATGTCAAAAACATACGTCTGCTGTGTCTTGTTAAATCCTCATAAGCAAGGTTCTTAATAATAGTACCCGAAGTATCAATTGTAACTATATGTAGAGTATCCTTAACTCCAGTCAACTGATCAGATTTCATATAGAAGCCTAAATTATTATCTCTGAATAATTGAAGATTATAAATTCGAGTTTCATCAGTGCCAAAATTATAGAGCCACTTATCTTCAATTTTAGTTAATGTAGAGTCAAGTTTTATTATATGCCCTAAGGGTATATCTTTAATTAGGTCTCTACCCTCACCCCAGAGATAAAAGTTATCATCATGGAAGAGTATTCCGTCATTATAGTATCGATTGTCATCATTCATATCATGAATAATGACGTCTAATAACTCAAGGTCTTTATTAAGTTTTAATATTTTTATACCGCTAAAATCATTTTGCTTATCATGACAGGATATATATAGCTCATCGCCTCTAACGGTCATAGTAGTGCCATTACCTATTCTATGATTTTCTATTACAGTTGCAACCTTATAGCTTTGAGATTCTGGCTGGATTTCTATAATTCCAATAAAAAAAGTATCCTCTCGAAAATGCTCAACACTTGCATATATCTTATCGTTAAATACGATGAGATCTTTTAAAGAATTAGTACTACCTATCTCCGTATCTATAAGTTGGCTATAGGTGGCTTGTCCTGAGAGATTGAAAAAAGTCATTGTTAAGAAAACAATACAAAATAGATTTTGCATAATAACCTGATTATTAAAGTTGGAATCGGTAAAGACCGATTCCAACTAACGTTGTTTAATTTATTTTATAATTACAAGTTTCTCTTGCTTTACTATCCGATCTCCAGTGCTTATCGCTATCACATATACGCCTTCAGATAAGGTACTAACATCTATTGATTCGCTATTATTCTTGATTTCATTCTCAAGAACTATCTTCCCTTGAAGATTATATATGATTACATCTAAATATACTAACTCTTCAGATGTAGTTACAAACACATTTTGACCAGCTGGATTTGGAAATATTAGGATGCCATCATTTGCTGTTACATCTTTTTTTATTGACCTAGGAGTTAACATATTAACTTCTGGAACAGGAGTTATTATTAGTTCGCCTGTAAAAAAGTAGTACAATGCTTTAGCATATGCTGAGTAGACATGGTGTTTTTCAGCTATAGCTCTTAGAGTAAGAACATCATCTTCAGAAGTATTATAATCTGATTGCATTCTGTTTAGATTTATTCTTTGAACAATTTTGAAATCGATCAATTCTATATTTGGCTCACCTCCAAGACTTTCAAGATATGTTTTTGCAGTGAGATAATTACCCTCCCTAAAATACGAGCCATAGATTAACAATTTTTCTTCTACATCAGTTGTCCCATTATATAAAGCTCTTGCTTGAGCAAATAATCCATCTTTAATTAGCTCTGAGAATTTCTTGTTAGAATGTCTACTTAGGCATCTCTCATAGAATGCTATAAGCCTATCCTTTTGTGCTTGAGTTAATAGATTACTATTCTGAATAGCATTTATCCGCTTATTCAATATATCTATCGCATGTTGTCTAAATTGTTCAGTTTCATATATAGCACATGGATTAAACCTAACGCCACCTGGACCGATACTTGACCCACAATTGTTAGCTTTAACTTCATCATCTGGTTCTAAACCAAAATTCCCAGTATTTAAAACGTTATAACAATCATCATTTTGATTGTCATTTTCATAATAGGTGAAAAAATCCATATCACCCTCTATATCTATTGCACTTCCGAGGACTCCTCCATGAGTAAAACAATTCCCTGCTGCGCCTTGATCTGTCTTTATTGCCACAAAGATATCATCATCAATATAAGCATCAGCTAAAGATGTATTAAAACAATTAGTGGTGAAATTATAGCCTCCATTTCCTCCAAATGGGTAAATCCCTATAGCGTTACCATTAAATGAATTATCAAAAACTTCATTATTTGGAAAACCATTTCCGGCACTTATTATACCAAAATCAGAATCAAAATCATTATTATAAGTGTAATAGGAATTATGATTATCCATAAACATTCCATAGAGTGTATTTCTAAAAGAGTTATCACTAATTACTTGCTGGCCGTTTGTTGCCCCAACACAATGCAGCCCTATATTTTGACCATTAAAAGTATTAGTTTCAATTAGACTTCCTTCTCCCGGGTAGGAATTAATAAGTAAAACATCGATATTTTCACTATTAAAAGTATTGCCAGATATAGATGAAAACGAACCATCAACTGTATGAATACAATCCCTGGATTGTCCATTGAATGTATTACCATCTACAGTTACTCCTAAGCAATTCCAGTTAGTGACACCCCACTTTCCACCATTTTGAGTATTATCTAATATTTGACTTGAATTGAATAACTGAGGGAAGGCCCCCATCTCACACATACGAGTACAATTATTGAATGTTGATTTTTCTATGAAAATTTTGGCGTTACCATTTCCTCCTAACAACCATCCACCAGATGGAGCAAAATTAGAAACTGCTGCTCCAGAAACATTTTCGATAAATGCTGAATTCTTAATTTCAATATCATAATCTGAGTTATCTCCTCCTACAACTTTGATCCCTTTCCACAATCCACAACTTGTTATAGTTGCTCCATCAACAACTAACTTTGCACCTTCCTCTACAAATATATGAGTCTCAGGCTCCATTTCGACATTACAAGTAATAGTTAAAGTTGCTCCAGCTTTCACTCTTATGTCATTATACACTCTAATGTCCATAGCCCACGTTTCATCTGAATTAATTTCAATAAGGTGATCAAGACCTGCTTCACAAGAAACGTATTTTCTTATATTCCTAGCCATTAAAGTTTTGTACACTTCTCTAATCTGACATCCAGAAAATGAAGTTCTAACTACCATATTGTTAGGCTTCATCACGTTTAAGCTACACCCTACGTGGGTTAGGTTTAAAAAATGTCCGTATTCATGTAACGCTCCTCCAATGCAAAAATTTAGGTAATCTGGTCTCCACCCTGGCCCAAAGGCATCAAGTCCATTTATATACCACATGTACATATCTGGTGCATGCCATCTTGCTTTAGAATCTATGTCAGAAGTGGGGAATCCACTATACCAGACTCCACCATAGTTATGAGAATAATTCATATTCCATAAGGGTACGGTTCCATTATAGTCGTAAAAAGCTGTCCCATCAGTAGTAATTACAAAATTAAATCCATCTGAATATCCTGGCATTTGGGACACTAAAGCATCTATACCTTCTAAATATACCGAATTCCATAAAGGAGATGGGGCCGATGCATCATTATTATGATCCCAAAAAAACTCATCTTCAACTTCAATAAAATTAGGCACAAACTCTATATGTGCATTGTCGTAATGGGCGGGATTTGTCGAACAATTACAACTTTCTTGAACTAAATTTTCTAATCTTTCATTGACACCCTCAAAAACATCATTAAGAAATGAAACGTGATCAGGATTACTCAATTGAAAATTTCCTTCTCCATTTTCATTTTGCATGATTATTACATTTGTATGAATTTTCAGTTTCTGAACACCCGCAGGAACCATATCCATGAGATGATTATTTACAAAGGTATTCATTGATGAAAAAGAACATGTAGCGGACCTACCACCTCCGTTTGCATAATGAGGTTGTTCAGGGGTTCCGCAACCAAATTCTAAATATTGAGCTTCTGAGGTTATACTGAATAATAGAATGATAGCAAAAAAAAGATAACACCTCTTGAGATAAGAGGATTCTAATGACAATTTATTGTCTGCGAGTCTGTAGGTCTGTAGGTCTGTAGGTCTGTAGGTCTGTAAGATAATTGCATAATGATATGTTTAAGTTAATTAATAACCAAATATAATAAGGGAATATCGAAAATTATTAAATTTAACTTATAGTAGAATGTAATAATATCAGAACACATCGATATCAGATCAATGTGTCGTGAATGAGTTACTTAATTAGCATCACTTACAATATAGTCCGAAATGCTAAATCAATTATTAGAATCTTTCTGCTCCTTCCCTGGCATCGATAAATAAAAAACATTCTGATACTTTTCTGATGCCTTCCTATTATTGTATTTACCATTTCTATAACCAATCATACTCAATAACATATCCCCTGTAACAATCGGTGATGCTCTATAGTAATTATGACCTGTCATGAGATCAGGCATATTATTATCATCTTTGACATTAGTCACGTCTATCGCATACACGTTATGTGGTAATACCAAGTTTTCTTTCGGGCCATCTAATCCAAATCGGCTTTGCTTATTGAGATTCTTACTGATACTTAATGTCATATCTCTATGGCTGAAATAAACATGTGTCCTATCTGCCAAATTCTGAATATTATATAAAGCAGAATCAATACTGAATACATCGATATCCCAATCTGGTGCAGCAACAATGATCTGATCAAAATAAGTTTCTAACCTATCGTTTTCACTGGCATAATTGACAATTTCTTTAAACAATTCTGTACCTAAAGAATGAGATATCAGATCTATTCTACTCCTTTTTTCAAATCCCAAATTAGCACCTTCAACAAAATCTAAAAAGATCCTAGCTATTGTGTCACTTATAGAATACAGCGTCTTCTTATTCTCTTTGTACTCCATCTTATTACCTGGCCACTTCATTGATATGATTCTCGCGATATCAGATTCTTCATGATCTATGTAAGCTTCTGATAGCAGCTTATATGCTTTATTAAAATTGACTCTACGTCCACCCCACATGCCGTGTATGTAGAACAACATTTGATTCTTAGAAGTATCTTGATTTGACATGTCATTGTGTAAGACTATCAAGAATGAGTCTAAGGATGCAGTCTGATATATCTGGCTATCTCCATTACTATCAGTAGTTTCTATTTCGTATACTGCATCTATAACACTATCTTGTGGACTGTCTATCAGTATGTTATATTGTACATCTTGATCATAGATGTCGGATTGGGCTAAGCAGCAATTAGCTAAAAACATTGCTACCAGAAGTGCCAGAATTTTTTCCATAATAGAGTAACGCATTATTAGTGTAATTAGATTTCGTAAAGGTGAAAATAACTTTACTATATTATATATTAAAAATTATAAGATCAGACAGCCAATAGTATTTCTATAAATAAAAGGTAAAAACAATTAGAAATAATCAATTAAGTTTGCTTCTAATAGCAACTTACAACAATGAAATCTGACGACATTATAGATGATCATCTTCCGGGTGATTATGAAGACATTACTTTCCCTTATGCGACTCAAGGCCAGAGATTTACTAATTATTTAATTGATTCTATCCTCAAATACATATTAACTGTATTTATTGCTATTTTAGTTGTAATCGTTTTGATGGATGATAACGCTTTTGAATCATTAGCTGAGATGGGAATATTAGGTGAAATTATTATAGGAGCAATCACTTCATTAATTTATTATTCATTATTTGAATATCTCTCTGATGGCAAAAGCATAGGCAAGTACATAACTAAAACCAGAGCTGTCAAAAACGATGGATCCCCGATGGAGTTTGACACCACAATGACAAGAACTTTATGCAGACTCATTCCATTCGATGCGTTTTCCTATCTGGGCAACAAAAAAAGTGGCTGGCACGATAGATTCTCTGACACTATAGTCATCAAAGATGCTGGCTGGAAAGAGTGGCAAAAACAAAGTCGAGAAATTGATTAGTCAAACTTATTACTATTCTAAAACAAAAGAAAAACGCTCCAATACATGCTGCCATTCGCCATCTACGTCTATGATTACATCATCAATGTAGATGGAAGATTCTTCATGAATATTTTGGAGGACTTTATTAAGTTCATAGGCTTTGGTAGATGTCGACTGATAGGCATGTATATTGTCTTGCTTATCTATTACATACATCGTAAATCGATTAACCCAGTACTCTTCTGAGTTAATTTTTATTTTGAGATTGGTTTTTCTATTATGATGAAATTGCTTTAAAGAAAAGTTATTGGAATTATCAAAAGAGTACATCTGACCCCATGATAACTGAATCTCATTCTCCTCTCCATCAAACTCTGGCAATCTATGTACATCGATATCATCTAATCCTGGAGACAATTCTATTATCTTCTTATCAGCCGAAAAATAATCTTCCTTATATTCTACGACACGATGCTTAGTCGTATAGTTAGGTATATGAATAATATCAAATTTAGATGCATCAGAGAATGCTGTAAGAATTTTTTCATTTTCTGGATTCATCCTGTCTAACTTGACAAGGGTCTTATCTCCAGCTTGATATATAATTTGATATTTACTGTCTTCTACTTTACCAGAAAACTTATCAGACAACTTAAGATTAGGCTCATAGAGATCATTGTACTCAGATAGAACATATGGGTAAATTACTGGAACAGCTCCATCTACACTTTTAATAGAATCGACATCTGATCCAAATTCTTCTATACTATATAAATACACATTCATTCCATCTCCATCGTCTAAAGACTGTATCCATTCCTTTAAAACACTATGATGATTAGATGATTTATAATCATAAAATAATCTCTCCTCTACGTGACTAATTGAGTTATTATTATACTCAAAAAACTCTCTTTCTATAAGTGGATTTTGCCAGAGGACCTCTGTGAGCTGCGTAGAATCTAAGACCACATCTCTCTTAGCGACAAGCTGAATGTGATAATTATCTAAGTCCAAATTAGTCGTATCACTTAAGTTATTAACCCAATTTCGCTTCTGTACCAATTCAAGGAGTCCATCTTTCTTTATAGGGATAATCTCTGTCATTGTCCTTCCAAAATTTTTAAAATTGGAACCATCATATAGCACACCATCATAGATATATGTTTGGAAAACAGTTGGTGTCTTAATATTTTGTTCACTAACCTCATAGACGAAATATACATCCAACAATCTATCTTCATGCAATAGGCTCAAATTCTCAATCAAGACTTTCTGAGGCTCTATATCACTTAGAATATCAGCCCACTTCTCACCATCGTAATTTTCATCGACCTTTACATTATGAGTATATGATTCTTCACCCTTTTGGAATGTAATATCAAATTGGTAATCATACCAATAATAGTTATTAGCAAACACCATTGGTTTTTTCTTTAGACTTTTTCTTAGTGACCATTTACTGACGCTGTCTTCATAATAAATTGTGCCATCGCCAGCCATTTCTTTTGGATCATTATTATACATCATACTTCCCCATCGGAATATGATCAAGTTTTTCTGTTGCTCTTCCGTTAATCCTACCATACTACTTGACAGCGGACCTTCAGCCATTATCTGATCTATACTCACAACTTGAGTGGATTCTATTATATCATATGCCTTATTAATCTGTTCCATACCATCCGCAACACCAGGTATATGATCAGTAAAGTTAAATGAGAACAAACTTAGCAACCCGACGAAGACAGGCACAATCATAAGCCCTTTAGTTAATCTCCAGTAACTACTGCTATTCTGACTCATCATCTGTAGGCGTTCTTTTATATCAGAGTAGAAAGTATTACTCAGTGGTAATTTAGAATCGCCTTGATTTTGATTTATTAAGATATGAGCATAAGTCAACTTATCAGTCTGCTCCGCCATATACCTATCAGCGATATACTCATGAGTCAACCTCAGACTTTTTCGGAATAAGTATATCAGTGGGTTAAACCACTTAAGGATGACAAGTATCTCCATAAATATCACATCTAAGCTATGCCATTGTCTCACATGGACAAGCTCATGATTAATGATAGTAGAATGTACATCTGAGCTTTTCTTATCATCATTTTTATTCCAGAATATATAACTAAAAAATGACGAAGATGGAACACCACTTGTATGCGACACTAAAGTATTTTCCCCCATCTTTTCTTTACTACCCCTCCCTATCATACTGATGACTTTAAATATCGCATCGAGAAACTGAAGTGTCATAATCAGCATTCCTAATCCATATATCAACCTTATAATATCTCCTACTGATATAATTAATGGCGATGGTGATTCTACAGATTCTACTAATGACATATGCGAGATCTGGACCTTAGTTATGATGGGCAACATATAATCTGTCATAGCAACGGCATCTGTTGTGTACGCCAGATCAAAATCTACAAACGGTATGACAACCGATGACAGAGCTGACCCTAATAGATAGAACCTATTAAGCTGAAAGAAGGTCTCCTTCTTAAGTAATAGTACATATAGCAAGTAGAACGCAATGAGACATACACTCGTCTCTATAAGATACTGCGGTATGGTTAAATGATTCATGATGCATTGGATTTAAGACTATCTAATAAATCCTTGATCTCCTTTTCTGACAACTTCTCTTCTCTAACGAAATATGAAAGCAATTCTGTATGAGAATTCTCAAAGTAATTATTCAAGAGATTCTTGAATGCATGCTTCTTATACTTCCTCTGCTTAAGAATAGGAAAGTAACGGTGTGTCTTACCGAATGCCTCATACCCTATCAAGCCTTCACTTTCTAACTTACGTACAATAGATGATACCGTATTATAAGGTGGCCTCGGCTCAGGCAGCTCGTCTATGATATCTTTGACAAATCCTTTTTGGATTTTCCATAAGATCTGCATGATCTGTTCTTCTTTCTGATTGAGGGTATATTGCATCGTGTAAGTAGTTTATAATCCCGAATGTAACTAAATTTTAGTTCATCAACTAATATTTAGTTACAAAACTAAAGTTAAGGTGATGCTGCCTTCGCATTATACAAGCTGCCATAACTCATTCAGCTGTATCTTAGCATCATAATTATCTACCTGAGAGCCCATTGTAAATAAATCTATAACTGTACCCAAGCCAAAGAACCCTAATGTAAATAGCCATAGTAAACCTTTAAAGATCTTACCCAGATAAAAATGCTGTAGACCCGCTAATCCAAAAAAAAACTATTATTAAAATATATAAGCTAAGCCTCTTGATTTGATCATCATTTATAATTTTAGTTTGAAAATATATGTGCTATACATTTTCAATGATCTAATATCATGAAACGTTCCGTACTAAATCAGGCTGTTATAGAAATTAAGACTAACAACATTATCTCATAGATGAATGGAAGCGGAAGTATGGTGGGAAAAGAGATTATTTAAAAATTTGGCAATAATAAAAATAGTAACTTTAACTTTAATGCATATGAAATATGGTGCTTGCTTTTTAATATGAAAGTTAAATTTTAGGTGTTTACAATTAGAAATGATAAAAATGAAATACTTCAAAATCACTCTTCTACTATTCTTAATTCCTTTTATCTACTGTTGTAAAAATACAGCAGGCGATAAGCAAGAAATAGAAGATAATAACACAAGCCTAAAGACGGAAACAATATCAAATCCATCAATAGATTCTATTTTTGAATTGATAGAATCAACAAAAATAAAAGCAAGTAAAGCTTTTAAATTAGATAAAAACTCTATAATCGGAAACTCACTTATACATGACACGATCCCATCTATCCTCAGAGGTACTATTATAGATAACATTATATTTAAAGACCGTGATAAAAAACTAATAGATCTATCTTCTTTAGATCGACCTATTTTTATTCAAGTGAGTTCCACACATTCTATTATCAACAGAACTGAAATACCAGTAATCAATCAATTGGCTGAAGAGTATAAGGGAGAAATTGAATTCATAATATTGCTATGTGATGGAATAGAGGAATACGAAAAAAGAAAAAATGATTACTATGAAGGAATTTCGATAATTACAACAGAGGATCGCAATTGTGATTCAAGTATAGTCATACAAGGATTCAAACATGCTATGGGATATCCTTATAACTACTACCTAACAAAAGACTTAGAAATAATAAATTGCGAAATTGGAGATTTAGAATACAAAAGCTCCGAGACTTACACCGAGTATCGAAAAAGAATTTACAATAAAGTAAAACCCAATCTCGAGCAACTTATAGAAAGTAAGTGATGATACATTTGATCACGTAACTATGCTGAAGAAGTGAGCTATTTCGTGATAACCATCTCATTATATTATCCATAAAATATCATTTATTTAGTATCTTTTTAAACTGATTACTAAATAAAAATCGAACTTTTCTTTTTATAGAAGGTATTCTAATCGATACGACTTTTTAAAAACCAATGCCATAAAGGCGATATAATAGAAACGGCATCCCAAGCCGAAAATCATATACAGTCTTAAAACAATTAATCAACACTTAATCCAAATTATCATGTCAAACTTATTAAGTATTATACAACAGAATCTATCATCGGGGACAATATCAAAGATATCGGGTCTTATAGGTAGCAACCCAAGCACTACACAATTAGGTATCTCGAAGATGCTTCCTTCTCTTATCAAGGGTATCGTATATAAAGGATCTACTGAATCAGGAGCTAGCTCGATTATCAGTTTAATCAGAAAATATGCATTAGGATCAACTAGCTTAAGCAATGTGTCTCCTATGCTTGCAGGTGGAAGCAAAGCTGATGCTTACATGGACAAAGGACAAAAATTAAGTTCTGAATTATTTGGTAATTCTGTAGGGGATTTGGCGGCAAAATCAGGATTGTCTGGACAGTCATCTACTAAATTACTGAGTGCAGTTACTCCAATAGTTATGGGATCAGTAGGAAAGGTAGTGGAACGAGATAATCTCGATGCAAAGGGTCTTCAGAGATACCTTGTATCACAAAGTAACTTTGCGAGCGTGCCCCCTGCTGCTGTGACAGAACCTGTTAAAAGTTCAGGAGGTAGTTTTCTAAGATGGTTATTACCTCTACTAATTTTGGGAGCATTATTATTTTGGTTCTTTACTAAAGATAATGGCACTGTTGCAGAGACTACTGAGAATGCTATAACTACAGAAAAACAAACTGTAACTACAAATGCTACTCACACTCATGATGACGGTACTGTGCATGAAGGTCACTCTCATGGCAATGCGACCGAGACAAATACAACTGCTCAGATAAAAACGAATGCAGATGAAAATTCTATAGTCATGTCATATAGTGTAGACGATGACGGTAATCTTGTAGATGCCAACGGCGTGATCTTATTCAAAGCTGGAGAATTTAATATCAAAGATGGTGAATACTATGACCTTGAAGGAAAAAAGGTAGGATTTATGAAAAAAGTAGATAATGCGATCGGTGATGGCGCCAAAGCAGTAGGTGGCGCCTTAGGAGGTGCTGCAACAGCTACAGCTGATGCTTTTCAGAATGTATTCGGTGGCATGTTTAAGAAAAAGAAATCAGGTACAACTGTTTCTAACTATACATTGAATAATATACAATTTAATACTGAAAGTCATAAAATAGAAAACTTCTCTAAAAACGAAGTTGTCGGATTAGCAAATGCATTAAAAGCATATCCTGATTCTAAAATTAAAGTACAGGTTTATACTAATGACGGTGATGATGATGGTAAGAACAAATCATTATCTAAAACAAGAGCAGAAGTTGTGAGAGATATGCTTGTTGCTCTAGGAGTAAATAAAAAGCAGATTTCATTTGACGGTATGGGTGCAGGAGATGTATCAAAAGCAATCAGAGACAAAGTAGAGATTGTAGTAGAATAAAATAGAAGCAAGTCAATATTTAAACAGAAAGCGAGACCATTTGGTCTGGCTTTTTTTTGTTTGCTGTATAAAAACTCTCTTTAGAATAACTATTTATATTTCCATTGCTTAATATTTAAAATCTTACTTTTAGTTAGGCATATAGAAGATATATACGTAACTCCTAACAAAAGGTGTGTATATACATGTGTTATCAGCAAGAAAATAAAAAACAATTAGAAAATGACATACAAAGAAAGAATCGAAACTTGCAGAACTTGTAATAACAAAAAAGTTGTTATGGGCGAAGGAATATATTGTGCCTTAACTGATGCTTTACCAAATTTCGAAGGACAATGTTCAGATTATAGCCCAAACAAGGAATTGGTAGAAAAGGAAAATAAAAAACTCGCAAAACTTGAGTCAGCTAATAAGGGGAAGTATAAATTAATTAGAGTTCTTTCAATTCTTTTGATTCTTGGAATTTCGTCTATAATATTTTCGTTTCTGACGTTTAGAGAATTTAATACTGGAAATCTTTTAAAGGTAGGAATTAGGACTGGATTTGAAATTATTGTGTACTACCAAATATTTGTGGGGCGGAAATGGGCCAAAACACTATTAATGGTGCTATTAGGATTAGGCATTCTATTTACAATTATTTCTGTATTGTCGCTAATTGGAAAATATCCATACTTAGCATTTATTCTAATATTTGCATTAATACATGGTTACGTAATATATCAATTAGCCACCAACACTGATATAAATAATTGGATTGATGTGCAATCAATGGAAAATTGATCCATCGATAATGAAAAACTAAAAGATTTGCTGTGAGGACAATCATTTTATTAGGAGAGAAGAGAATATTCTACGGAAATATGATAATCCAGCTGATAACATTAAAGGCTGAAGATTCTATTGAAAATGAATCTTCGGTCGTGTTGGACGAAGCGTGTCCAAGTAGGTGATAAGTTCTATGCCATTTCGATTTTGCTGATGAGTGGGATTATATAAGAGATCAGCGATTGATATATTTTACTATGTATTTATAGGTTTGTTTGTTATGATCTGTTCTACTATATTTTTGTA